>VFQN01004479.1_pt1 | contig 18377 bp, 18 predicted proteins | sample 3512371 | NCBI WGS metagenome assembly VFQN01 (sample SAMN10412370, study PRJNA504923) | tailings metagenome | isolation source: Replicate 2 from Balatoc abandoned mine | place: Philippines: Itogon, Benguet | collected 2017-08-28 | reverse complement strand
CCGAGGCGGAGGGATTTTCCCAGATCGGAGTCGCCGACGTGGACCTGGGTTCCGCCGAAGCGGGCCTCGTCGCCTGGCTCTCCAACGGATTCCACGGCTCGATGGACTACATGGCCGCGCATGGCCTGAAGCGCGCGCGGCCGGCTGAGCTGGTGCCGGGCACGCTGCGCGTGATCACCGCACGCATCGACTACCTGCCGCGCGCCGCGCCCGAAGGCTGGCAGGCGATCGAGTGGCAGCGGCTCGATCGCCCCGGCGAGGCGGCGGTGTCGATCTATGCGCGCGGCCGCGACTACCACAAGGTGCTGCGCCAGCGCCTGCAGCGCCTGGCCGACCGGCTGGCCGAGGCCGTGGGCCCGTTCGGCCACCGCGTCTTCACCGATTCGGCGCCCGTCATGGAGGTCGAGCTCGCCGCGACGAGCGGCATCGGCTGGCGCGGCAAGCACACGCTGGCGCTGCACCGCGAGGGCGGCTCGATGTTCTTTCTCGGCGAGATCTATGTCGACCTGCCGCTGCCAACCACCGCGCCGGTCGAGCCGCACTGCGGGAGCTGCAGCGCCTGCCTCGACGTCTGCCCGACGCAGGCGATCGTGGCGCCGTACCGGCTCGACGCGCGCCGCTGCATCTCCTACCTGACCATCGAGCACGACGGGCCGATCCCCGTCGAGCTGCGCGCGGCGATGGGCAACCGCATCTACGGCTGCGACGACTGCCAGCTCGCCTGCCCGTGGAACAAGTACGCGCGGCGCTCGTCGCTGCCCGACTTCGACGTGCGCGAGCCGCTCGGCGGCGCGACGCTGCTCGAACTGTGGGCCTGGGACGAGGCCGAGTTCCTGCGCCGCACCGAGGGCAGCGCGATTCGCCGCATCGGCCACGCCCGCTGGCGGCGCAATCTGGCGGTGGCGATGGGCAACGCGCTGCGAGGCGGCGTCGACGGCAGCATCGCCGACGCGCTGCGCGCTGCACGCGACGGCAGCAGCGAGCTGCTGCGCGAGCACATCGACTGGGCGCTGGCGCCGTGCTGAACGCCCTCAGACCAGCGCCTGCAGCGCCAGCAGGGCCAGCGGCAGCCCGGCCATGCCGATCAGCGTCGACAGGGTGACCAGGCCGGCCACGAAGCTGCCGTCGCCGCCCATGCGTGCGGCCAGCACGTAGGCACTCGACGCGGTGGGCAGCGCCGCGAAGGCCACCACGATGGCCTGCTGCGCCGGCGGCATGGCCAGCGCGATGCTCATCGCGATCGCCGCCGCCGGCAGGATGGCGTGGCGGATCGACAGGAAGGCGCCGGCCAGCCAGGGCGCGCGCTTGAGGCCGCCGAAGGTCAGCCCAGCGCCCACCGCCATCAGGCCCAGCGGCAGCGCCGCACCGCCGATGCGCACCAGCGTGGTGGTGGCCAGTTCCGGCAGGCGGATGCCGAGCAGGTTGCAGGCGAGGCCGGCGGCGGTGCTCAGGATCAGCGGGTTCTTCGCCAGTTCGCGCCAGAAGCCCTGGCCGCCGTGGCGCGCCAGCGGCCACACCGCGGCGATGTTGCACAGCGGCACGCACAGCGCCACCAGCAGCGCCACCCAGGCCACGCCCTGGATGCCGGCGAGCCGCTCCGCGAGCGCCAGCGCCACGTAGGAGTTGAAACGGAAGGCCACCTGCGCGCCCGAGGCGTGCAGTTTCGCGTCGACGCCGGGCCACCGCTTCAGCGCATAGGCCAGTGCCACGCCCAGGCTCACGATGCCCAGCCCGCAGGCCGCCAGCGACGCGGCTGCCGCGGGCTGCAGGGGATGGCGCAGGATGGCGCTGAACAGCAGGGCCGGAAAGAGCAGGTAGTAGACCAGCCGCTCGACGCCGTCCCAGACCGGGCGGTTCAGCGGCGTGTGGCGGCACAGCAGCCAGCCGATCACGATGAGGGTGAAATCCGGCAGCAACAGCAGGGCGTCGGGCATCATTCGAGTGTGCCAGCGGGCCGGCCTGGATCCGGGCAGACCCTGTGCGTGATTCCCACAGCCGGACCTGTCCGCCGCTGGTGCAGCATCGCCGTTGAAGGCGGGTCGTGGAACCTCCGGGCCTGCCCTTGCACCAATCCCCGATGAATCGACTTCGCACCTTCGCTCTGGCCTCGCTGCTCGCCGCTTCCATCGGCGCGCAGGCTGCCGTCATCGAGGGGCAGCAGTTCGACGACCGCATCCGCCTCGCCGACACCGAACTGGTGCTCAACGGCGTGGGCCTGCGCGCCGTGGCCTGGTTCAAGGGCTACGCCGCCGGGCTCTACCTCGGGCAGACCGCCCGCACGGCCGAGGCGGCGCTGGCCGCGCCGGGCCCCAAGCGCGTGCGCATGAGGATGATGGTGGAGGTGGAGTCGAAGGAGTTCGCCAAGGCCTTCGAGAAGGGCATGAAGCGCAACCTCACCGCCGCCGACCGCGACGCGCTGGCCGACCGCATCGAGCGCTTCGACCGCACCGTGCTCGCGCTGGGCGTGCTGAAGAAGGGCGACGTGGTCGACCTCGACTGGCTGCCCGCGCGCGGCCTGGTGCTCAGCATCAATGGCCAGCCCCGCGGCGAGCCCTTCGCGGGCGAAGCCTTCTATGCGGCCATCCTGAAGATCTTCATCGGCCCCGACCCGGTCGACAAGAGACTCAAGGCCGGCCTGCTCGGCGAGGCCTGAGCCCGGCCCTACACTGACCCGTTTCCACCCACCGCACCACAACCCAGGAGAACGTGTCCATGCACCGTCGCATCCTTCTCGCCGCCGTTCCGCTCTCGCTGATCGCCGCCTCGCCGCTGGCCTTCGCCCAGGCCTACCCGGCCAAGCCGGTGCGCCTGGTCGTGCCCTTCGCGCCGGGCGGCACCACGGACATCGTCGCCCGCGTCGTGGCCGAGAAGATCAACGGCCCGCTCGGCCAGACCATGGTGGTGGAGAACAAGGCCGGCGGCGGCGGCTCGGTGGGCGCCAACGAGATCGCCAAGGCTGCGCCGGACGGCTACACCGTCGGCATGGCCACCGTGTCGACGACGGCGGCCAACCCGGCCATCAACCCGAAGATCCCGTACAACCCGCTGACCGACTTCACGCCGATCATCAACGTGGCCGCCACGCCGAACGTGATCGCGGTGCACCCCAGCTTCCCGGCCAAGGACTACCAGGGCTTCCTCGCCGAGCTCAAGCGGAACCCGGGCAAGTACAGCTACGCGAGCTCGGGCACGGGCGGCATCGGCCACCTGCAGACCGAGTTGTTCAAGAGCCTGTCGGGCACCTTCATCACCCACATCCCGTACCGCGGGGCGGGCCCGGCGCTCAACGACACGGTGGCCGGCCAGGTGCCGATCATCTTCGACAACCTGCCCTCGGCGCTGCCCTTCATCAAGGACGGCCGCCTCGTGCCCATCGTCGTCGCGGCGCCGCAGCGCCTGGCGCAGCTGCCGAACGTGCCGACCTTCAAGGAGGTGGGCCTGGAGCCGGTCAACCGCATGGCCTACTACGGCATCCACGGCCCCAAGGGCCTGCCGAAGGAAGTGGTCGAGAAGATCGCCTCGGCGGTGAAGAAGACGCTGGAAGACCCGGCCGTGAAGCAGCGCATCGAAGGCACGGGCTCGCTGATCGTGGCCAACACGCCGGAGCAGTTCGCTGCGCAGATCGCCGCCGAGTTCGAGGTGTACAAGAAGGTGGTGGTGCAGCAGAAGCTGACGCTGGAGTGAGCGGCGCGGACAGCGCGGCGGCGAGCGCGGCGCTGGTCGACCGCTTCGCCGACGTGCTGTGGATCGAAGACGGCCTGGCTGCCAACACGCTGGCGGCCTACCGCCGTGACCTCACGCTCTACGCCGGCTGGCTGGCGCGAGAGCACGGCCGGGCGATCGACCAGAGCACCGAGTCCGACCTGCTCGCATACGCGGTGGCGCGCCACGCCGGCAGCAAGGCCAGCTCGGCCAATCGGCGGCTGACGGTGTTCAAGCGCTTCTTCCGCTGGGCGCTGCGCGAGCACCTGGTCGGCGCCGACCCGACACTGAAGCTGAGCACGGCCAAGGCACCGCTGCGCGTGCCCAGGACGCTCAGCGAGCCACAGGTGGAGGCGCTGCTGGCCGCGCCCGACGTCGAGACACCACTCGGCCTGCGCGACCGCACCATGCTCGAGCTGATGTACGCCAGCGGCCTGCGCGTGAGCGAACTGGTGACGCTGAAGACCGTGCACCTGTCGTTCACCGACGGTGCGCTGCGCGTCACCGGCAAGGGCTCGAAGGAGCGCCTGCTGCCCTTCGGCGAGGAGGCCAGGGCGTGGCTGGAGCGCTACCTCGCCGAAGCGCGCGGCGAGATCCTGCAGGGCCAGGCGAGCGACGCGCTGTTCGTCACCGCGCGCGGCGGCCCGATGACGCGGCAGATGTTCTGGAAGCTGATCAAGGCCCACGCGCTGCGCGGCGGGGTGAACGTGCCCCTTTCGCCGCACACGCTGCGCCATGCCTTCGCCACCCACCTGCTCAACCACGGCGCCGACCTGCGCGCGGTGCAGATGCTGCTCGGCCACGCCGACATCTCCACCACGACGATCTACACCCACGTGGCGCGCGAGCGACTCAAGTCGTTGCATGCGCAGCATCATCCTCGCGCTTGACTTGCGCTAACCTCGCGGCCATGCGCTACATGCTGCTGATCGTCGAGCCGCCCGGCCAGCGGGCCACCCGCACGCGTGCCGAGGGCGAGGCCGCCTACGCGGCCATGCAGGCCTTCGCCGAGCGGCTGCGCCAGCGCGGCCAGCTGGTGGCCGTCGAGTCGCTGGCCTCGCATGCCCAGGCGGCGCGCGTGCAGCGCCAGGGTGACAAGGTCAGCGTGGTCGACGGCCCCTTTGCCGAGGCGAAGGAGATGATCGGCGGCTTCTTCATGATCGACGTGGCCAGCCGTGAGGAGGCACTGGCGATCGCGGCCGACTGCCCGGCGGCGCAGTGGTGCCCGGTGGAAGTGCGCGCGCTGGCGCCGTGCTTCGACGAATCGGTCTGAGTGGATCCGTCGAAATGACGCCGCGCCGTTCGTCGTGAAGAGAGCGGGGCAGCGGGCTCCGCCGCACACTGCAAGGAGCACCCATGCGTTACATGATCATCGTTCGGGCCACGCCCATGTCGGAGGCCGGCGTCATGCCCGAGGACCCGAAGCTGCTGCAGGACATGGCCAGCTACCACGAGGAACTGGCCCAGGCGGGCGTGCTGCTCGACGGCTCCGGTCTTCGTCCCAGTTCCGAAGGCTGGCGCATCGGCTGGGGTGGCAGCGGCAAACCGGTGCTGACCGACGGTCCGTTTTCCGAGACCAAGGAGCTGATCGCCGGCTACACCCTCATCCAGGTGCGCTCGCGCGAGGAGGCGATGGAGTGGTCGCGCCGCTTCCCGCGGCCCTTCCCCGAGGGCGTGGACTGCGAGATCGAGGTGCGCAGGCTCTACGAGCTGGAGGACTTCGGCACCGACCCCGCGCTGGACCGCATGCGCGAGATCGGCCTGGGCACCGGCGAGCGCTGAAGGAGCGCGACATGGCACGACAGATCTTCGTCAACCTGCCGGTCAAGGACGTGGCGCGCACGCGCGCCTTCTTCACCGCCCTGGGCTTCTCCTTCAATCCGCAGTTCAGCGACGACAAGGCGCTGTGCATGGTGATCGCCGACGACATCTACGCGATGCTGCTGTCCGAGCCCTTCTTCCAGGGCTTCACCAAGAAGCCGGTCGCCGACGCCACGAAGAGCACCGAGGTGCTGGTGGCGCTGTCGTGCGAGAGCGTCGCCGAGGTCGACGAGATGGTCGCCAGGGCGCTGGCCGCCGGCGGGCGCGCCCCGGTGGAGCGCAAGGACCACGGCTTCATGGTCCAGCATGGCTTCGAAGACCCCGACGGCCACCAGTGGGAGGTGTTCTGGATGGACCCGAACGCCGCGCCGCCGCAGGGCTGATGGCGCCGGCCACGCACAGCGCCATCGAGGCGGTCTGGCGCATCGAGCGCTCGCGCATCGTGGCCGGCGTGGCCCGGCTGGTGCGCGACGTCGGCCTGGCCGAAGACCTTGCGCAGGATGCGCTGATCGCCGCGCTGGAGCACTGGCCGGACGAAGGCGTTCCCGACAATCCCGGGGCCTGGCTGATGACCACCGCGAAGCACCGCGCGCTCGACCGCCTGCGCCGCGACCAGAACCTGACGCGCAAGCTGGAGGAAATCGGGCTCGACCTCGAGGCGCAGCAGGCGCTGGTGGTGCCCGACTTCGTCGATGCGCTCGACGCGAAGCGCGCCGACGAGATCGGCGACGACCTGCTGCGGCTGATCTTCACTGCCTGCCATCCAGTGCTGTCACTGGAGGCGCGGCTGGCGCTGACGCTCAAGCTGCTCGGCGGCCTCACCACCGCCGAGATCGCGCGCGCCTTCCTGGCCAGCGAGCCGACGATCGCGCAGCGCATCGTGCGTGCCAAGCGCACGCTGGCCGAGGCACGCGTGCCCTACGAGGTGCCGCGAGGCGCGGAACTGCGCGCCCGGCTGGCCTCGGTGCTGGAGGTGATCTACCTGATCTTCAACGAGGGCTATACCGCCACCGTGGGCGACGACTGGATGCGGCCGGCGCTGGTGCAGGAGGCGCTGCGGCTCGGCCGCGTGCTGGCCGGGCTGGCCGGTGACGAGCCCGAGGTGCACGGCCTCGTGGCCTTGACGGAACTGCAGGCCTCCCGGTCGGCGGCGCGCATCGATGCCGAAGGCCGACCGGTGCTGCTGATGGACCAGGACCGCGGTCGCTGGGACCGGCTGCTGATCCGCCGCGGGCTGGCGGCGCTGGAGCGGGCCGAGGTACTGTGTGGCGAACGCGGCGAGCCGCTCGGCTCCTACGCCCTGCAGGCTGGCATCGCGGCCTGCCACGCGCGTGCAGCCGCGCCGCAGGCCACCGACTGGCCGCGCATCGTCGCTCTCTACGACGCGCTCGCGGAGGTGTCGCCTTCGCCGGTGGTCGAGCTCAATCGCGCCGTGGCGGTGGGGATGGCTTTCGGGCCGGCTGTGGCCTTGCCGCTGGTCGATGCCTTGTGCGCCGAGCCGGCCCTGAAGAACTACCAATGGTTGCCGAGCGTGCGGGGCGACCTGCTCGCCAAGCTCGGCCGGCGCGATGAGGCGAGGATGGAGTTCGAGAGGGCGGCTGCGCTGGCGGGGAATTCGCGTGAGCGCATGTTGTTGCTGGAACGGGCCCGGGGGATCACTGCGGCGACCTGAGCGGCAAAGCGCCGTCCGGGCCGCCCACGGCGCTTCGCTGAGGCGGTCGGCTTCGCCGACTCCCCTGCGGTGCTCGGGTTCGCGGCCCGCCGCCTAACTCGCTCCGCTCACTGCGTTCGCTGCGCTCAGACACGAGGCGGCAAGTCAGACCACGACGCGCGCGAGTACGCGCGCGGGCCACGAACCCTCCGCTCCTCGGCGCCTCAGAGGCGCTCCGCACGCGGCCCGGACGGCGCTTTGCTGAACCTATCGATGCAGGCCACCGGGTGGGCCGCCACCGTTGGTTCAGCGCGGACAGAAATCAAAGACTCAGGCCGTCACAACCGGAATCTTCCCGATCTTCGCCTGCCACTCCTTCGGCCCGGTGTTGTGCACGCTGGTGCCCTGCGCATCCACCGCCACCGTGACCGGCATGTCCTGGATCTCGAACTCGTAGATCGCTTCCATGCCGAGATCGGCGAAGCCCACCACCTTCGACTTCTTGATCGCCTTCGAGACGAGATACGCCGCACCGCCCACCGCCATCAGGTAGGCGCTCTTGTGCTTCCTGATCGCCTCGATGGCCACCGGTCCGCGCTCGGCCTTGCCGATCATCGCGATCAGGCCCGTCTGCGCCAGCATCATCTCGGTGAACTTGTCCATGCGCGTGGCCGTGGTCGGGCCGGCCGGGCCGACCACCTCGTCGCGCACCGGGTCGACCGGGCCGACGTAGTAGATGACGCGGTTGGTGAAGTCCACCGGCAGCTTCTCGCCCTTGGCGAGCATGTCCTGGATGCGCTTGTGCGCGGCATCGCGGCCGGTGAGCATCTTGCCGCTCAGCAGCAGCGTGTTGCCGGGCTTCCAGCTCGCCACCTCCTCGCGCGTGAGCGTGTCGAGGTTGACCTTCTTCGACTTGTTGTAGTCGGGCTGCCAGCGCACGTCGGGCCAGAGGTCCAGGCTGGGCGGGTCCATGTAGGCCGGGCCGGAGCCGTCGAGTACCACGTGGGCGTGGCGGGTGGCGGCGCAGTTCGGGATCATCGCCACCGGCTTGCTGGCTGCGTGGGTCGGGTAGGTGGCGATCTTCACGTCGAGCACGGTGGTCAGGCCGCCCAGGCCCTGCGCGCCGATGCCCAGCGCGTTGACCTTCTCGTACAGCTCGATGCGCAGTTCTTCCAGCTTGTTGCTCGGCCCGCGCTGCAGCAGGTCGAACATGTCGATCGGCTCCATCAGCACTTCCTTGGCCAGCAGCATCGCCTTCTCGGCCGTGCCGCCGACGCCGATGCCCAGCATGCCCGGCGGGCACCAGCCGGCGCCCATCGTGGGCACCGTCTTGAGCACCCAGTCGACCAGGTTGTCGCTGGGGTTCATCATGATGAACTTGCTCTTGTTCTCGCTGCCGCCGCCCTTGGCGGCCACCGTCACGTCGAGCGTATTGCCCGGCACCAGCGTCATGTGGATCACCGCCGGCGTGTTGTCCTTGGTGTTCTTGCGCTCGAAGAGGGGGTCGGACAGCACCGAGGCGCGCAGCGTGTTGTCGGGATTCAGGTAGCCGCGGCGCACGCCGTCGTTGACGGCGTCCTCGATGCTGCCGGGGAAGCCCTCGAAGCGCACGTCCATGCCGATCTTCAGGAACACGTTGACGATGCCGGTGTCCTGGCAGATCGGGCGATGCCCTTCGGCACACATCTTCGAGTTGGTCAGGATCTGCGCGATCGCGTCCTTCGCCGCCGGGCTCTGCTCGCTGGCGTAGGCGCGGGCGAGGTGCTCGATGTAGTCGGCAGGGTGGTAGTAGCTGATGTACTGCAGCGCGGCCGCGACGCTCTCGACGAGGTCGGCGTATCGGATGGAGGTGGTCATGGCGGTGTCCGTTCTGGCGCATGGCGGCAAGGCGCCGCCGAGCCCGAAAGTGTAGCCAGCGCCCTGACGCCTGCCTGATCGCAGGGCCGGTGGCAAGCCCCGGTGAGTATTTCCCTCGCCCGGCCGGACTTTCGGCGGCGGCAGCGGAACCGATTCCTAGAATCCCCGGTCCTTCACCGGCCACCCCGACCGTCCCAGCCCGCCGCATGAGCCTGCTTCCCGTCGTCGTCCTGCTGCCGCTGCTGCTCGGCACCGTGCTGTGCTTCTGGAGCGGCCGGGTCGAGACACCGGCTCGGCGCGCGCTCACCGCCTGGCTGGCGGCGGCCGTGACCGCCGCGGCGCTGGCGCTGCTGCTGGCGATGGCGCCGGCGGTATTCGACGGCCAGGTGCAGCTGGCCGGCGCCGACTGGATTCCGTCGATCGGCCTGAACGCCCGCTTCCGCCTCGACGGCCTGGCGCTGATGTTCGCCGGGCTCATCACCGGCATCGGACTGCTGATCATCCTCTACGCCGCCTGGTACCTCGGCGAAAAGGACCCGGCCGGCAAGTTCTACACGCTGCTGATGCTGTTCATGGCGGCGATGCTGGGCATCGTGCTGTCGGACAACCTGCTGCTGCTGGTGGTGTTCTGGGAGCTGACCAGCGTGTCGTCGTTCCTGCTGGTCGGCTACTGGGGCCACAAGGCGGAGGCACGCGCCGGCGCGCGCATGGCGCTGGCGGTCACCGGTGGCGGTGGCCTGGTGATGCTGGCCGGCGTGCTGCTGCTCGGCCACATCGCCGGCACCTACGAACTCTCGCTGATGTTCGAGCGCACGGCGCAGATCCGCGAGCATGCGCTGTTCCCGCTCGCCACCGTGCTGATCCTGGTCGGCTGCTTCACCAAGAGCGCGCAGTGGCCGTTCCACTTCTGGCTGCCCGAGGCGATGGCCGCGCCGACGCCGGTGTCGGCCTACCTGCACTCGGCGACCATGGTGAAGGCGGGCCTGTTCCTGCTCGCGCGGCTGTACCCGGTGCTCGGCGGCACGGGCCTCTTCGAAGGCATCGTCGCCACCACCGGCCTGCTGACCATGGCCTTCGCTGCCTACGTGGCGGTGTTCAGGCACGACCTGAAGGGCCTGCTGGCCTACTCGACGATCAGCCACCTCGGCCTGATCACCTTCCTGATCGGCCTGGCCTCGCCGCTGTCGGCGGTGGCGGCGGTGTTCCACATCCTCAACCACGCCACGTTCAAGGCCTCGCTGTTCATGACGGCCGGCATCATCGACCACGAGACCGGCACGCGCGACATGCGCCAGCTCGGCGGGCTGATGAAGCTGATGCCCTGGACGGGTACGCTGGCGATGATCGCCGCCGCCTCGATGGCCGGCGTGCCGCTGGCCAACGGCTTCATTTCCAAGGAGATGTTCTTCACCGAGGCGGTGGGCGTGGCCCACGGCACGGCGTGGAACGTGCTTGTGCCGCTGGCGGCCACCTTCGGCGGCATCTGCTCGGTGGCCTATTCGCTGCGCTTCATCCACGACGTGTTCTTCAACGGCGAGCCGAAGAACCTGCCCAACCCGCACCCGCACGAGCCGCCGCTGTTCATGAAGGCGCCGGTGGCGCTGCTGGTGGTGGTGTGCGTGATCGTCGGCGTCGCCCCGGCGCTGACCTTCGGGCCGCTGGTGCACGTGGCGGCCACGGCCGTGCTCGGTGCGCCGCCGCCGGAATACCACCTGTCGATCTGGCACGGCTTCAACCTGCCGCTGGCGATGAGCGCGGTGGCGCTGGTGCTCGGCGTGGCCATGTATTTCGCGCTGCAGCGCCGCTTCAACCTTCACCTGCACCACCCGAAGGGCTGGACCGGCCGGCTGATCTTCACCCATGCGATCGACGGCCTGTTCGCGCTGGCCGGCCGCTTCACGCAGCGGCTGGAGAACGGCTCGCTGCAGCGTTATGCGGCGTGGATGGTGGGCACGGCGGTGCTGCTGGCGGCCTGGCCGTGGCTGATGGGGGCGGGGGATGCGCCGGCCGCGGGCGCGCGAATCCTGCTGCCGGCCTCGCCGCTGGCCCTGGTGGCCTGGGCACTGCTGCTGGCCGCCGGCGCCGCGCTGGTGCTCGGCCACCACGACCGCTTCCGCGCCGTGGTGCTGGTGGGGGTGGTCGGGCTGGTGACCGCGCTGACCTTCCTGGCCTTCTCGGCGCCCGACCTCGCGCTGACCCAGCTGTCGGTGGAGGTGGTGTCGACCGCGCTGCTGCTGATGGGCCTGGCGCTGCTGCCGCAGACCTCGCCGCGCGAATCGAGCGCCCGGCGCAAGGCGCGCGATGCGCTGCTGGCGCTGGCCGGCGGCGGCGGCATCGCCTGGATCACCTGGCTGATGCTGACGCGCGACCACGATTCGATCGCCTGGTACTTCCTCGAGAACAGCGTGACGAAGGGCGGCGGCACCAACGCCGTCAACGTGATCCTGGTCGACTTCCGCGGCTACGACACCTTCGGCGAGATCACCGTGCTGGGCATCGCGGCGGTGGGTGTGCTGGCGCTGCTCGACGGCCTGCGCGTGCGCAAGCCGCAAGCCGATGCGCAGGGCCGCGCCTGGAGCTTCGACCGCCAGCCGCTGATGCTGCGCGTGGCCGCGCGCATCGTGCTGCCGCTGGCGCTGGTGGCCAGCGTCTACATCTTCTGGCGCGGCCACAACCTGCCCGGTGGCGGCTTCATCGCCGGCCTGGTCACGGCGATCGCGCTGGTGCTGCAGTACGTCGCGCTCGGGCAGGACCGCGCCGAGGCGTTGCTGCGCGCCGGCGGCGGGCGCCGCTACACGCGCTGGATCGGCACCGGCCTGGCCATCGCGGCGCTCACCGGCATCGGCGCCTTCGTGTTCGGCCGGCCCTTCCTGACCAGCGCCTTCGGCCATCCGGTGGTGCCGGTGCTGGGTGAGCTGCCGCTGGCCACTGCGGCGCTGTTCGACCTCGGCGTCTACGTCACCGTGGTGGGGGCCACCATGCTGATGCTCTCGGCGCTCGGCGCGGCGAGCAAGGAGCGCAACGCATGATCAGCATGGAACTCCTCGTCGCCAGCGGCGTCGGCTGGGTCACCGCCTGCGGCATCTACCTGCTGCTGCGCGGCCGCACCTTCCCGGTGGTGCTCGGCCTCACGCTGCTGGGTTACGCGGTCAACGTGTTCATCTTCGCGATGGGCCGGCTGTGGAGCAACGCCGCGCCCATCGTGGCCGGCACCGCCGCGGTGGCCGACCCGCTGCCGCAGGCGCTGGTGCTCACGGCGATCGTGATCGGCTTCGCCACCACCGGCTTCGTGATCGAGCTGGCGCTGCGCAGCCGGCACGAGAACGGCACCGACCAGGTCGACGGACAGGAGCCGCGCGCATGAGCCTGGCCGCCTTGTTCGACACCCACCTGGCCATCCTGCCGGTGTTGCTGCCGGCGGCCACCGCGATGCTGCTGCTGTTCATCGGCGATGCCGCCGGCGACACTGCCGGCCAGCACGGCCACCGCAAGCGCAAGTGGGCGCGGCGCATCGCCATCGCCTCGGTGGCGCTGGGCCTGCTGCTGGCGGCGCGACTGGTGATCGAGGCCCATGCGGGTGAAGGCGCGCTGCGCGTCTACCGCGTCGGCGACTGGCCGGCGCCGTTCGGCATCGTGCTGGTGGTCGACCGGCTCTCCGCGCTGATGCTGCTGCTCACCGCCTGCGTGGCACTGCCGGTGCTGGTGTATGCGAGCGGCGGCTGGGATGCCCATGGCCGCTACTTCCACGCCATCTTCCAGTTCCAGCTGATGGGCCTGAACGGCGCCTTCGTGACCGGCGACCTGTTCAACCTGTTCGTCTTCTTCGAGGTGCTGCTGATCGCCAGCTACGTGCTGATGCTGCACGGCCAGGGGCGCGAGCGGCTGCGCGTGGGCGTGCACTACGTGGTGCTCAACCTGGCGGCCTCGGCGCTGTTCCTGATCGGCGTGGCGATCCTCTACGCGCTGACCGGCACGCTGAACTTTGCCGACCTGGCGCTGCGCGTGCCGAAGGTGACGGGCGCCGATGCGGTGGTGCTGCAGGCCGCGGCGCTGATCCTGCTCGTGGTGTTCGGCTTCAAGGCGGCGCTGATGCCGCTGGCGATGTGGCTGCCGGCCACCTACGCGGCGGCCAGCGCGCCGGTGGCCGCGCTGTTCGCGATCATGACCAAGGTCGGCGTCTATGCCATCGTGCGTGTGCACGGCGTGGTGTTCGGCGCCGAGGCGGGCGCCTCGGCCTTCACCGTGCAGCCGCTGCTGCTGCCGCTGGCGCTGGCCACCTCGGTGGTCGGCGTGCTGGGTGCGCTGGCGGCGCACACGCTGCCACGGCTGGTGGCCTGGCTGACGGTGGCCTCGGTGGGCACGGTGCTGGCCGCGCTGGGCCTGTTCCGCATCGAGGCCTGGTCGGCCGCGCTCTACTACATGGCCAACAGCACGCTGGTCATCGCCGGCCTGTTCCTGCTCGCCGAACTGGTGGCGGCGCAGCGCGGCGAGGTGGGCGATCGGCTGGAGCCGGCCTCGCCGGTGGCTCAACCGGCGCTGCTGGGCACCTTGCTGCTGCTCGCCGCGGCCTCGACCGCCGGGCTGCCGCCGCTGCCGGGCTTCATCGGCAAGCTGATGATCCTGGAAGCGGCCCTGCCGCATGGCGCGGCGGTGGCGGTGTGGGTGGTCGTGCTGGCGGTGGGCTTCTTCACGCTGGTGGGTCTGGCGCGCGCCGGCAGCATCCTGTTCTGGAACGCGCGCCACGAGGACGGTGGCACCGCGGCCTCGGGTGCGAGCCCGCGGCTGGTGGTGGCGACCGTCGCGCTGCTCGCCTTCAGCGTAGCGATGAGCGCGTTCGCCGAGCCGCTCAAGCGCTACACCGATGCCGCCGCCGCGCAGCTGCTCGACCGCCGTGCCTACGCCGAGGCCGTGCTCGGCCCGCAGGGCCTGGCGACCGAGACCCCGCGGCCCTACCGCATCACCCCCGGAGGCACGCCATGAGCCGCCCGAACGACACCTCGCCGATCACCGCGCCCGGCTGGTTCGCGCGGCCGGTGCTCTCGCTGCTGGTTGCCGCCACCTGGTTGCTGCTGCAGCAGAGCCTGGCGGTACCACAGCTGATCACCGCGGCGGTGCTGGGCCTCCTGCTGCCTCGGCTGCTGCACGGTTTCCTCGGGCCCGCCACGCGGCTGCGCGCGCCGCTCACGATGCTGCGCTTCACCGCGATCGTGCTGTGGGACATCGTGGTGTCCAACCTCACCGTCGCGCGCCTCGTGCTCGACCCGCGCGCGGATCCGCAACCGGCCTGGGTGCCGGTGCCGCTGGCGCTCACCCACCCGACGGCGATCACGCTGCTGGCCGCCGTGATCACCACCACGCCGGGCACGGTGTCCTGCGTGGTCGACGAGGAGCGCCGCGAGATCCTCGTGCACGCGCTGGACTGTGCCGACCCGGCCGGGCTGGCCGCGCAGATCAGGCAACGCTACGAGGCGCCGCTGCTGGAGATCTTCGGATGAGCCCGCTGGACCTGGCCTTGAACTTCGCGATCGGCGCCGTATCTGTGGCGATGCTGCTGTGCGCCTGGCGGCTGCTGCGCGGGCCGGAAGTCACCGACCGGCTGCTCGCGCTGGACACCCTCTACATCAACACCGTGGCCCTGGTGATCCTGCTCGGGCTGCGCTGGCAGACGGCGCTGCTGTTCGAGGCGGCGCTGATCATCGCGATGCTGGGCTTCGTGTCCACCGTCGCGCTGGCGCGCTACCTGAGCCGCGGCGACGTGGTCGAGTGACGAGGACGAGACGATGAACGAGCTGCCGCTGTGGCTGGAATGGATCGTCGCCGCGCTGCTGGTCATCGGCGGCGTGTTCGCGCTGGTCGGCGCGATCGGCATGGTGCGCTTGCGCGACTTCTACATGCGCCTGCATGCGCCGACCAAGGCCACGACGCTGGGCGTGGGCGGCGTGCTGCTGGCCAGCCTGGCGGTGTCGTGGTGGCGCGGCGAGTTCGGCGTGCCGGAACTGCTGATCACGCTGTTCCTGTTCGTCACCGCACCGGTGTCCGCCAACCTGATGGCCCAGGCCGCGATGCACCTGCGCGTGCCGTCGAAGGCCGGCGAGCCGCCGCGGAGCGCGCGGCCGTGAAGCCCGGCGGCTGGCGCGACTGGCTGCCCAGCCCGCAGGCGCTGCAGGGCAACCGCTGGCTGCGCTGGATCGGCCCGGCGCTGCACCATCCGCGGCTGTGGCACCTGAACCGCCGCGGGGTGGCGCTGGGCCTCGCGCTCGGGCTGTTCTTCGGCCTGCTGATCCCGATCGCCCAGATCCCGCTGGCCGGCGGTGCCGCGGTACTGCTGCGCGCCAACGTGCCGATGGCGGTGGCCAGCACGCTGGTCACCAACCCGGTCACCTTCGGGCCGGTGTACTACGCGGCCTGGCGCACCGGCAGCGCGATCCTCGGTGACGACGGTCGTTCGCAGCCGCCGGCCGCGCAAGCGCCGGAACAGGCCACGCAGGGCAGCTGGTGGCAGCGCGCCTGGCAGAGCCTGCAGCAGGCCGGCAAGCCGCTGCTGCTGGGCCTCGCCATCTTTGCCACCGGATTCGGGTTGCTCGGCTACCTGCTCGTCACGCTGGCGTGGCGAATCAAGGTGGTGCTCGCCCGGCGCCGCCGCTGCAAGGCCTACGGCTGACGCGCAGGCCGCAGCAGCATCACGATCAGTGTCACCACCGTCAGCGGGACCACGAAGCCGAGCATCACGTTGCTGAAGAAGGGCAGGGCGTCGTGCTGTTGCGCGGCGAGGATCAGGTAGGCGACGTAGGCCACGTAGTAACCGACGAAGAGGCCGCCCTCCCAGCGGGCGATTTCGCGGCCGGTCACGAACACCGGCAGGCAGGCCAGGGCGACGGCCAGCATGACCCAGATGTCGAAGGACAGCAGCGAAGGTGCCAGCGGCAGTCCCGCGGAGCCGGCGGCCAGCCCGGAGATCCCCAGGCAGCCGAGGATGTTGAAGGTGTTGCTGCCCACCACGTTGCCCACCGCGATGTCGCGCTCGCCCTTGAGCGCGGCGGTGATCGAGGTGGCCACCTCGGGCATCGAGGTGCCGGCGGCGACGATGGTCAGCGCGATCACCACGTCGCTGACGCCCAGCGCCTTGGCGAAATTCACCGCCGCGCCGACCAGCGCGTCGGATCCGATCACCAGGAAGCCCAGCCCGGCGGCGATCAGCAGCAGTTGCACCGGCAGCTTCGCATCCCAGGCGCCCTCGGCGGCCGGCGTCACCTCGTCGTCGTACTCGGTGTGCTGCGCCGAGGCGCGGCGCGATTGCACGACGAGGAAGACGGTGTAGGCGACCATCAACGCGGCCATCAGCGCGGCGTCCCACAGGCCGATACCGCCGTCCAGCCCGAGTGCGAGCAGCAGCAGCGAGGCGCCGATCATGATCGGCACCTCCTGTCGGATCAGCTGCAGGTTCACCACCAACGGCGTGATCAGCGCGCTGGCGCCGAGGATGAACAGCACGTTGAAGATGTTGCTGCCGACCGCGTTGCCCACCGCGATGTCGGTGCGGCCATCAAGCACCGCGCCGACGGACACCGCCACCTCGGGCGCACTGGTGCCGAAGGCGACGATGGTCAGCCCGACCACCAGCGGCGAGATGCCGAAGGACAGCGCCAGCTTCGAGGCGCCGCGCACCAGCAGCGTGGCGCCGAGCACCAGGCCGGCGAGGCCGGCGACGAACAGCAGGGCGTCGGCCATGGCGCGGGGATCTCCGGGGTCAGTGGTCGCCCTTGACCGAGTGAACCATCACCCGGTCGGCCAGGGCGATGGCCAGGGCGGAGAACAGGAAGGCGATGTGGATCACCGTCTGCCACAACAGCACCTTGTCGGTGTAGTTGGCGGCGTTGATGAAGGTCTTGAGCAGGTGGATCGAGCTGATGCCGATGATCGCGGTGGCCAGCTTGACCTTGAGCACCGAGGCGTTCACGTGGCTCAGCCATTCCGGTTGATCGGGGTGGCCCTCCAGATCCAGCCGCGAGACGAAAGTTTCGTAGCCGCCCACGATGACCATGATCAGCAGGTTGCTGATCATCACCACGTCGATCAGCGCCAGCACCACCAGCATGATGATGGTCTCGTTCAGCGCCGTCGGCACCGCGTCGCTCTTGTAGCCGATGCTCGACACCAGCTTGGCCAGGGCATCGGTGTTGCCGAAGGCCGCCTCGATCAGGTGGACCAGCTCGACCCAGAAGTGGAACACGTACACCGCCTGGGCGAGGATCAGCCCCAGGTACAGCGGCAACTGCAGCCAGCGGCTGGCGAAGATCAGCCGGGGCAGCGGGCGCTGGTGCGAGGGCGTGATCGGGCGGTCGTTGGCGGCCATGGGGTTTTGCTTGGTGTTGATCCGGGTTTGGCGCAGGATTCTAGGCTGCGTAGCATGACGGGCTTCACGGGGCGTCAGGCCTTCGTAAGAGCGTCTGCCTAATGTCCGGGCAAACCAACCACCATCGTCGAGGAGACCTCATGAGCTCGAGCCACCTGTACCCGCCGCCGGAAGCCGCCGTCAAGGGCGCCTACGTCTCCGGCATCGAGGCTTACAACAAGCTGTGCGCCGAGGCCGAGGCCGACTACGAAGGCTACTGGGCGCGCCATGCCCGCGACCTGGTCAGCTGGAAGACGCCCTTCACCAAGGTGCTGAACGAATCGGGCGCGCCGTTCTTCAAGTGGTTCGAGGACGGCACGCTCAACGTCTCCTACAACTGCCTCGACCGCAACGTCGAGCGTGGCCTGGGCGACAAGACGGCCATCATCTTCGAGGCCGACGACGGCAAGGTCACCAAGGTCAGCTACAGGCAGCTGCTGGCGCAGACCAGCCAGCTGGCCAACGCGCTGAAGGCGCGCGGCATCAAGAAGGGTGACCGCGTCGTCATCTACATGTCGATGAGCGTCGAGGGCGTGGTCGCGATGCAGGCCTGCGCGCGCATCGGCGCCACCCACTCGGTGGTGTTCGGCGGCTTCTCGGCGCAGAGCCTGCGCGACCGCATCGAGGACGCCGGCGCGGTGGCCGTGATCACCGCCGACGAGCAGTTGCGCGGCGGCAAGCAGCTGCCGCTGAAGGCCATCGTCGACGAGGCGCTCGCGCTGGGCGGCTGCGACTCGATCAAGAACGTGATCGTCTACAAGCGCACCGGCGGCAACATCGCCTGGACCGCCGGCCGCGACGAGTGGCTGCACGACGTGGTGGCCGGCCAGAGCACCACCTGCGAGCCGGAGTGGGTCGAGGCCGAGCACCCTCTGTTCCTGCTCTACACCTCCGGCTCCACCGGCAAGCCCAAGGGCGTGCAGCACAGCACCGGCGGCTACCTGCTGCACGCGG
>VFQN01004478.1_pt1 | contig 18377 bp, 22 predicted proteins | sample 3512371 | NCBI WGS metagenome assembly VFQN01 (sample SAMN10412370, study PRJNA504923) | tailings metagenome | isolation source: Replicate 2 from Balatoc abandoned mine | place: Philippines: Itogon, Benguet | collected 2017-08-28 | reverse complement strand
AGATTCGGGGGAGAGGACTGCCGTGAAGCCAGTAGTCGAACTGGTAAAGGGCGGCGTCGTTGTCGGGGACGGTGCGAAGCTGCTGGACCTCGACCGTGACGGCCTGCCGCCAGTCTTCGAGTGCTTCGAGTTCACCCACCGTGATCCGGCCGGTGATAGTGGGGAACACGCGGGAGCCCGCCGGGTAGGACCGGCTCAAGGAACTCACCAACGACAAGGTCCGGTTTCGGTGAACTGCGACCTCGGCCACGTCGAAGGCCTCCCAGTCTTCTGGCGTCCCGGAACGGACAAAGACCAGGTCCCCGGGCTGCGCTTTGAAGGTGTCGGCGGCGATGGCGAGGGAGGCCCCAGTGGCGGTCGCCGTCAGGGTGGCGCCCCGGCCCCAGTGCGGCACGAGGGCGAGGCCCGCCTTCGCGGCCGCCTTGAGGCGTGCGACCATGGCCAGCCGTTCCGCCAGGTCGAGAGGCACGAGCCGGAACCGCATCTTCTCCCGCGGCTTCAACCGCAGGCCGACCCGTGCCTCGGAGCCGGTGACCGCCGATTCGATCCGGGTATCCCACGCGCGCGACCACTCCACCGGCTGCCGCCAGTCGGGTGCGTGCGGGATCACGATCGTGCCGTTGTAGGTCGTGACAGGCATGGGTCAGGTCTTGAGGCCGATGTCCATCCGGCGTCGGCGGATCACGTCGACGATCAGCGCCTGGCCGTCGGCGCTTTCGAGGAACTCGCGGGCGTGGCGACGGTTGTCGACCAGGACGAGGCTCATGTTGGCGCTGGTTCCTCGGGGCTGGGGCGCCGGCTGCGAGGCCACCGGTTGATGCTCGTTTTCTCCGCCAGCGTAGAAGGACTCGGTGGGCGCGGAGACCGCCGACATGATTCGTTCGGTGATGCCGGCGGGGACGATCAGCCCCGGACGATCCGGGATGAAGAGTTCCGGGCCTTCCTCACCGACCAGTGCGGGCATGCCCGGCGTCGGTCGACCACCCTTTGCGAACGCCCCTGAGATGGCAGCGAGGGCGGCGAGCATCGCTGCCATGCCGACCACCGCCGCGACGCCGTAGGAGGAGATGGACGACATCATGGCCCCGGGTGCCTTGGCGGCTGCGTCGGTGGCGCCCTCCTGCGTCGAGAACATCATGTTCTTCACCGCCATCAGGGCGCGCTTGGCGATCCACTCCGCGAACATTCGGGAGATGGCGGAGATGACGCCGTTCAGGATGGAACTGCCGATGCTCCGGAGCGCGTCCGCCCAGTCCATCGTCCCTTTCACGAGGCCTTCGATGCCACTAGCGATGCCGTCGATGGCGGTGCCGATGACGCCAGAGAACGCCCGGGCGACGGATTCCGCCGCGGTGCCGAGCCGGTTCTCCAACTCGGTGATCGTGGCCAGCATCTGGTCCCGCATCGAGTAGGGGTCCGGGGCACCCTCCGCTCGGGTCAGTTGGCCTTCCACGCCATGCCGCTCGCTTTCCAGACCCCGCACGGACTGGGTCAGGCCTTCGCGGACATCCGCGTCCTGTTCGACTTCAAGCCGGGCGCGGAGTCGCTCGATTTCCTGGTCGATGAGGAGGATTTCCTCACGCAAGAGCGCGATCCGTTGCCGGTACTTGTCGGCCTCCAACGTGCTGAAGTCGGCTTCGAGCTTGACCATCTCGTCCGCGACCAACTGACGGCGTCGGCGCAGGTCGTACTCGGCTTCCCGGAGTTCAAAGGCGATCCGCTTGCGGCGCTCGCCCGCGGGGTCGAGGTCGAAGTCCGACCCGGCCCCGGCGGGCCTCACCGGTGGCAATCCGGGCGGTGACCAGAGGGCACCCGCGGCGTCCCGCAGCTCCTCGAAGCCCTTCTTTCCTTCCTCGATGAAGGTCCGGAAGGTCGCCGCGGCACCCTGAATCGGGACCACGAAGGCGTCGCGCAGTGCGTCGCCGGTCTTTCCGGCGCTCTCGACTACGGCCTTGCCGGTCGTGAGCACCGAGCCAGCGAGTTCGAGGCCTGCCGCCTTCGCCTTGTCTCGGGCTTCGCCGAACCGGCCTTGCACCACGAGAAGGACCGCAGCCGCCAAATCGACTGCGGCCCGCACGGCGACCTTCAGGTGGTCGATGAGGGCGCGCAGGACAAGGGTGGGTTGTTCCCAGACCCGCGCCAGCAGCCGACCGAGCGCGAGGAACGAGGCGCTGACGGCAGCCGATTGGACGGTGGCCGTCTGCCACCAGATGCGCCCGGTGACGATCAGGGCATGGATGTCAAAGACCAGGTAACGGAGGGCTTCGGAGAGGAAGCCAGCGGCCTTGCGGATGGCGTCGTTGGCCTTCAGCCACTCGATGAGCCGGTTGGTGACGTCCAGCAGCGTCGGCAGGAGTTCGGCGAGGGTGGTCCGCGCCACGCCTTCCACCGCCATCTTGAGGCGGCTGACGTTGTCGTTGAGCAGGCTCGCCCCGGCCGCGGCCTCCGGTGCCACGACGACACCGAACGCCCGCGCCTCGTCGGTCATCGCCCGGATGCCCGCCGCTCCGGAATTGAGGAGCGGGATCATACTCACGCCCTCTTTGCCGAAGAGTTTCAGCGCGAGCGCGGTCTTCTCGATTCCGTCCGGCATCGCCGCGAAGCGGTCGGCGATGTCCTCGAGGATTTCCCGCTGGGGACGGAAAGCCCCGTCGGCATTGCGAAGCTGGATGCCGAGGGTGGTGAAGGACTCCGCGCCTTCGTCCACGGACCGGGCGAGGAACTTGAGCCCGTTCTGAAGCTTCTCCGCCGACGAGTCCGCAAGGGTGGCCGCGAAGTTGAGCGCCGTCAGTTCGTCCGCGGCGATGCCGAGCTTCTGCGAGACCTCGTCCGCCCGGTCCATCTCCGTCAGCGCCTTCCCCAGTTCGGCGCCGATCCGGTAGACCGAGAGCCCAGCCAGGAAGGTGCTGCCCAGTCCGAGGGCGAATCCACGGATGCGAGTCGCTGCCGCTTCGAGGGGGCCGTTGATGGCCGCCCGGAACTGGCGCATGCCCGCCTGCACGGCCCCGAGGCCGGTCAGCTTGACGACGACTTCAACCGTGTCGGCGGGCATGGGTTCAGGGGTGAGGGAAGGCGCCCGCCTTGGCGGCGAGCGTCAGTCGGTGGGCGGCGGCTTCGAGGTAGGCCAGGAGTTGGCGAAGGGTCAGGCGCATGACCCAGTCGGCCGGATAGCCCTGCCAGACCAGGAAATCCACCGCCCGGGTCAGCGGGCGGTCAGCGTCGCCGTCAGCGTGCCTTGCAGGGCGGCGCCGACGCCGCGGAGCTTTCCCAGGAGTTCCTCGCGGAAGTTGATCTCGATGGCGGCCTGGAGAAGCGAGAGCGCCTGCGAGGCGGACAGCGCGTCCAGCCGCGCCTGAGGCAGGCCGGTGGCCTTCGCCAGCAGCGTATTGGCCAACTCGCCGCCGGAGAGCACCGCTTCGCGCAGCTTGTCGGCATTCAGGCGCACGGTTCCGTCCGGTCCGATGGCCTGCGTCCCGACAACCTGCTCGATGCCGCCGGCCAGCTTCTGGAGGAACTGGAGGGCATCGAGCCAGCGGAGTTCGCGGACTTGAACCTGTTCGCCCCCGATGTCGACCGTCCGCACGGGGTCCAGGAGTTCGAGTTCGTTGCTCATGGATCAGTGGGCAGGCGGATGGATGACGGGGACGCCGTTGGCGTCGTTGCCGCGGGTGGCCGTCCAACCGCAGTAGGTGCGCAGGAAGATCGCGGCCGCGGTGGCGGCGGCGACCTCCTCCTTGCTGACCGGCCGGACCTCGGTGCTGGCGAGGTAGAGCTGATACACCTCCGCGTAGGAGGCGCACCGCTGCTCCTTGTCGGGGGTGGACGCGCAGCCGGCGAGCAGGGCCAAGGCGGCGCAAATGGCGAGGATGGTGATTGCGGGTTTCATGGGGGATTGGTGAGTGCGAGGTGGAGGATCAGACCTGGCTGCGGCGCTTGATGGTGGGGGTGCCCGTGGCGGTGGCCCGCACGGTGTACTTCCCGAACTCGCCGCTCTGTTCGGGCCACGCGGTGACGGAGAGGACTCCGGTGAAGCTGATCTCGCGCAGCGGCACGCCGCTGAACTGGTTGGATTCGAGGATCCGGACGGAGCCGCGGAAGAACACCTGGCTGTTGCCGGTGTAGCTCTCGAAGGTGATGGCGCTGTTTCCGAAGGTGAGGCTTAGGTCGTCGCCGTCACTGACCGTGACGCTCGCGGGCAGGACCGTGAGGACGCCGGCCCCCGGATCGACCGTGTAGTCGGTGCCCTCGACGAGCGTGGTGACTCCCTTCTTCACGACGACCGTGTTCAGGCCCACGGCGCCGACGAAGTAGCAGCGGCCCTTCACGACGCCGGTCAGGCTGGCGGTGCCGGCGGGGGCGGTGGTCGCCGCCTGACTGGTGCTCGACGGCGACTGCGCCAGATGGAGCAGCCGGTGGTTGAAGGCGTCCATCTCGTCGAGGGTGAACTCCCAACGGTCGTGGACGGTGTCGACCTGCTCGTCATTGACCCGGCGGAAGCCGCCTTCGGCCACCATGCGGGTCTTGTACTGCTTCTCGGGCGTGTGCTTGTAGTCGGCGACGTTGCCGCAGTCGACATAGCCCGACTCGCCGGTCGGTTGAACGAACAGGCGGGCGGTGAGTTTCTCGTGGGCCTCGATGTGCCCGAGGGTAATGGCGGTTGGCATGGGATCAGTCGGAGTCGGGGGTTGGGGTTTCGTGAACCTTGGCGGCGCCCGCCTCGATGAGGTTCGAGGCGCACGTCGCCGGGAGGCTCAGGACGGTGCCGGAGACAAAGCGTTGGCCGTTCACCCAGTGCTCGCGGAGAAGTTCCACTTCCTGGATGCGGCGGACCTGTGGGGTGCGTCGGCTCATGCGGTGGGGTGATGGCGTTGACGGTCGAGTTCGGCCTCGCGGTAGAAGCACGGACGCCCGCGAAGCTCCTGCCCGAGGGCGTTGATGGCGTTAATGGTCGCGGTGGTCTGCGCCATCATCTGGCGAACCAGCCAGGCGCTGAAGAGAAGCGAGACGATGGCGGTGACGAGGGAGAGCCAGACCACGTCCTTCTCGCGGGCCACATCGGCGACGTGGGTCACCGGCGCCAAGGCCTCGGTGGTCGCGGCAAGCAGGGCGAGCCCGTGCAGGACCCAGAGGCCGATGGCGATGGTGGAGAGGCGGCGAAAGCGTTCGGGGCGTTTCATAGGGTTCCGGTCGTGCCGAGGGGCTTCACGTACGAGGTGGAAAGGATGTTCAGGACGACGCGGTTGACGCCGTCGACCTTGCCGAGGTTCTGCCAGGCGGGGTCATAGAGCTGGAACTCGACGCCGGACTGGCGCCGCCCGCTGAGGGCTTCGAGGCCGTGCTGAAGGAGCCGTTCCCACGGGAGTCCGAGGCCTCCGTGGCGATTGCGCTCGACGTTCTCTTCGATCACCACGGGCGTGTAGACAAGGTGGGCGGCGACGCCGTCCTTGGCCGACGCCGGAATGCCGAAACTGGCGATCTGCCAGACGATAATCACGACGCCGGCACCCTTGAGCGCAGCCTCCCGGCCGGGCGTGCGGTCGTAGGCACCGTCATCGAGCAGCACAGGAACCCCGGAAATGGAGGGGTGCGATTCGAGGGCGGCCTTCACCGCCGGTTGGATATCCCAGAGGTTCATCGCTTGAGGCGGGAGGTCTTGGCGGCACCCGTCGCCGCCTTCTCGATGGAGGCGACGATGGCTTGCCGGCGGGCGCCCATGGCGTTGGAAAGGACCCGGCCCACGTTGACGTCACCCGCCCACTCGGAGCGGTTCTTCATCCTCACGGACGGGTTCATGGAACCGGTGCGATCCTCGACCGTGCCGGTGACGGCGTGGCGCAGAAGCCACTCCGGGACGTTGCCACCCAGCCGGGTGACCGTGGGGACCCAACCACCCTTGGCGCGTCCGACGTGGGTTTGAACCCCGCGGATGTAGTCGCGGACCTGCGGCGCATCCGGGGTGGCGACTTTCGCGGAGCGGGTGACGCGGCCTCGCCGGTCCCGGCGCGAGCGGTGCAGTTCGGCCTCGAACGGCAGGACCCGAAACCCGGCGAAGCCACCTTTCTCGAACCGGGCGAACACCGCCTCCAACCCGGCATAATCCCGCGCCCGGATCAGCTTGCGGATGTCGGGGCTGGTGAAGTCCGCCGGACGGATCGGCGTCACCGCCCGGCGGATGTCCCGCGCGACGGCCTTGCGGCCTTGGGCGCGGGTCCCGGGAGGGGTGAACTGAACCAGCTTCCGACCCAGCAGCATGGACTGCTGCCGGACCGCGCCCCGCGCATCCTTCCCCAAGGTCAGGATGTAGCGGGTGACCGCGTCGTTGAAGTCGCGGGCGTTGACGGACAGATCAAGCACGGGCGACCTCCACGGTGAAGCGGATGAACACGTCGTGGGGGGAGTCCTCCACGGCCACGACACGGGAGCTGCGACCTCCGGCGTCGGTGAGTTCGTCGCCGACCGCGATCTCAGCCCCCGCCACGTCGCCCCGTAGGGCGTAGAGGTTGTCCTCGGACCGCTCTTCGGAACCGAAGGCATACGCCCCCTCGGCCGCCGGCCGGGGCTTGAAGCCCGGGACGTGCTGGCCGAGGGCGCGGAAGATCAGGCCGCTCCGGACGTGCGTCACGGTGTGACCCCGGACCGCGAGCTGGGACTGAATCCCCGCCAGGCGTGCTTGTTCGGTCAGCGTCACGGCGTCTCGGTGGGCTTGGCCTTCTTGGGCTTGGTGACGGCGAGGCGCTGGTGCTCGGCGAGCAGCCAGGCCACATCGCGGTTGCGCCGGGCGAGACGGCGAAGCCGGGAGTCCCGGCCCTTCTCGCCCTGCACCCGCGTGAGGTGCTTGAGGTCGATGGCGGTCAGCGCCACCGGCTCGGGGTATGGGTCGACCTTGGGCATGGGGTTTCCTTACCCGTTGGTGCGGATGCAGACGGCCCCGACGCGGTTGGCCGTGCCCAGCACGAGGTTCCAGTTGGCGATGGTGCCCAGCTCCGCGTTGCTGGGGCTTTCCGCGGCCGGGGTCCCGACCCACTTCATGCCGTTCAGGTGGAGTACAAACCGGGTCCGGTCGTAGAGGATCTCGTTGTTGAGCCCGAACTTCTTCTCCATCTGGAGCGCGGCCACATCGACGACGTCGGTCTTCTGCGGCTTCTCGCCCTTGGCGATGATCCCCTTCGCCATGAGGTAGGTGTCGTACACGAACCCGTTGGTGGTGCCGGCGCGCACGAGCGCCTCCGACGTGTAGATGGGGATGCCGCGGTAGGTGCGGATGGTCCACGGCCCGCGGGACGCCTTGTCGAAGCTGGTCTCATCGGCCAGTTCGAGCGCAGCGAGGATGGTCGGGTGCAACCAGAGGGCACCGTCCATCAGGTCGTCGGCCAGCTCGCCCATAAGGCTCTTGGCCTGGATGAACAGCTCGATGCCCATGAGCTGGCCCGAAGTGGCATCGGTCCCGGACTCGTCGAAGGCATCGACACGGACCGGCTTCAGGGGTGCCGCCACGCCGGAGGCCCCAGCGGAACCGAAGGCTCCGCGCACCATGGCGAGCAGGGTCTTCTGGCGCTGCTTGAGCCGACGCTGCGCCATCTGGGCGACAATCTCGCCGACCGGATCCTCGCCGGACAGTTGAGCGGCGAACGCCGTGGCCGAGCTCTTGCAGACCCGGTTGCAGGCGACGGCCTTCATCTGGCCGCTGGTGATCTTGTTGTCGACCGTGGGCTCGGCGTTCTCGACCTGGATCTCGTCGTCCTGATCGGTGATGTCCTTGAAGAACGGGATGGTGGCGACTTCACCGGGGCCGGACGCGAGTTCGGTGGCCTTGGGGTTGTCGACCACGACCCCGGAGTTCAGGAGCGTGGGAAAGGTGGCCTGCTTCTCCCGCATCGTCTGAAGCCAGATGTCGGGAATCCACAGGTCGCTGATGGTGGTGGGCATGGTGGTTGAGGGCTGAGGGTCAGGGGACGGGGGTTCAGGCGTTGAGCTTGGGAGACAGTTCGCGGATCGAGCCGACGCCCTTTGCGGCGAGCACGCGCTGGGTCGGGGTCAGGTCTGGATCGGCCGGGGCTTCCTTGTGCTCCGCGGCCTTGGGCCGCAGGCCGAGTTTCTGAACCTCGGCGGCGACGGCCTTGTTGAAGTCGGCCATCTTCGCGGTCAGGGCCGCGTTGTCGGCCCGCACCCGGGCCAGTTCCTCACCAGCCACCTTCGCGGCGGTTTCGAGCGTGGCGACTCGCGCCACCAGTTCGTCGGCACGCTGGGAGGCGGACGTGGCTTGGGCTCCGGCAGCCTCCAGGAGTTCGCTGGCTGCGGTCAGTTCGCCGTGGAGCCTCGCGTTCTCGACCGTGAGGCGTTCGTTGGTGGCCAGGACATCGTCCTGGTCTTGGATATTGGGCTTGTCGGACATGGCGTTGGATGTGCGTTCAGCGGAGTTGGGAACGTTACGCTTCACTTGCTGAGGCGACGCGCGACGGCCTTCGCGTAGGCCAGATCTCCGAGGGCATCGACAAGCCCGTTGCGCTTGGCCTGGTACCCGTCGAACACCTGCCCCTGCATGGCGTCGTCGGCGATGCGCTCCCGGGCGCGCAGCACGTCGGCGCGGAAGACGTCGAAGGCCCGCTGGGCTTGGCGGGTGAACTCGGAGGCGTGGTCGGGCGTGATCTCGGCCCCCGGCATGCCCGCGGCCTTGAAGGCGCCTTCCTTGTTGGTGAAGACCCGGACCTCGATGCCGGCGTTGGCAAGCATCCGGTGGTAATCCACCACGGAGACGTAGGCTCCGATGCTGCCGACCAGTGCGGAGCGGGAGGCGACGACGGCCTTGGACTGCGAGCCGATCCAGTAGGCCAGGCTGCACATCGTGCCGCCCGCCCACGTTACGGTGGGCTTGGAGGACTTGAAGACCGCGTCGGCGATGTCCGCGCCGCCGACCGAGAACCCACCGGGCGAATTGACGTCCAGCACGATGGCCTTCGCCTCCGGGTCGGCTTCGAGGCGGCGGAAGGCGTTGAGCACCTCGGCGCTGTCTTCGAACCCGTCGAAGATCAGCTCACCCAGGTCGGGGCGGTAGGCCAGCACCCCGCTGATTTCGAGAACGCCGATGCCGCCTTCGACCGAGGTTCGAGGGGCGAAAAGCCCCCGGGTCTTCCGCCAGGAATCGGGTTCGGCAGCAGCAGGGGCGAGCAGGCCACTGAAGAGGGCCTGCCCGGCGCGGGCCTCAATCAGGGGCACCTGACTCGCCAGCTTGGTCAGGAGGGTTTTGAGCATCGTCGCCCGAGTTGGGAACGTTACGCTTCACTTCGTTTTGCCCCCCTCCGGGAGCCCCTTTTCCGGAGGCCAAACCGAAGCTCGCCATGACCGTTTCGACCGGGATGCCGTGCTCGCCCGCAACCGCCTTCGCCCGGTCCAGGATGTAGTCGATCTCCTCGAAGAGTTGGTCGGTCTCCCGCCGCCAGGACCGGCCCCGGTTGCCGTAATGATCCCGGCGGGTCATCAGGCCGCGGGCGACATCCTCGCGCTCCTGGGCCATCTCGCGGCCGGCATCGATGGTGATCTTGGAAGGGCCGATGAAATCGCACCGCGCCCACCCCTCAGGCGCGGAGAGGACGCCGGACGCGATCCCGCTGGCGATCACCCGCTGCCAGGCCGACCGCCCCAGCCGTGCGGCGACCTGCTTGCGGCGGTCGAACTTCCGCTGCGCCTTGCCGTTGACCGCCCGCTGGTTGGGTCCGGTGAGCTTTTCGTCGAGAAAGAAGGCCGGTGGGAGGCCCATCCCCGCCACGAAGCAGCCGGCGAGGTAGCTGATGACCTCGATGTTGTTCGCCGGGGCGCTCGGGGTGTTGACCTGCTTCAGTTCGTGGCCCTCCGGAACGGTGGGGATGTCGCCGGCAACCAGGTCGGCGACGGTGAAACTGCGTTGCTTGGCGTTGTCTACGGCCGGCGGTTCTTCCTCCGTGGCGGCTTCACCGGCCGGCTCCGGCGGGGAGCCCCATGGGTTCTCCTCCAAAGGCGCCCCCTGGATCGCGAGCGTCAGCACGGTCGAGAGCTTCGAGAGCACCTTCTGGAACCCTTTGATGTCGCCAGCGTCCCGCATGTCGTTGGCCCCGCGACGGATGGGGCTCATGCCCCGGTATTGGGTGTACCGCTCCAGGTCGAAGAGGTGAACGAGGGCGTTGGCGTCGAGCAGGGTCTTGCCGTCGAGCCAGTAGCCTTGGACCCGGCCCTGCGTGTCGAGTTGGACGCCGTCGAAGATGCGGTCATCCGCGACGGTGGGCTTGTCGATCCGCCAGCACTCCAAGAGTTGGACCTGGGGGAAGCCGGCCTCGTTCGTCCAGAGCGCGAACACCTCGCCGTCGGTGTCGAGGTAGAAGGACCCGAGGCGTTGCAGGTCCCAGAAGTCGAAGCGGCCGGTGAAGTCGGCGCGCTCCGCCCACTCGTCGAAGAAGGTGTTGGCGGCCTCGTTCCACTTCCGGTCCAAGGTCGCGGCCCGGGGCACCATCGGGGTCGAGTAGTTGGCCACCAGGTCGGTGGCGTAGAACACCATGCCGACGTTGTCCCAGAGGTAGCGGGCGACCGACGCCAGTTGGAGCCGGTTGAACTTCGACAGCAGCCGGTGGACGTAGAGCCCCGTCGCGGGGATCGGCGTCCGGTGGTCCACCGTGTTCAGTGCCTCGAAGTAGTGCCGGACGGGCGTCACCGCATGCGCCGTGTTCGCCGACGGCTGCGGCGGACGGGCCTGCGCGGATCGAGTTGAATGGTGCGGGGCCGGCGGGAACAGGCGGCGAAGGAACGGGATCACAGGACAGCCTTGTGGAACGTGGGGTGGAGGCGGTTGTACCGGGCCACGTCCAAGGGCGGGTTCTCCGGATCGGCGAGGGTGTTCACCCATTCCAGAGCCTCCTCCGCCATCACGGCGAGTTCCGCCGGCGTGTAGGCGCGCTCGAAGGTGAAGGTCACCGACCCGCCGGCCTCGGAGGTCGAGAGCACCGTCTGGCCGTTGACCACGCTGGCGACCCATTTCTGGACCACCAGACCATTGAGGGCGGCGACGAGGGTCTGGCCCTCGGTCAGTTGGAGCTTCAGCGCCCGGAGGAGCATCCGGACTTCAACGCGTGGACGTGCCGTCACGCCCGAGCGGGAACGTTACGCTTCAACGATTGGTCGCGAGCCCCTTTCTTGGCCGACAACCCGCCGCGACGGATCAAACCTACCCGAATTCATGCTTGATTCCCATTGCGAGGCTATCGCGCCATGGAGAGGTAACCCTCGCTGGAAAGTCCCATGAACAAAGACGACCTAAAGAAGTACATTGAAGGACTGGCAGACGATACGGAGATCATCGTCGTGACCACGAAGGAGCAGGCGTTGGTAATTCCAAAACGCTGTGAACGGGTTGATCTCGATGGGAAATCGGTCTGTCTGCTACGTCGGTTGGTCAATGGAATATGGACCGTGGCAGTCGCTTGGGTGCTTCAGACCGTTGAGCTACTACCGAAGCCTGAAGCGGTTGTTTTGGCCGCCAGGGACAAAATCGAATACGTGGTGAAACACACCGACTGGAATTTTCCGTACACCACGCACGATAACCAATACCGGCCCATTACCTTCGATCTTAACGGGACGACCCATTACCTTCCACCAAGCGGGCTTTCACCCGAGGCATTGGCCCACACCGGAAGCGCCAGACCGATTTCCATTGTGTGATCGGGTAATCAGTTCGCGTCCGCTGTGGAGTTGGCCTCGGTGGAATGCGAGACCTTTAGGCATCCAGTAATCACCGCCGCCACGTCGATCATCAGCTCGCAATCGAGGTAGTGGTTGTCCCGGCGCTTCTGGACCCACAGCACCTTGATCCGCCCCCTCGAGTCCTCCCGCTCTTCCCGGACCTCCGCCGTCATCTGCTCGATGTAGTCGCGCCCGGTCTTCTTCGGGATGCTCCAATCGCCGACCACCCCGTGGGTGAAGAGCGCCAGGTGATCCTTGATGCTCGGGTTGGACCACTGAAAGAGCGGCAGATGGCGCCGGACCTTTCCACGGCGGGCGCCGAGAGTCGGGTCAATCAGGACCCGACGCCACACCCGGCGCACGGTCTTCCCGGTGCGGGGGTCCTGGCTGAGGAACCACTCGGCGTCGTCGCCCTTCATGGCCTTCCAGCCGGTGGCCATGCAGAAGCGGTAGACCTCCGAAGCCTTGAAGCCGGTGTCGATCATGGCGTTGACCAGCGGCACGTTCAGTTGGCGCCGGACCTCTTCGAGTTCCGCGGTGGTGTTGCAGCGGCCGTAGGCGAGCAACCGGCTTGTACCGCCGGCCCCGAAGGCCCGGGCCACCCAGAAGTAGTGCTCCCCGCCACGGGCCTGCCGGTCCGCCGCGATGAAACGGGCTTTCTCCAACGGCCACGGGTCGCCAAAATCGTACTCCGCCCGCCGGGCTTGGAGGTAATCGTCACTGGTGACCAGCCAGCGGTCGATGTCCCACGGTTCGCCGAGAGTCTCGGTGACGAAGGTGAACATCGGTTCGATGTCCCCAAGCGTCCGCATTGCGTCTACCGCCGCCACGAACTCTTCCACGATGGAGCGCCACTCAATCCAATGCGGCAGGAGCGCATTCCAGGTGTAGCTGACCCGCGCTTTCGGAGCGTTGGGGTTCTGCGGCACGAAGCGTCCGTGGCTCTCGATCCACCGCCGGTCCACCGGCGTGTCCTTGATCCGGTGCCCGCAGGTCGCGCACTCGTAGCGCACGGTCTCCGCCAAGGCATCGAAGCGCCATTTGCCTCCCGGCTTGGTGACGTCGTTGGAGTCCCACTTGAGCTGCTCGAACTTCAGGGGCTGGAGTTGATGGCAGGCCGGACACTCGAAGTGCCACGCCCTCTGGTCACCGGCGCGGAAGGCGGTATCCATGGCGTCCCCCTTGGTGCCGGGGGTCGAAATCAGGAACCGCCGGGAGTTCCAGAAGGACCGGGTCCGCTTGAGGACCATTTCCAACCTGCCCGGCGGGTAGTTGCGGACCTCATCGCAGAAAAGCCACCGGATCGGCTTGGACTGCAACCGCGCCTTCGAACCCGACCAGCCCGCGTAGAGGGGCATGCCATCGAAGGCGAACCCGGTGAGGGTCGGCTCGCCCATGCGGGCTTTCACCGGGCGGCAAGCCTCGAAGGTGGGGGTGAGCCGGTCCCTCAGGAAATCGCGCAACTCGTCCTTGGTGGCCGTCACCCACATCGCCGGCCCGGGATCCTCGGCGATGGCCCAGCAGGCGCAGTTCATGACGGTTTGGGTCTTCGCACTCTGGGCGGCGCACTGGACCGCGATGTCCCGGATCGAGTTGCTCGCGAAGTCCTCCATCACGGGGCGCACCCACGGGGACGAGTCGGAACGCCACCGGCCCGGCATGGGCGAGGTCTCGTCGACCTGGACGTGTTCCTCACACCACTGCCAAGGCGGCCGCCGGTCGGCCGGTTTGCAGGCCGTGCAGAATCCCTCGATGAGGGGGTGGCGTCGTGGATCGTGTCCCACGCCCGAGGCGGGACGTTACGCTTCACGCCCGAGAAGGCGGTTCTCGCCTGTTGGACGCCGCGGGCAGGCTGGACGTAGCGGCCCGGGCCTTCCGACAGCGCCTACCCCGGTCCTCGGCCTGCCTCGTGGCGGTCTCGCTGGCTCGGCTGGACACGAAAATGCCCCTCGGGGTCTCCGAGGGGCGTTTCGTAGGGGGGTGACGGTCAGGCCTTCTTGGCCGGGACCAGTTCGAACACCCGGGCGTAGAGGCGGACGCGGCCGGTGATGCGGCGGACGATCTTGGTGGCCTGCGCTTCGCCGAGCTTGAAGGCGGCGGCGAGGTCCTTGGCGATGGCCTCCCGGTCCTTGCCGCTGAGGAACTGGTAGGCGACGAAACCGCCCTTGGTCTCCTTCAACTCGTCGAGGGTGGTGGGGAGCCGGTCGGTGGCCTCGCCGTCCGCGTCGGACTTCGCCGCCTTGGAGGCCTTCGCAGGCTTCTCGACCTTCGCCGAGGCGGCGGAGGGCTGGGGCGCGGGCTGCTCGATCGCGGGGGCCGGGGTCGCCTTCTTCGCCTTCGCGGCCTTCGGTTCGGTGGTGGTCTTCGAGGTCTGGTCCTTGGTGGCTTCGGTGGTCTTCTTCATGTTGGTCTTGGGTTGGGGCGGGGGTTGGGTTGATCCGCTCCGAACGTGAGTCTCGCTACGGTGAGCCGGTGAGAGTGTCCAAGGGTTCTCCGAGGATTCCATGGAACGGGTTCAGTAGAAGGTCCCCATCTCCCGGAGGGAGACCCACGGGCGCAGGTGGTCGGGGCCCGACTGCCCGATCACGACATGGTCGAGCACCTCGATGCGGACGATCCGGCCCGCCTGAACGATTTCCCGGGTGGCCCGGACGTCCGCCTCGGAAGGTCGCGGGTCACCGCTGGGATGGTTGTGGGCCACGACAATCGCGGCGGCATTGCGGACGATGGCGGTGCGGAAGAGTTCCCGGGGCGTCATGAGGACGGTATCGAGGGTCCCGATGCCCGCGAGGTGGAATCCCGTCGCCCGGCGCCGGGTGTTGAGGTGGATGGCGCAGAGGCACTCCACGTCCGGGTTGTACCAAGACGCCGTGGCGATGTTGGCCATCCAGAAGTCGTAAATGCGGTCCGGGGAGTCGCAGCAGGCGATGGGCACGGGGAGTTCCCGGAGCCGGATGACACCGAACTCGTGGTTGTCCTTGGTGCGCCGAGGGCGAGGGGTGGGTGGGTTCATGGTCAGCCCAGGGGAATGAAGCCGCCGTTGTGCTCGGCGATGGCGCGGTCGTAGGCCTCCTCGATGACCGACTGGAGCGTGTCGCAGTACACGTCGAGGACGCAGGCCAGCACCATGGATTCGGTCTTCCTTCGGGCGTGCCCCTCCACCAGCCAGACGGTGTAGGTGTCGTCGGGTTCGTAGACGATGATGAGGTTCCACGCTCGACCGGGCTTGCCGTTCACCCGCGCTTGGAGGCCGACGTCGAACTCGACGCGGGGCGGGCCGCCCTCCGAGGTTAGGCGGGAGCGGTAGGCGGAGCGGTACTCGCCCTCGGCTTGGGCGCAGCGGTAGCGGAAATCCTGCGCGCCGATGTAGGTGAAGGCCCCGCGGAGGCCGAGTCCTCCCGCCTGGGCGATGATGGTGCGGATGGTTTCAGGGATCGAAGCAAGGTCCATACAGCGAGCCTCGTAAAGGGCCAGGGGCCGCAGGGACCAGTGAAGAGCCGAGGCGCTACTCGGAAGCCGTCCGCTGCCAGCCCTTGAGGCGCTCGTCGATGGTGTGAAGCTGCTTGAGGACCTCGTCCTCTTCGTCCTTCAGGCGGGCCTCGACGATCTCGACCGGATGCCCGACCAGCGAGGGGGCCACCCGATGCAGCCGGGTGACGACGGTCCGGATGGCCGAGCCCAGTTCCGCGCCGAGATGGGAGACTTCTTCGACCGGGATCAGCTCGCGCTTCAGCTCCCGGATCTGAACCTTCAGCTTGGCGTTCTGGAGAACGACGTGCTGCGCCCTTTCCTGCTCGTAGTTGACCGGGGATCGGTTCGGCGTCTCGAACAACCAGCGGATCAGGGGCGCCAGGTAGACTCGGCTGCCCCGGAAGGCTGAGCACCCGGACCGCTTGGCGTGCTTGATGGCGGTGGTCGGGATGCCTGTGCCGGCCGAGCACGACGTGATGCTGTCGTACGACTCCTGAACGGTGCGCTTCTCGTCCTTCTCCCGGTAGTACCGCAGGAGACCTTGGATGGCGCCCACCAGTTGGTAACGCCCGTTGTCCGGTGCTGGCAGCCAGCCTTCGCGGGCGAGTTCGCGCAATCGCCGGTCGGTCAGGCCCGACAGGCGGATCAGTTGCGCGGTGTCGATGGTGCCGGTGTCGGCCACGGGTCAGGCCTCCGGTGCCTCGATGATCCAGCCGACGAACTCGCCGACCTGGAAGAACACCCGCGCCGTCTTCGGCAGAAGCCGCGTGTCGAAAGGACGCTGGTACCCGGCGAGGGAGAGTTCCTTCTGGAGGATCGCGGCCGGCTCCGCGCCCACGGCGAGCTTCTGCTGGAGGGTCAACCGGCTGAACGCCGTGCCCACGTATCCCGGCGGCATCTGGATCTTGTCGAGGATCACGAGGGCGCCGCCCGGCTTCGTCAGGCCCTGCAACCGCCGCAGGAATGAACCCCGCGTGGCGACGGGCAGGAACATGAAGACCAGGAAGGCCACGGCGAAATCGAAGGGCTCGTAGGCGAAGCTAACGGCATCGGCGACGACCAACTGCGGCGGGCCGGCGTACCGATCCGCCATCTCCCGGCTCTCTTCGATGGCGGTGAACTTGGCCTTGCGCTGCGTCAGCGTCTCCCGCATCGCGCTGCCGATGTTCCCGGTGGAGGCCCCAATGTCGTACACTTGGCCACCGTTCGGGATGTAGTGCCGACCGAAGTGGGCGACGGCGTTCGTGGCCAGGTCATACCACGGGAGCGAGTCCCTCACGTGCTGGTCGAAATGCTTCGCGACCGCGCTATTGCGAAATGACCAATGCTTGGGGATCCAGGTTTGACGTTGGGATGCCATGGAATTCCTTCTTGGCGGCGAGGTATGCGTCACGAGCCTCCTCTCGGGTCGCGAAATACCCGATGTGATGTTGCCGGCCGTTGACCACAATTTGGGCCGACCACCGGCCGGTTCGCCGATAGAAGCGGACTCCCATCAAGCCAGAGGATCGGTTGTGGGAAGGAGTCCTCGTCATGTTGCGGCAATTCTCGACGGGTCGAACGACTCTGAGGTTGTGGCGGGCGTTGTTCGCACGATCACCATCGATGTGATCGACAACCATCCCGGCTGGAATCGCGTTGCCGGTAAGACATTCGACAACCACTCGGTGGACTCTCAGCGGATAGGTCTTCCCGCGCCGACGAGTTGAGACAACCAGGTATCCGAGTTGATCGAGACGCTGGGTCATCACTCGCACGGGGTAGTCCAGCGCGACGGGAGCGTTTTTGCCGACTTTCGAAGTCCAGATGGCCCCAGTTCCGACTTCGAGCCAAAGCTCTGGAATTGTCGGATGACGGTTGAAGCGGCTGGAGGTGTCAGGATGCGGGTTCATCTCGCGGGTCGAGGATCTGATCACGAATCGTTCGGGCGATGGCCGCAGCCATGACCGGCGGAACTGCCCGCCCAAGGCGCTCCCACTGCTGGCCATAGGTGCCTGTCAGGACGAAGTCATCGGGGAAGGCGCAGATTCGCTTCAGTTCGGCAATGGCCAGTTTCCGCTTCTCCGTCGGGTGGGTAACGCTGGCGATTCCCGGTTGCCCGTGACTCGCGCAGATGGTGGGGCACGGCGCGTCCGGATGTGGGCGCACCAGGTTGAAGTAGCGGTCGGACGATTCGCCCGGCTTGAGTCGGTCCCACTCCTTGCCGATGGCGAAGCGCGACATGTCGAGGCCCTCGACCGCGAACTGGTTCGGCTTGGTGCCCAGCACCGTCGGGCATGGACGGTCGGGGTCGAAGGCCTGGCCCTTCTGGTCGAACGCAGCGCCGGTGCCGCCACGAATCTGAACCGAGAACTGGTTGCGCCCCATCACCGTGATGGCCGGACTGGGCCGGTCGGTGATGTCGCCGGCGGAGGGGAACTTCCCCTTGGTGTCGTGGACGACCGCCTCGACGAGTTCGAGACCTTGATGGCTGGTCACCGGGTTGTAGGACCCGTGGGCGCTGACGGTCGGTGACGGCGCATCCGCCGGTTTCCACGTCGGCCCATACTTCCCGCGCACGATCCACGGGAGCGCGTCGCGGAGTGTGTAGCGGTAGGGCAGCGGCTTCGGAAACACCGGGGCTCGCCCGAGGTCCTCGCGCACGCCGATGAAGATCGTGCGTTGCCGCGCCTGCGGGACGCCGAGCCACTGAGCGTCCAGGACCTTCACTCCGACCCGGTACCCGCAGGCCTTCAGCTTCGCGAGGATTTCGAGGAAATAGCCCTTGGCGACGCCCTTCACGAGCCCGCTGACGTTCTCGGCGACGAACACCTTGGGCTTCAGTCCGTCCAGCAGCCGGATGAACTCGAAGAACAGGTCGTCGGTGCGCTGGACGGTGTCGGAGTACTTCTTCGCCTTGCCCCAGTGCTTCTCACGTTTGCCGGCGGTGGAGAAGGAGGCACAGGGCGGCGACCCATCCATGAGATCCAGTTCGCCTGGCTTCAGCCCCGCCGCTTCAAGGATGTCGCTGGGCTTCACTTCCCGGATGTCGCGGGTGTCGAGGGTCGTGTCGGGGTGGTTGGCCCGGTAGACCTCGGCCGCGGCCGGGATGAACTCGCTCGCCCAGGCGACGCGGAAGCCAGCCATCCGGTACCCGAGGCACGAACCGCCGCAGCCGCTGAAGGTCGAGATGGCGGTGAAGCCGTTCCACGGCACGGCGG
>VFQN01004477.1_pt1 | contig 18382 bp, 32 predicted proteins | sample 3512371 | NCBI WGS metagenome assembly VFQN01 (sample SAMN10412370, study PRJNA504923) | tailings metagenome | isolation source: Replicate 2 from Balatoc abandoned mine | place: Philippines: Itogon, Benguet | collected 2017-08-28 | reverse complement strand
TACTCGTCCTTATGGCCCCCCTGGCTCTCCGGACGTACCCCATTGGGGTCTGTAACTGTAACTGACTGGTGCTGCGCATACATGAATGGTTTCTCTTGGGGACTCGCATGTTCTGACTTTCCGACAGTTGCGTATTGATGTACGTTCCGGGTGTGTTGCTATTAACGCTGGCTGAGATTGGAAGTGGCTATCTGGTTGGAAGTCGTGGGGGCGTTGCGGGTGCAAGGTATGGTGCAAGGGGTGGCACGGCACGCCGTGGCTCCGAAAGACGACCACCCTCCAATCGCGCACCCTTTGTAGCCAAGCTGTTCCCCGTGCTTCCCAAAGGTCTTATCTGCAACCTTTTTTGTTGGACAGTACTTTGCTTTGTGACACTCGCCTGCCGGCCTTCCTTGGAGGATGCTGCGTCGGAAAAGTAGTGTTCCCGTCGCCTAAAGCAACAGCCACGATAAAATGGAGGCACTTAATGTAATGGAGATATTCAATTTGTCAGACAGTTTACGGGATTTCATTGCAGGTGTGCGGGGCATGAGCAGCGTGCCCACATATGCGCACACTGTCACACTCGTCGCGCCCGCTCTATCGCGTCCGAGTATGGCTATTGGGATATCAAACTGCCTCACGGTGGTTAATTGGTGTATCCACTGTCGTCGTGATGATGAGCATGACCAACGCCCGGGGTTTTGGGCCTGCTCGCAGGGGCGGTCGCTGGGGCCTTCGCCATCACACTGAGCCAGCCGCTAGATACCGTTCGCGTCCGGCTTCAGCAGCAGCGGGCTGGGTCCGGTGGTCCCTCGAGCACGTTGGCTGTGCTCAAGCTCATGCTGCAGCGGGAGGGTCCCTTCTCCCCTTGGAAGGGTCTCACCTACCCCTTACTGTTCGCATCATTCCAGTCAGCTATCCTGTTCCAGGTATGCTGGGTTCAGCGATGGATGCTCTTGCCCTTCGTGCGGACCAGGGAAGAAAGCAACGAGCTGGTTACTCCTTGGGGCGGGGGTGCCGTATGGCTTCGCCATGCCAGCCCTCTTGACCCCTGTGCATTGTAGAGCAGTGCTGCTACAATCTTTACTTACATGCCCGCACAGGCGTACGGGTGGACCCTCCGCCAACTGGCTCCGCCGCAGCAACAGCAACAGCAGCAGCAGCAGGAGCGGGAGGAGCAGCAGGCAAGCAACCGGGGGCAAGGCCCCCTGCCCCCAAGCCCCAGCTCCACCACAGCCTCCTGGATCGAGGCTTCCTTGATACCGCACCACCCGCTACGGCAGCACTTGATACCGCCCCAGCAGACACGGCACGACAGCCCGCGGTTGGGCGGTGCCGAGGGCGCAGGCGGGTCATTGGAGCCGCACCCACACCACCAACTCAGCCACCCCCACCCCCACCCCCACCCGGTGCACCACCTGCACCTGCACCTGCACCACCACCACCACGCCTATCCAAGCAGCACGCAGCACCCGACACACAGCGCACAGCACTCGGCCGGGCAGCAGTACACGCACGAGCCGCACCAGCACAACCATCCGCAGCATCCACAACTGGACCCCCAGGGCCGCTTTGAAGCGTTGGAACCCCGAGCGGGGGAGCACGCTGGGATAGGGCAAGGCCCAGATCTGGGTGCCAGTGGCGGGCGGCGGGGGACGGAAGCAGCGCTGGCGGCGAGCAGGGCACGGCCGATGGGGATACCGGCGGCAGAGCCTGGGGCGTCGCATCTGCAGCAGCCGCACGGGTGTGAGCAGGATGGGGAGGCGGATGGTGAGGTGGAGGGTGGCGGGCTGCCGACGCCGAGGGACGGGCTGATCGCCGGGACGGTGGCGGGGATGGCGCAGGTGAGGGCGATGGAGGGCGGAGGCCGATCGGGGATGCAATGGGGGGATGCAATGGGGAGGACATGGGTAAGGGAAGGAAGTGCGGCTGAGGAAAGGGCTCCGCACTGCGCACAGAGCAGGTAGGTGCCGCGAGGTGGTGCATGGGGGCTGAGGATAAAGGGGAGACATTGGGTTGATTTCCTTGGGTCGCTGCAATGGCGTCAGCCTGCTGGCTGTGGCTCCTGGTATGGGGCCCGGCGCAACATCACTTACTAGACGTGGCGCCGGTGGTGCTGCTGCCCATGGGCCCACGGGCGACGGGTTGGGTGCGGCTGTATCGCTACCACCTCGTGATTGACTGCATGTGTCTGTGATCCTACCGCCTCGTCACTTCAGGTTTCGCGCCCCCCGCCCCCAACCCAACACTCCGCGCCCCGCACCTGTCTCCCTGACCCCAGGTGTTTCTGTGGTCCCCCGTGGAGCTGCTTAACACACCCAACACCAACACCGCGCCCGTCGCCACGTGTCCCCGCGTGCCCCCTGCCTGCCCCCCTGACCCCAGGTGTTCCTGTGGTCCCCCGTTGAGCTGCTCAAGCTGCGCGCCCAGCTGCAGACGGCGCCACCAGGCAGCCCCGGGTACCGCAACCCGGCACAGCTGGCGGTGGGGGTGCTGCGGCAGGACGGCGTGGCGGGTGGGTTAACGCGGGGCGTGGGGTGTGGGGTGTGGGCCACGGGTGCCGGGTAACAGCAAAGGCGGATTGGAAGACTGCTGCAGCAGGGCGGAGTGGTGGATGGTTGTGTGGAGTGTGACATGGGGTTGGCGGCGTGGGCCCGCTGGGGGCTGCTGGCGCGTGCGTACGTGTCGGGTGGGCGCGGGCCCGTAGCTGAGCTTGGGGCCCAAGACCCCGCCCTGGCATCACGAGCGCTGGCAACGGCGACTGTTGCACACATGTTATAGTTGGACCCACAGCGATATGTCAAGTGCGACCCGTAGACCGTTTGGCCAAAGGTGCCCAACTTGATCGGGTATCGTCCACTGCTCCCACCCTTTACTGGTGTGCTCTCGGACGGCCGAGTGGCAAACCGAACTGCCTGCCTCTGTCCCCCGACCCTTTGCAGGCCTGTACCGCGGCTTCACGCTGACCGTCGTACGCGACGCGCCGTCGTACGCGATGTACTTCTGGCTGTACCACCACATCACAGGCGTGCTGGCGCCCGGCGTGCACCCCGAGATGGCGCCGCCCGCCACGCAGGTACGACATGCACGGCACGCACGGCAGTGGAACGCATTGCGTAAATCCTGAGCGCGTGCATGTATGGCAGGGGCGCTGCTGGCCGCCGTACGGGGCTGTCTGTTTGCAACTTTGCATGCCTGAGGACGCGAGGGGTTGCTTATGTGGCGAAGGTTGGGAACAGCTGCTGCAGATAGGGGCCGGCGGTCGGGTCTGGCTGTATGGAGATGTGAACCCATGTGCTGTGGGGGCGCGGACGCGTGTCCGCGTCAGCAGTGGGCGGGTGTGAAGGATGCGGTGAGTGGAGGTCACGGGGTTAGGAACCGGCTCCAGCTATGAGGTTGCGCGTGACTGCGGGGAGGGGGGGTTAGGCATGCCATGAATTGGGCTTCATCGCACACAAGCCTAGCCGGGCCACCTCTGCCTGCCGCTCACCAGCTTGCCTGCTGTTGCTGCCGTGGGCGGCTGCAGGTGCTTGCCGGCGGGCTGTCTGGCGTGCTTGCGTGGCTGCCCATCTACCCGCTGGACGTCATCAAGACACGTGTGCAGGCGGTGGCGGCGGCGGAGGCCAGGGGGGGGGGAGGGGGGGCGGGGGGGGGGGGGGGGGGGGGGGGGGGGGGGGGGGTGGAGGGGTGGGGGGGGGGGGGGGGGGGGGTGCGCGCCGCCGCAAGGGAGCCACGGTGCGCAGGCGGAGTAGCTGCCATCATCCTCCGCCCACAACTGTACTATGAGTGCATGACCATTTACGGACTGGAAGTTGCCGTTTCGCGCACCCCGCCCTTGGTCGATTGCACACGGTCGCACACTCATGTCCTCTTGGCCTTCCTTCGCAAGCTCCCTCCTGCGTTCTGTCTCCCCCTTCAGATGCTGGCCGAGGGCGGCCCCCGCGTGTTCTTCCGCGGCATGTCCCCCACGCTGGCACGTGCCTTCATCATGGACGGAGCCTCCTTCCTGGGGTACACGGCCACGCTCAGGGCGCTGGGCGGGGGGCAGGCGGGCAGGGGCAGGGGGTAGGGGGGGGGGGCGGAAAGAAACTGGAAGCGTGGGTTCGCCATGGTGGAATCACTGAGCGGTGTGCAGTTTCGCATGTGCTGATTCTTACTTAGTTGTACTGCATCATTGAGAACATGTTGAGTTTGGTGGAGGGACATTCGTGTGTGCGTGCATGGTGACCCGGCTGTGAGCTATGGGAACTGATGCTGGGAGCGGCTGAGTTGACGAGGGCCGTGTGTGCTGCGAGGGCATGTGTGTGCGTGAAGGGCCATGTGTCGGAACGCTGCTGCGCAGCACGTGTTGGCAGTGGTGGGGAGCTGGGGATCAGGGAAGCTCGCATGGTTTCGAACAAGTCGTATGTGGCAACAGTCCATGAGGGTGGGCCTGTGCCTGCCTGGTAGTGAGTTGTGCGCGTTTGAAGCCATTTGCACTGCTGCGTGAGGCTTTTGGGTTGTGGGCTGCGCGGCCCCCAGCCCATGTGCGCGGACCGTCCGGAGCGGCCTAGACCGAGGAGAGTAGCAACATGGGAGGGAGAGTCGAAACGTTGTGAGAGGGCCATTGGGCGGTAAGAGGTGGGGAGCGGAGGGTCGAGGTGTGGCTAGTGGCACGTGCGCGCATGGGGTACCGGTAACCACCGCTGGGGCGGCCGTCCTAGCAAACGCGAGGGCCTGGCATCGTAATTCCCATGTGTCGGAAACTCGGGCATGAACGCACATTTGCAGTGACTGTGACACGGGATTGTGGGGCCTTGCCCGCACCTGTAGGTGCGGCGCTGCGTGCTGGTGGCTGCCGTGCGTGCACGTCAGTTGGTTCCATAGTCGGGCATAAACACAGCGATGGGGAACACAAGAGCCCCGCCTGTGGCTCCGAACAGCATAGCAAATTCAAACAACGGCGCGGCTTTTACTTGACTGGTCCAAAATGCATAGCAAGTCTATTGGTGTACTAGGATGCGCTGGTGCCTGCTGTCCTCGGGCATGCGTGTGTATCATGTCAGGTATGTGTGGTACGGCGCACGCGTGTAGTGGCGTAGCCGTGCAGAGCCATGGTTCGGCTGGGGTGTGGGATCCGCTGCCGGCCCTCAGTGACTCAAGTGTGAGGCGTACGTTCCCTCGCGTTCTACCTCCTACCTTGTCCGCCCACCCATTGCTAGCACAACGTGCATCCCCGCACGGTGTCCCTGTACGGTTGCACCGCGCACAACTTGCGTTGCAGTAACCGGTACGCGCTGCAGCACACGCCTCGACCAAAAGTCAGCTGCAAGAACAGGCTACAACTATCACAACCGCGCAACAGGGACACTAGCTGAAATCGATGCGATTGATTGAGTCATGAGTGGCCGCTATGTGTCCCACGGGGCACAGGGGAGCCCCCTCCCCTGGTAGACGCACTCGGCACTCCCCTGGATAGGACCAGATAGGACAAGAGGATGAAAGCAGCTCTCCACCGATAACGTTACAAGGTGCTATGCTGGCCCCAGCCTGCTTCATCAGGGCTCTGGGCGCCGCCGCTCCATACCCCATGGAGGCGTCCCCCTCCTTTGGATTGACCTCACGCATGGCTCTTGTACGACGGCCGTTACTCAGCGCCCAAAAACTGTCCCAACATCAACAACGGACTGTAACTATTGCGTACGGTACTTGCCTGCCAACCCAGCAATGGCTGGCTTGTGTCAGGCGTGCCTGCACCAAATCACATGCCGCGCCAACACACGCTGACACACGGCCGCAAGCCTGGCTATGCGTGTGTCGTCAACAGCGCCCAATGGGACAGCGCGACTGCGACACACGTGCATCTGCGAAGACAAACGTCCTTCCCACCCATGTTTTGACCCTCCCACGTGTACAAACAACAACCATTTGCGTGTGCGCAAGCATTGAAAACCAATGAACGAAGCATAGTGGCGCGGGACGTGCCACCAGATGCATTATTCAGGGGTACCATAGTCGATGGGTCCCCAAGAACCAGCAGAACAACACAAATTGTACGTACAGGAAGCCCGTAAAGCATTTATTCAGCGTACTTTATTCACGGTGATTGATGTTGCAGGCCTCATCATGTTGAAACGGAAACGAGTGGAACAATACGTCCACACAGCACGAACAGCCTGGCCACGTGCCCACACTACCACGGCACACACGCCAGGCGGTTGCACCAGCAGCAGCTGCGATCCCCCTTCGCCCGTGCCATCACGCGCCCAGCAGCACAATTGCCCCCTACCCCTTTCACAATGAGCTTTACTGCTGAAAATACATGCTCTCAGCATCAGGCCGTACATCGGCACGGCACCTCACGCCCGCGCGCTCCCTGCCAGCTGCCTCTGCTGCTGCTGCACCTGCACCTGCTGCTGCTGCTGCACAGGCGCCGGGGCCTTGGCCGCCGCCTTGGCCGCCGTCGGGGGCCTGCGCGTCGGCACGATCTCGTCGTCCTCCTCCGAGGTGGCGCTGATGTCCATGCGGCTGGCGGCCACGTAGTCCACGATCATGGAGGGCGGCACGTGGCCGTTGACGATGCGGTGGATGGTGGTGAACAGCGGGTAGTGCGACTCCCACTTGCGGGCCTGCAGGCGTACGGTGAAAAGGGGAAGCAAAGCGGCAAAGCGTTGAGACCACAGTATAAGTAAGTAGTACGGCAAAGTAGCACGGGGCACGGAAGCAACGAGAGAGGGCGCGCTGTGTGGAGTGAGGGAGCGCACGTTGGTCAGGCACGCCGCGGTGAGAGCATATCAACGAAACACGGGCCCGCTCCCGTGCACGGCCCCTCAGTTCCATCTATGCAGGCAACGTCGAGTTACAGGTCCCTGCTGGCCGCCCCTGACTTGAGCTCCAAGCCCGCCCGCCCACCTTGATGATCTCTTGCACCTCGTTGCAGGTCATGACGCCCTGAAGCTTCTGGCCACGCAGCAGCTCCGCCTCCAGCTCCGCCCACGGGCGGGGCGTGCCGGCCTGTCGAAAAAGGCAGCAAGAGAGTTAGGCAAGTAGGTTGACCACGACACTGTACGGAGGGCAGCTCGAACAGCCTTGCAGGTGCTGAAGCGAACAGCCCGGTGTGAACCCGACTTCCTCGCTCTCCCCCTACCTCCTGCCTCATGTACCAGCTGCGCCTTGCCGGTAATCCACTCCTGCGCCACCAGCCTGCTGCGGTCCTCCCCTCCGTGTCTGACCGTGTTCATCCCCGCCCCAACCTCATCGCCAAACCCTCTGCCGCCTCACCAGCTGCGCCTTGGTCCACGCCTCCGCCACCAGCCTGTTGCGGCCCCCCGTGCAGGTGGCCACCAGGTCGCCCACGCCGCAGCACTCCAGGAACGTGTCGTCGCGCGCCGTGCGGTACAGCGCCTTGGTGAAGCCCTTCATCTCCACCAGCCCCTGACGGATGACGGTGGCCTTGGAGTTGGGCCCCAGGCCCAGACCGTCCACAATGCCGGCGCCCAGCGCCACCGCGTTCTTGAGCGTGCCGCACATCTCGGCACCAGCCTGGGGACGACGAGTTAGCAGGGGATGCAGTGCATGCAAGGTTAGGAGTGAGATTGGTATTGGCACGGTGCGGTGCATTGTCCTGGTCATGTACGAAGGTACGACGGTGTTACTCGTGCGTGGCGTGCAAACAAAACTTGTAATGTGCAGGCCCACAGCACAGCGACATGCAGCCACGCACCGGGTCGGGCAGCATGCTGACGCGGAAGTAGGGGCGCTCGATCAGCTTCTTGAAGCGCTCGGCGTGCTCGAAGGTGGAGTAGCCGATGACGGCCTCGGAGAACTGCTCGCGCCCAATGTCCTGCGCAGCGCCATGCAGATGGGGTTCGGGTCAAAAACTGTGGGACAGGTGCACGTGTACGGCGCTGACGGCCAGGGAGCAGCCAGGTGGTCAAGGGTAAGCACGAGGGTGAGCTATCGGCACAGGTGCAGCTGTATGCACATGCGGTAGCAGGGCTGCAGCGCTGCGCAAGGGCGCCGCGTAGTAACACCTCCGGTACAATGTAGTACCGCACTCTCTCCCGCCCGCGCACCCGCGCGCCCAACCGCCCACTTTTCCCCACTCGCCACGCCATGGAATAGCTGCCCATGCTACTCGGCACTGCTTTACCTGGTAATCCTTGAGCAATGCTGCTATTACGCCCTTTACCCACTCTGCAGTCCTCTCCTCACCGTGGCTATGTTTACCCCCATGAGCACGCAGCACTCCATGCCACGGTAGCGGCGCACCGCCACCCACCTCCCCTCCGCTCCTAAAACACACCTGTACCCCCTCACCGTGGCGATGTTGGCCCCCATGAGCACGCAGCAGTCGATGCCCAGGTTGCGGCGCACCATCTGGCTGATGAGCTGCGGGCCCTCGGGCGTCACGCGCATGCCCTTGGTCAGCGAGATGGCGGCGGCGCCGGGCTTGACCTGGGGAGGGGGAAGGGGCGGGCGCGGGTAAGGGTGAGTGGAGGACGGGAGGGGAGCTCTTCCGCCTTATCGCCAGCCTGCTGTCCCACGCCGCGCATTGCTTCCCGCAAGCAGCCCACCACAGTAGCACCACAGTACACTGCCCTCGCAGCCGGCCCCCCTCCCCTCCCGTACACCCCTACCCACCTTGCCCAGCAGCTGCTTGCAGATGCCCTTCATGAACTGGTGCGGCGTGCAGAAGACCAGCAGGTCGGCGCCCTGCACCGCCTCCTCCAGGGTGGCCACGGCGCGCACGTTGGGGCCCAGGTCCACCCCGGGGAAGTACTTGGGGTTCTGGGGGCAAGCCAAAATGCGGCGAAGCGACATACAAAGCCATGCTGACTTGAGACGATCAATAGTAGCGGCAGGAGTTGGCAGGGGAGGTTTGGGGTGGGCGAGGACAGCGCCAGGGACGGGGCAGGGCGCCGCAGCTTGCTAGCCGGGTCCGTCAGCTGGTGCAAACTCCAACACACCGGTACGGAAGCAATCCCGGCAGGGCACCTCTTAACCCACTCCGCCCTGCCTTCCTCCCCGGTTTCATTCCCACCTCGTGCGTGTCGTTGATGAGCTCTGTCAGCTTGCGGCCGTCCAGATCCTCCTCGTACACCCACATGCGCACCTCGTCCTCGAACTGTGCCGTACGAGCGGGGGGGACAGTACGAGCGAGCAGGTAGGATTAACGCGCGCAATCAAGATCAGCAATACAAGACGAGCAGGGACGGGACGAGCGGGCAAGGGCAAGGGCAAATTGGCAGCTTGGCACTGCCGAACCCATGGGCAAGGAAACTGCAACCTGCTGCTACCAGCAACCACCCCAGCGGACGCTTCACAGCCCCACAGCAGGCCCAGCAGCTCCCCATTCCCCACCTGCCATCCTCGCTCAGCCCGCCCACAGCCCCTTGCAACCAGCCCCCGGCCCTGACTGAACCCCCCTGCCCCTCTCCCTCACCTCGTCCAGCGGGTCGCCCCCAATATCGAAAGTGGACAGCTGCACGCGGCACCACAGCCCGCGTGCATCCAGCCCCTGCCCCCTGCCCCCTGCCCACACCCTCCTGCCCCTCCCACCCACCCCACCTCGTCCAGAGGGTCGTCGCCGCGCGTGTTCTGCGCAATCATGCGCGCCGCCGCGCACGCCCACGCGCCGCTGCCGATCATGGCCACCTGGTAGCGCGACAGCGCCTTGGCCAGCACCGCGTGGTCGTACACGTACCTGGGGGAGGGGTAATGGTTTTGGTCCATGCGAGAACGCTGCACCTCAGCGATGCCCTGGCTGTGTACGATGTATGTAGATGAATGTACTTGCCTTACACGACGCGCCCGCGCTGTGGCGTCCCTCCCACCTGTCCCTTGGACCCCTGCAGTAGCCCGCAGTACCCCTTGACACCCCCCTCCTCCCCCCTCACCACTCGGCCTCCGCCGCCACGGCCTGCCGCTCCACCACGCCGCCGTAGCCGATGAACAGGTCGGCGCCGCCGCTGGTCTGCACCGCCTCCAGGTCCGTGATGCCGTCGCCTGGAGAACGAGAAAGCGCAGAACGTAGCTAGGGGTTTAGGGCCGGCCGGGTAAAGTAGGATGGAACTGTGTGCCCGCTGTGGCTGTGCCTGTAGCTTGCGGTTTCATCACGGCAGGGTGCTGGAGCCAATACACAAGACAGCTTGACAGCCTGCTTGTGAGGGGCTGGAGCTGGCACGCGCACAATACTTACCGATCATGACGATGGTGTTGTAGGGGTTGTTGTCGCGGATGCGCGCGATGGCCTGCAAGAAGGATGTGTGTCGCACAAAGGCGAGCTACTATTAGTACGGGTGACAGGTATGCCTGTACGGCAAAGGAGACGAAGGCTAGCCTCCATACAAAGTTCGTAGGGCTGTGTCACCGGGTGTGACGCTCTGTCTGCCCAGAGCACCGCTAACCGAGCAGCAACCGGCCAACAGCAACAGTGACAGGAGTAACAGCAGCAGCAGCAACCGCAACAGTAGCAGCAGCAGCCGCAGCCCCACCTCACCTCAGGCTTGCCCTGGTTGCGGGCGGTGGGCTCGGACATGTCGAAACCGACCTGCGGCGTGGGTGTGCAGGAGGGTCGATGTGGGTCAAGGGTTACGGCTCTTGTGGGCAAGATTGGTGAACAAGCACTGAGAAGTGAGGCAGCTTCGGGCTACTGCATGGGTGTGCAGGAGGGCCGGGTTACGGTACGCGATGTGGGTCAGGGCGGGAGCACCGCTCATGCGCTGCGACAGGGTTGATGAGGCAGTCTGGCAACGGAGAAGGCTGCTGAGACAGCTACTGCGTTGTGTGCGTTCGGGGACCTGATGATTGCTGACCAGCTTGGCACATGGAGCAACTAGGAAGAAGCGTCACCGCTGCAGGCATTTCGTCGGCCCTATGGAGCTAGTGTGCCCCTGCTCACCAGCTTGGTGGGCATGCCCGTCTCGTCGTCCCACTGCCAGTTCATGCGGTTGGCGATGACGTGCTCCTTGGGCACGCCCAGGTAGGCCGCGATGGGCAGGATGAGCTCCCTGGGGTTGATAACAACGGCACGGGCACGGCAGGCGGGGTCCAGGTGGGGACAGGTGTGCGCCGCGGCCCAGCTGGGGACAGGTTGCCAGTACGCAGCACCCATCAAGCAGGCAGCCAGGACGCAGAGCTGCGTCGCCATCAATCACTGCCTGCTGCCTGCTGCTGAGCGATCCCAGGAACCTGAAGTACCGGTGAACAGCCTGCCCTCGCCGGCAATGCCAGCAGCACGCTGCATGCACCCCGGACGGCCGCTCACCTGAACCCTCCGCTGACGAGGTACACTGCCACGCCACGCTTCTGCAGCGTCTTGACCAGCTCCCTGACGCCCTGCAGCGGGTACGGCACGGGGAGAATACGAGTGCGTGAGCAGCGGCAAAGCATTCCGGTACCATGCCGAGTGCACACAACTGCTGCCCCGCGGTGGGTTGCCACGTGCTTCCCACGCGGCGCCGAGGGGCGGGGCCAGCCGTGACCTCGACACGCATGCGCACTGTGATGTGGGTCTCGATACATACTTGTTCTATACCTCAAGCGTATCCATGTACGCATCGTGAGTGGGTCAAGTGCATGCACGCAGCGCCCCACAGCCCGCACGGGTTCTCCGTGCCGCCGTGCCGTGTCTTGACCCAGACGGCGGTCAGTGGCCACCACACGCAGCGACACTCACCGACACCACGCGCGAAGCCGGCGGGTGCGCTGCGATGAAGCGGCGGATGTCGGCGGGCGAGCAGTTGATGAGGCTGAGGCGCTCTTCCAGCGAGCGGGTCAGGCACAGCGTGCCGTCCATGGCCTGGGGAGGGGGAGGGAACGGGGTACGGAGATGGGATGTGGGTCAGAGGGAGCTAGTGCAGGCTACCGTATGCCCCCTGTGCAGGATTACCGTGCCAGATGCCAAACACGGCCGCCGCAAATGCACTTGTCGCATGGGCAAATCCTTTGCGCTGTGGCTTGCTGTTGCCAGACGCCAGCACGCGACACCCTTACTTCTCCCGAAACGAAGTGCGACCCACAGGCTGCCGCAGGCACCTCCGCACCTTGTTGGTGAGCTCCTCCACCTCCTCCTTGACGCCCATGAACTCGGCCAGCAGGTCCAGGCCGTCGTTGTGCGTGATGGTGCAGTCAACCTGCAGGGCGGAAGGGCGGGAGACCGTTTGGTCAGAAAGACTAGCACCTCGCGGTCGCACCGCTGCAAAAGGCGCCAAAGTTTGGGTCAGGCGTCGTCGGTACAGCTCTGAACCTTGGACTCTGCAAGAGAGTATAAACTTACGTCAAAGCAGACCGCGTCGGCGTTGCGCCAGATGTCCAGCACTTGTTGCGACGGCACGGTGCGGGCGGCGACGACAGAGGGCTGCCCATTGCCGTTGAGCTGGGATGCCCCGTTGCCGTTGTCGGCAGCGGCAGCGCGTGCCATGAATGTGCTTCGGCTAGCCACGTGGTTGTGCTGGACGCTTGGTAGCACCACTGGCTGTAGGGACGGGGCAGTCCGAGGCGCTGGGACGCCTGGGACGATGGCAGCTTGTGGGCAAGGGCGCGCGGCGTGTCTGGCTGAACCAGACGTAATGCGCATGCTCAGGGCCATTCTGCTATTGTTTGGGAGGTTGTGTCACGTTTAAATGTTGCTCAGGTGTCTCGCTGAACCGTTAGGGTTGATCACTGCCCCGTTGGGGTTTCGCGGGTTGTTGCGAGGTGTTCACTTATCGCGCAAGTGCGGCACGCGTATGCCTTATGTAGGGATCGCCACTGGACCATCCGTTCAGCCAATTGTGGCTGCATGGGCTCCGAGCGCCGGCATGCAAGATTGCATTGTTACTAAGCACTTGGGTCGCAATGCTGCCACTTGCGACTGACTTGTGCGCCGCGGCAATGATTACGATTGAATTTATTGTGTTTCTCTATACGACAATATGGGGCTTCCACCAAGCCGTCGCACCTGAAGCAGCTGGCCGCTGTCTGAAGCGACACATGAAAAACAAAACAGGCGGGTAAGGACGCGGCCCTTTGGACTCCAGCGCTCCCCCGAGCACTTGTTGTGTTGACAAAATTGCGAATGAGGGAGGCAAAACTTTCTATTATATATAGGCTAAAGAGCGGCATCAGTCAGGCACGGAGTTTTTCATTGGCCATGTCTCCAACCGACGCGCACATCCCCGTCCACATGCTCCCCCTCCCCACCGTCCCTCCCTACCCTTCCCATCCCGCCATGCCTGAGCCGAAAGTTATTGTCACGACGCACTGCTGCCGTATGTAAAAGCACACGTGGCCATGGACGTTTGGTCAGGACAAGACTGCACCAACCGCTTGTCCTGATAGGAATGTTTTTGGAGCGCAGGGGAAGCAAAGGGTCGGTTACTGGTAGGGTATCCAGATGTCACGCCAAGCCCGTGTGCTTGCCAGAATCGAGTTGCAAGCCCCCTGTAACCTTCTCACGAATCAGGACAAAGGAAACCAACCGTCTGGCAGTGGGACCTACGGCGCAGTGCCTCCTGCTATCACCAGCTCAGACTCTCTCTACGTACCTCAGCAACCGAGCACCGGCCATTTCCACTTGAGAATGGTAATGGAAACGTCGTGCCGCCCCCAAAAACGCGTGCAAGCTCCCAATCTTTGACACGAGCCACGGTACACCTGATTGTCCCGCAGCGCGGCCCCACTTCGTTCGCCTGACGCCCCACACGAGGCCATCACAGTCCTACCCTGGCCACACCTGCCAGCCCATGCTGCAATGGCAAGGGTTCACCCGTACCCGTAACAAGCGCACAGACCAATGTCACACCGTGCCACCGTTTGCAGTACGCCACCTGCTGGGGTGCGCGCATGGCACAGATTCCCCACGTGATGCACAACGACATGAGTGCAATCCGAGCAGCCGTGTCCAAGCAACGCCATGCACTTGGGGCAGTCGTACACGACCGTACTGGGCTGATCGCGACGCTCCTTCGACCGACCTTCCGCTGTGCTCACAGCCGGCATGCAGCAATCACGCGCCGACGTTAGCATGCAGGCCTCATGCGGCGAACACTCCCGACTCGCGTCACCCTGACCCCAACGCACGCATGCCGTCACTCAAACGCCCCACGCGCGCAGCAGGCGGCCACATACGCCGGCGACAGGAGCCGGGCTTAGGCTGTTCACTTTGCACCTGGTCACAGCAAGCAGCAAAAGCTCACATGGACAAGCGAGAGCCAAGAAACGCGGACAGCCCTGATCACTAAGGCTTACCAGCCACGCACAACCGCTCTGCAACGAGCCGCCACCGCACGCCAACGACACGTGCAAACCCCTGTCCCACCCGCCGCAGCATCCTGCACCCCCCTCACCAATAGCCACTCTCCGCTCGCCCGGCCCCGCGCACGAACCCCTGCCCCATGCATCACCTTTCCTGACCGCCAAAACCCCCATACTCCCCCTCTTATCCCCAGTGCCCACACAACCCTATCACGCCTCGCAGCTCACTCACGCCTCCCTCCGCGCGCCCGCGCCCTCCACCCCCTCCATGCCGTCCGCCGCCTCCGCCTCGCCCTCCCCCTCCTCCGCCACGCCCCCCAGCCCCCGCTCCTTGTCGGGGGCCACCGCGCCGTCGCCGTCCACCGCGCTGGAGCTGAACACGTACACCTGGGGGCGGGCCGGGGCGGGACATGGCAAGTATTGACACCGGTATGGGACAGTCACTCCAGTCATAGCCTGCATGCTGCGTGGGTCGTACACCGGCTGCTGCATGGTGCAAGTAGGCGTGCGAGCTCACTGCAAGGCGCAGAATGGGGTGCGTTGAGTTACCCGTCCGCAGGGGGAGGGATCCAAGAAGGGTTCGGAGTTTCTAACATAGCGGTGTGGCAGCGCACAATCATAAAAACAAGCCAGCAGTGGTGATGTGGTTAAATCGGTTGCAGCCAGGCGCGCGCGGGCAACGCAGCCCCGTGTGCCCGTGCGCCCCTGTGCCCCACCTTTGACGGGTGCGTGAACTCGATGCCGTTGAAGTCGCACGCGCCGGCCACCGTGTAGGCGCCCGCGTTGCTGCGGGAGAGAGCAGCAAGGTGCAGCGGGGAGGGTGAGGTTAGGCATTTCGGACCAAATTAAGCCGTGCCGTTGTCAGGGGGGGGGGTGACGTTCCATGGAGGCCAGAGGCTGCGTGCACTACCGCGCTGTGCACGTTTCTTGTACACCACGCCTCCCAGCCCACACGCCCAGCACGCAGCTGACCCACAGGCATGCCCCCACCCCGCTAACACACACTCACGGCCACTGCAGCCAGTCCCCGTTGCGCAGCGCCGGCAGCTGCACGTCCTTGTACACCACGTCCGCGCTGTCGCAGGTGGGGCCCCACAGCGTGGAGGTGAAGGCGGCGGCACACTCGGCGGCGGACGGCTCCGGCAGCAGCGGCGAGCGGAGGATCTGGTACTGCGGGTTCTGCCCGTCGTACACGCTGCGTACGGCATGCCAGGGGAGGCGGCAGGGAGGGGGCAGAAGCCAGTCAGTGCAGGGCGCGCGGCGCAGGTGGGGAGAAGTCCAATGGTGTCTCGGGCAGGGCAGGCTGCCGTACGGTCCGTGCATGAGCCCTGCGCCCTGAAAGATGAGAACAGCAGTACGTCTGTAATTGCGACCCAAAGCGCTAGTCCAAGTGCGACCCACATGCAGTTGAAGCTGCCGTACAGTCCGTCCGTGAGCCAGTAGTCCTTGTGGATGCTGCCGTCCTTTGCCGTACGGTCGCGCTGGCCGTACACGGGCGTGAGCAGCGTGCTGCTGGTCTCGGCGAAGTAGCGCCCGGGCTCCGCGATCACGCGCACCTGGCGGGTGAAGGTGCGGGCACAGCCGCGGGGTTAGGAAAGGGCGGGATAAGGCTACTGGCACGCAGGGTCCGCTAAGGGTAGTTGTGCGACACCAGCCTCCGGACACGCACACCGTCTTGGTAAGCGCACACGAACGCCCTAACCTCCCTTCAGTGTACAACACCTGCTGTCGCTGCAACCCTGGCAACCGTGACATTGCGAGGCTTGCCAATGGCAACGCATGAACCCAACCCATGAACTTGTAGTGAAGTGCAGCACTAGTGCTGCACGCCCAGCCGGCGCCCACGCACCTCGTGCGGCAGCAGGTCCGGCGGGAAGTATGTGGCCAGCGCGGCGTTGATGGTGGTGGCGATCTCGCCGAACATGACGTTGCCGCACTCGTCGAAGTGGCCCGTGAAGCCGCCGCCGATGTCCATCAGGTCCATGCGGAAGCCCAGAGCCGCAGCGTCGTCAAACACCTGGGGTGGGCGCCGGTAATGCCAATAAGATATTTTCATGTCTATAATGTTTATATGTGAAGGTCCATGCGGAAGGCCAGCGCTGCTGCGTCGTCGAACGCCTGGGGCGGTACGTGCAATAGAAATGCGCACAGGTCGCGCCGGGCCCGGACGTAGCTCAAGAACGGCTGCCTTGCATGCTGACGGTTGTGGTGGCCGGCGCCGCCACTATCCCCGCAGCGCTGCGACCAATCACCGCCGCCTGCCCTGGGTCTGCACGGCGCGCACCGTATCCCGGCGGCCGAAGCGCAGCCACTGCCCCTCAGGCGTGTCACGCCGCCTCCCCTCCCCACTGCCTCCCCTCCCCCCCTCCTCTACCACTCCTACTCTTTTGCAATACTAGTACTTTGTTCCTCCTCCCCCTGCTCCCACCTTCCTGGCGTTGGCGATGGCGTTGGTGAAGGTGCTGAGGTTCTTGGCGGCGCTGCCCACGTGGAACGACACGCCGCACACCTGCGGGTGGACAGGGGAGGGCAGGGAAGGTCAACGCTGGTACCCATGGCGTACACACTGCCACAGGAGCACAGGCTGTGTGGAACGGCACGCCGCACACCTGGGGGTGGGGGTGTGGGGGAACGCGGTGACCTACGGAAAAGCGATTGGCCACCACCGCAGCTGCGTACTGATACCATACCGGCGGGTCCACGTTTTGCGACTTCTTACTGTTTCCCCCTCTCGCCCCCACCCACTTCGTTTGTCTTCCCATCGCCTACCCCCCTCTTCCCCCACCTTGAGCCCCAGCTCCTTGGCCAGGCGCAGCAGCTCGGGCGCCTCCGACACCTCAGCGCCGTACTTGAGGCCCTGGGGGGATCCATGGCACGTGCAAGCAGGGCCGCATGCCTCCTCACTTGAAAGACACACCTGATGCAGTGCCCCAACTCTTAAAGCTGGGGGCAGGGCGGGTTGGTGGAAGTGAGGTGGATGGTTGTTGTTGGCAGTGCAGTTGAATCGCAGCACGGGTGGTTGCACGTGCACCGGCTGTCCCTTAACCCACGGCCACCCACCAGCGGCACGCGTGCGTCCGGGTCGTCCGCCCTGATGCGCAGCACCAGCTTGAAGCCGTCGTGGTTCATCTCCGCCACCTTGTGCAGCTCGCTGTCCGTGTCGAACTGGGGGTGGGGTACAGTAGGAGTGTGAGTTGCCATGGGTGTGGGTTAAGGGCAGGCCAGAGGTTCATCTCAGCAACTCGTTGTGTCTGTGTCGAACTATTGGGCGGGGTAGGGGTGTGGGTTGACAGGGTTGTGGGGCGAATGGACGTCGCAGAGCTGCATCTACCCTCGCCTACCTCACCTCCCTCACCTACCTGCAGCTCGCTTCCCTTTCTCTTACCACAGTCAAGCAGTTTGGGTGCACGCGTACGTGGGACGCGACCTCGTGGGGGTGTGCCACGCGGACTGTGCCCCGACCGCCAATGTCTTCTCCGCAGCATTCGCAGACCTCGCACAGGACACGCGAGTTCCCGCTACCCCGTACCCCACGGCCACCCCCTCATACACCGAGTATACACGATGCTGTGCACCTTGCCAAAAACGACATCGCCAACCCCCTGTTTCCCCCCGGGTGCCCCTCCCCCAAAACTCCCACACGCACCGTGGTATACACAATGCCGTGCTCCTTGGCGTAGGCGATGTCGGAGGCGCGCTTGCAAGGGTGCGCGAAGATGATCCTGGGGAGGTGGCGTGTGGGAGGTGTGCCGTGAGGGAACACATGTTGGCAAGGGGGTCAGCGGCAGGGCACCTGGCCGCGGCCCACCTGCTTGATTGCGGTGTGGTTTAACAGCACAAGCATCTTGGCAGCATTGACGGCAGCAACCGTATGGGTTCCTCCCCTTAATCATGACACCCGTTGAGCAAACCCGGCCCCAACCAGGGGGATCATGGGGTGCACTCCCATGCCAAACTAAACAGGTCAGTAAGTATACCAAGTATATCATTCAAACATGTAACAGGGTGCAACAAGTAAGTAGCACCCCCCGCCCCACCTGTTTGGGTGCACGCCCATGCGCAGCATCATGTCCAGCTCGCCCTTGGAGGCGCAGTCGAAGCCGGTGCCCAGAGCCTGAGGGGAGGGGGGAGGGGGGAGGGGGGAGGGGGGGGGGGGTGGGGGTAGGAGGAGGGGGGAGGGGGC
>VFQN01004476.1_pt1 | contig 18382 bp, 29 predicted proteins | sample 3512371 | NCBI WGS metagenome assembly VFQN01 (sample SAMN10412370, study PRJNA504923) | tailings metagenome | isolation source: Replicate 2 from Balatoc abandoned mine | place: Philippines: Itogon, Benguet | collected 2017-08-28 | reverse complement strand
CAGGCACCTACCACCGACACGCCTTCCCCATGGGTCCGGGCAGACCACACAGGCTGCTGCAGGCTGCTGCACGGACTGCAAAACCTGCTGTACGACAAGGACGGTCTTGGTCCAGCACTGATGGCGCATGTCTTTAATTGACAACCCTTGAGGTCCCGGCCCCTGTCATGGTGTTGAGTGAACGGCAGCAGTCGAGGGGACACGCAACCTGGGTGACGTCGCTTAGTGCCTCGGCTCATGCGTGCTCGGGCCAAACAGGGTCACAGGGGCCACATATGACATATGACGGATACGCTGTGTATTGCAGAGCGTTTTTATCGTCTACGAGCTCGACCGCAACCCAACGCCTCCAGCACGAGCGACGTGACCCGCCTCGTGGGCCCCTGCTCGAGCCTGCACCCGTGGTGGGCCCCGATGCGTCGTGCCCCGATGCACACATGGTTGCAGCGACACGTCCTTGGCACAAGTGTACTTCAGCACAGCTGCATTTTTAAATACTTGTCTGTATGGTCTCTGCTGTCTGCCCACGCCGCAGAGCGCCAAAGGCCAACTCGCCAAGTGCTTCACTACATTCACGATACCATATAGCTGATTGACACACCGTTTACTACGGCGCTGATTGTGTATCGGCCAGCCGCTTACACCACGCTTGGAGCTTTCTTGCCATGTGCTAGTCATGAACATACAGAGAGACACGCTGGAATGTCCGCGAGCACTACTTTGAGTAGATTCACATCTTTAGCCCTTCAAGCTATTACGGGCTTGCTGAGGACTCTCATATTCAAGGTCCTACCCGGTCTCTCTTCGCGCCTATCGCGCGGAGCTGGGGCAGCATGGCGTTCTCGCCGGCGCGTTGCGCTTTTGGGGTTGATCGCAGTGTTTGTATGGGGCATGTCAGCCACGTACCAATACACGCAGCGCCTGAACGTGGCGCTCTCAGTAAATAAATGGGTGAGTTGGGCGCCACCCTACGTATCAGCATGGACTAAATCAGTAAATCATGATATTCGATTACACGTTCTGCACCTGCAAACAGGAGCGGTTCATGACGGTGCTGGAGCACGCCAACAAGCCAGTTGGCTGTGTCTCCTGGAGAGCAACGCAGCTGTGCTCGCCCTTCGGGCCACGGCAGCCTTCAGAGGATCTAAGCTGCAGGTCATTCGTACAGTTTCAGTCAGGCTACTGCGAGTGCGAGAACAACGTGGTGGTAGCGCTGGTACGTACGGACGGTTGTGTGGAGGACTCCAAAAGAGTGGGGTGTGACCTCTTGGGGATCTCCAACTGCCTTGCAACGCGAGCCAGGGGTAAATAGCTGCGCAGGACAGCCCAGGGATGAGGGTTGTCAACCTCACGGCAACTGGACCAAAGCGTGCATGTACCAGACTGGCCAGTACACTGAAGGGCGCTGTTTGATGTTCGTGTTCACCCGGCCCCTCCTCAGGTTGGCTGTGGCATGCACTCTTTTACCTGCTTCGACCGCTGTCGTGAGCTGGGGAATGAGGGCGTGAAGCTCCCAGAGCCTCTGACTTGTAGGGCGCCAGATCTTCAGCTGGCGACCGCCTTCATCAACACACCTGCCGGGACAGCAGCAGCGGCGGCCTTAGCATCGCTGGCGGCGGGGGAAGAGCAGCAGGCGGCCAGGGCGCAAGCCAGCCACGCCCGTGGGTTGCTTGCGCGGCAGGCTTATAGGAAGAGGGTTGCAACTGGGCTCGGGGACGCGAAGCGCTCAGTTGCAAACGGGCTTGGGGATGCGGAGCGCTCAGTGCCTCAGCTCGGAGACGATGACGACGGGTTAGCCGACGGCGGCATCTTCCCCGCGCCCAAAGGTATGGATGGCGGCGACCGCCTGTCTCCGTCACCGCCGCCGCCGCCGTCGCCCTCGCTAGCTGCCAAGGGGAAGCCAGTTGCTGACAGCAGTGAAGACAGCGCGGACGACGAGGAGGACGAGGAGGATGAGGACTATAAGCCCGGCGATGAGGACGTGTCCGAAAACGCCCTGCCAACACGACCAGCAGCAGCAGCAGCAGCAGCAACAAGAGCAAACGTTGCAGCTGGTGGGGCGGCCGCGTCCTTGCAGGCCGCATCTGCAGCGGACGTTGCGGTAGTGAGCTCAGCTGACGCGGCGGCAGCAGCCACCGCTGCGGACCTCAAGACCGCGCAGGGCGGCGGCAAGCCGGGGGCAGCGAGCGCAGCAGCTGTGGGCTCCTTTGGGAGCGCCATCCTGCAGGGCACGGAGGAGCTGTGGGAGGCGCTGGTGGGCCCTGTGCGCGCACACCCGCCGCGGCCAGGGCCGCTGCCGGGCAAGCGCACGGAGAAGCCCGGCGGGGACTGGGTGATGGAGGGCAAGGCGCTGCCACGTGCGGGTGTGCTAGCGCTGCAGCAGAACCTCAAAGACTACATAGCGGACGTGTCGCCCCCGCCCGGGGACGCGGGGCCCCTAACCGCGGTGCCCGGCGGCGCCGGCCCTCCGCCGAGCCAGAAGGGCCGCGGTGTAGTGGTGGTGTCGGGCGGGCTGCGCTACATGCTGTCCGCGTGGGTTGGCGTGGCCATGCTGCGGCGCACTGGATGTACCTTGCCGGTGGAGATGTGGTTTCCGCTGCTGGAGTACCCCACGCCGCCGGTGGTGGCAGCGCTAAGGGCCCAGGGCGTCGTGTGCCGGGCGTTTGCGGTGCCGGACCTGGACCAGGAGGGCTTCAGCCTCAAGGTGGCGGCCATCCTGCTGTCCAGCTTCGAGGAGGTGCTGTTCCTGGACGCCGACAATTTTGCCGTACGCGACCCTGCCGTACTGTTCGACTCGCCAGAGTACCGGCAGTACGGCACGGTGCTGTGGCGGGACTACTGGGACGCCAACGTGGCGCCCGAGCTGCACGAGATCCTGGGCCTGCGCCGGCGGGACATGCCGCCGCACAGCTTCGAGGCGGGACAGATGCTCATCGACAAGCGGCGGCACTGGCTGGGGCTGCGCGTGGCGCTGTACCTCAACTACTACCACGAGACCTTCTTCGACCTGTTCACGGTGGGGAGCTGGTTGGGGTGTCTTGGAAAAATCGGGCCTTGGGCGGTGACTTGGGGGCAGGTAAGCCTGACCCTTAGCCTGTTTCACGCTGGTTGGAATGGCAGTAGGCCATCGTACCTGTTGCTGTAGCCCACAGGCGTTACGGCAGCTTCTCATCGTTTCACCTGCCTGGACCTGCGACATCAGCGAGCGACTATGTTGTACCGTTCCGCAAGTCTTCGCCCTACAAGAAGGCTAACTCAGCCCTCTCTTTTGCAACGCTCCGTGTTACAGGACTACTTCGGCTGGGGCGACAAGGAGACCTTCTACTACGCCTTCCTCGCAGCGCACGAGCCCGCGTTCTACAACCCCGCGCCGGTGGGCAGCGTGGGCCTGGTTCGGCCGTTCTGCCGGCGCTACAAGAGCCGCCAGGCGTGCCGCGACATGTTCACCGGCAACACCATGGTGCAGTACGGCCTGGGCGGCAACGGCACCGCCCCCGCGCCGCTGTTCCTGCACTCCAACCTCAACAAGTGGACTCTGCACCAGCCGGACAACTTCGAGCGGCACTACACGCGGCGCTGGCGGGTGCTGCAGCCTGAGGGCGAGGACTTCCCCGCCTGGAGCCAGCGAATGCTGGGAGTGGACCTGGAGCGCTTCGCGTACGACGCGGTGAGGGGGGCCGGCAGGGAGGGCTGTGCACCCGTGCTGCAGCTGCAAGGGACCACGCCATGCACGTCATGTCGCTAGGCCACGCAACCGTCGCTTTTGCGTGCGGTGCGGTGAGGGGGCGCAATTGTCGAGCATGTCCGCCAGCTCGCCTTCGCGTTGCATTGTACCTTGTGGGGTTACAATGCACAGTTGCCTTATGGCCTGGCACGTAATGTAGGCGTACAGTTAAATGCCGCATGCACCGCATACAACACGCCATGCAGGATCAACCCACTGATACCCCTACATCCACGCATCACTCGGTTTGCAGATCCGCGCGTTCCGCTGCGCCCCCTGGTTTGAGGAGTACTACACGGTGCGGCTGCGGCACGGCGAGCCGGAGGACACGCGGTTGCGGCCGCTGGGCGGCCTGCACGAAATGGTCGCGGGCGTGGAGTTCCACCAGCTGTACCGCGCCGGGTACGGCGGCGAGTACGGCGAGCTGTACGAACGCAGCCAGCTGGACGAGCTGCTGCACTCCCTCGGCCGCCTGGACCGTACCGTGCTGGTGCACGTGAAGCGGGCGCTGCGGAGCTACGTGTGGGGAGGGGGAGTGATTGTGAAGCAGATGCAGGCTTTCGGGAGGACTGTGAGGGGATGGCTGATGTCGGTGTCCATGTGATGGAATACGTGCGGGGTTGGGGATGGGAGCTACGCTGGTGGTTTGGATTGCGGGCTGTTTCTGTGCTACGCTGAGGCGGCACAGCGCAAGTGTGCATATGTTTCGGACCTTCGGGGCATGAGGAGCGATGTGAACACCTTCCTGATCGTGAGTGCTGCCCAGTGCTGCGAGGGTGCACGCGCACGCTGACATGGCCCCCGCCGCATTGGGCGCCTGTGACCATGGTTGAGCTTTGCGTAGAGGATTTACCATGCGCTGACAGATACTCGTTAGGTTGCCTCACCAGGTGCGGTAGGACTGTCACTGGATTGCGCATTTGCGCTGTGAGAGAAGTGGAGTGAGCGCGTTGGTGCCATGTGGGCATCTTGGTCGTAAGCCGTCCGGGACAAGCCCTCGGCAGCATGGGTTGCAAGTCCCAGTAGCTTACTTAGACAGATATCCGGTTTGCGTGCTGCGCGTCCCGAAGATGCTGTTGTGCCAAGCTGGAGCTGTCGAGGCTAGATCCGGGTCAGTGGTTGGTGCCTACTTGCCATGAGTGGTGCATTGCGCATACGTGTGCACGTTGCGGCTCTTGCAGCAGGTGGTGCATGCGCCCCATTTATTCCTGAACTCACTGCTCCTAGTACTGACCCAGGGTTACTGACGTCAGGTATTACCGTACTGAGCACTACTGTTGCGGAATGAGTGAAGCGTGACAGGTCCTGCAATTCCATCCCAGGTCAAGCCCCGAGAGGCTGCAGTTGCCTCGATAGGCGCTGCGCTGTTAGGTTTGACCTGCGTAGCAGCTGAGGTGTGGATGGGTAGAGTTTCGGTCGTGCAACATCGATGCAAATAAGAAGCAACTTTACAAGCCTCTTTGTTCCTCTGCTCGTTGCGTGCACGATGCACCCAAACTCGGTCAGCAGCTCCTGTCAAACCGAGCTGTGCCATGAGTACGGGCTGCACGGGCGTCGCACTGCGCCCAGCGCCCCTGCACTGCGCTGAAGTGCGCGTCGCTACCCTGCTCTACCTCGCAGCGAGCAATTAAAGGGTGCACGACACGTGGACGCCGTCAGGCAGGCAGGGCAGGTCATGCATCCAGCAGTTGCCAAGGTGAGCCCAGCCCCCGTGCCCCCGCCCACCGTGCCTCCGTGGTTAGTATCGCAGGAAAAGGGAAGCCTTATTCTGCTGCTTCTTACACGAAGTATGGTAGGGCCAAGCACGCTCGCACACGTGGTAAGAAACTGCTCATGCCGGTCGCTGGACAACTCGGCCCCCAACGCTAGTGCAAGCCCCACAACCAGCCGCAAGGGGAGCTCCCCGGCACGGAAGAGAGCCACACGGGCTCGGCTCACACCCTCGCGGACAGGAGTTAAGCGGAGGCTGGCTATGCCTACGCACATATGAAGAATAGGCGGGAATCAGGGCCACTTTACAAGCCCTGACCAGGCCACATTGGATTTGGTCGCACCAGGGGCGCCTAGGTTAAACCCCAAAACCGGCCCTGAACATTTACGGCACGTACGCCAGCAACCCAACGCTGCATCCGTTGTAACAATTGGGCACGCACGCAAAACCAAGGGCACCCACGGTCACATCGTAGTGCACCACCGCGCCTCCCAACGCACACATCTTTCGTGCAAGCACAACCCGAGATGCTCATGCGTTGCAGTACGCATGGTACTCAGTTGCCGAAGCCCTCATCGCCGTCCGCCTTGCGCAACGAGCCCAGCTCCACGGGCGCGCTGGTCTGCACGATGGTGCTGTGGCTGTACTTGGCCACCGCGTCGGCGCCCTTCTCGGCCGCCTCCTTCTCGATCTGGGACTTGATCCAGCGGTACGTTAGCCTACAGAGCACGCGGATACCGGTAGGTTTCAGCAGATTGCGTACCGGTACGCGTGCCCAAATCATACCAGCATGTCAGGTTGGCCTGTTGCTAGTACCGCAGCATGCGCCCCATTTCACCGTACCTGAGGCCGTCGCGCAGGGACACGGTGGGCTCCCAGCCCAGCTTCTCCAGGATGAGCTTGTTGTCCGAGTTGCGCCCGCGCACGCCCTCCGGACCGGGGATGTGCTTGATGGGCATCTTCTTGCCGTCAAACTCCATGATCATCTCCATCATCTCGTTCATGGACACCTGCAAACAGGCACGGTAGCAGTCTGGCCCGTCCAAGCACGGCGTGCAACGCAGCACAACCACCATGCACGCTTCACCCTTCCACCATGGCCAACACACCCTGCGTGGCACACGGTCCCGTTAAGCCTGCGTCTGAAGCATGGGCTCACCGGGCCGATTGAGCCCCCTACCAGCTTGTGCCCTGGTGAGCTGCTCGACAGTGAGCACCGTGCAGGGCCACCCGACCACCCGTTGTCACTGTCACCGTTTCGGTGGTCCCTTGCTTTGTTCTACGTCAGTGAAGTCCTCTCAGCCGATTCACAGCTCGCACCCGCAGCCTGTCTCGTTGTCAGCTCCTTGATGCTGGACATGCCACTTGCTGCGCCCTCCACTAAGACCTGCTTGACTACAGTGTCCCCGCAACCGCAACGCTACACGCTCACCATCTCGGTGGTGCCCAGGTTGAGCGGCTCGCGGAAGTCGCTCTTGGTGATGCGCAGGATGCCCTCCACGCAGTCGTCGATGAAGGTGAAGGAGCGCGTCTGCTTGCCGTCGCCCCACATCTCCAGCTCGTTGGCGGAGGTCAGCACCTGGGGCCGGCCAAGCACACGTGCGTGAATGTGTACCGGTGTGCAAGCTGGTGCAGCGCTAGCGCGCAACACCTGCGTGCGGCAAGCCGCAGGCCTTTGTAGGCGTCACTGCAGCTTGGTCGTCAGCGTTTTGACCAACGCACGCGTTAGCGGCAAGGGTGCGTACGTTGTCTCAACGACGCACACAACGTGTTGCACATTGCGCAGCCCCTAGTGTGCCCTAAAGGCAGCCCCTCTTTTACAAGTGCGCATGCTACTCTAGCACTTATCCGCGCTCCGGTGCGCCCGCTCCCACGCTTGGCACTTCTCACGATTCACCTTGCGGCAGAAGGCAGCAGGCGCCTTCTCACGACCGCCCTTCCATGTGCCGTGCGGGCCGTAGATGTTGTGGAAACGGGCGATGCGGGTCTCGATGCCAAAGTCCTTGCCGTAATGCTTGCACAGCTCCTCCGTTGCCAACTTCTCCAGGCCGTACGCGTCTTGGGGCTGTGCGCACGGGGTACAAATGACTGGGCATGTGAGTTTACTCCAGAGGACCCCGCACATAAAGCCAGCCGATGCAGCTATATGCCCTGCGTACCTGAGCAGGCCAGGCATCCGCCTCCTTCAGGCCACCACCCTCGACCTGCATGGCATCAGTTGTAGCCGTTGTAATGGTATGGTATATGGTCGATGAAGCTGTCCTGCCATACAAGTGATGGCCAACCGAGGCCATGTTCACCTGGGTATCAAGCTGCTTGAACTCCGGGTAGATGCACGCGGAGGAAGCGTAGAACAACCTGCAAGACCAACCGGGAATCTGTGGTGAGTTCCGGTACAGTAGGGAGTATGCAGACCAGCCCGCTTACACAATGATCAAGCTTGACACAGTATCCAACAGCTGCTGCAGACGCGTACACACGTACCGCTTGACGCCCGCCACACGTGCGGCCTCCATCATGTTGAACGACACCATGGTGTTGTTGTACATGATGACCGAGTGGTTGGACTGCAAAAGGGGCCATTGCAATTAATGTAAAACTATGGCTTGCAGCCTTTCGCCGTTATATATTCGGCAGGGAACGGGGGCAGATGGCCGTGAGGCCCATGGCCAGCGGCATCCCCTCGTATGGAGCCAGCTAGCACCCGCGCACCTGGATGAAGCCCATGCCGCCCATGTCTGCCGCCAGGTTGAAGACATGCTCGCAGCCTTCGCAAACCTTCTTGCAGTTCTCATAGAGCCTCAGGTCAACCAGGTGGAATTCGTGGCAGAACTCCTCCTCCTGCAACACGAGAAGCACAAGGGGATGTCAGCACATGTCCAGCGCCAAGGGAGACCCCCCAGCGCCTACGCCTGATCTGGCCAACGACAAGTATGTGAATATACGGACACTGTACAGGGTGATCCTTCCAGTGCTTGCCGGGCTTGAAAGGGACAGCTCTGTGTCCTATGATGCCAGATCGTCCACACTACACGGACACCAGGCAAGCCTGGGCAAGCGGGCACCCTCTACCGTGCACACCATGTAACATGCCTTACCGCAAAGTGCTCGTTGCGTTTCCAATCGCACGCAATGATGGTGTGTCCCTCGCTTTTTAACCGCTTCGCAAGGTGCGAAGCAATGAAGCCTCCCGCGCCAGTGATACAGATCTTCAACTTTTTGTCAGGCCAGTATGGCTCAAAAGGGTACTTTGCAAGATTACTGATGGCCTCATAGTCAGAGTGCACTGTGTCAGTGGCCATCCTTTACAGGCTGCTGCGTCAAGGCGTTATGCTACTCAGTTGGTTGCAATTATACGCCCACAAGATCCAATTACAAGCTAAGCTAATGTGACGCCTCGTGTCGTGTAGCCCTGAGGCTGTTCACAAACGTACGGCACGTGTGGCGCCAGGCCGCCACCTGCCAACCACATCAAACAAGTCGACAGGTATGATTACGACACCCTGCGCTGCTCAGTTAGTTGCAAGCCCCAGCTTGGCGGCAAGCTTGACAGTCGTAGGCCAGGGGATGAACCAATGGGGCCAGGGAGTTCGCTCCAGGCCGCTCCGATACTCAGAAGTCCACCGCTTATCAGAACCAGGGGACCCCTGGTCAGAACCCACGCTCCTAATACTCGCCGCAAAGACTAGCTTGACGGTTTTAGGAAAAAACCATACGGCCTGCTCTCTGCCGCGGCATCCTCCTGCCCTCAAGCACACGCTGCCCCTACCTCAACACCAGGCTCACCACCTGCGCAGCCATTGCCGGCCTGCCGCCGGCTACGTTGCACCCACAGGAGCCGAGGCTAGGCGTGCACCCAATCACCCACGCATGCAACCACCGAGACCATCGGGTCTTGTCCTCCTAAGAACGTCCGACCCGCAAGCCCGACAAGGCTCCTCCGCACTCGGTTCAATCGTGTCACAGGCTCACAGCTAGTAGCTGGAGTCATTGCCTCACCGCGCGACAACATACCCTGTCATGGCCTGTGCTACCCCAGAGGTCCGGAACACCAGGCTTAACAGTCCCATGCGTTGGTTCCAGCCTCATCGTGCAGCTGCATCAAGTGCAACGCCCACCCTTACTCACGATGCACTACTGCAGCTGTGCACCCGCCACCCCACTATTTTGATCACCCCTGCACATGCCAAAGCGTCGTAGCGCCCCCCTGCTTCTACACCCCGGCCTACAGCTGTCCTGCCAAGCCGTGCCTAAGTAGTGTGTGCAGCTTCACCAATTGGTGTCCATCTCGTGTGGGTTGGCGTAGCGAGTGTCGATGAACACAGCGTCCGCCTTGCAACGGATTGTGGAGCGCAGCTCGTCGATCAGCCTGGCGGGAAGGACAGAGGTGGTGGGGCCAGTGCATCAGTCCGAGCAATGTGCCTCCAATCGCCACGCATCCTCCTTACCACATGCCTAGGCCTGCATAATAGCGCTGTGCAGTTCCTCCGGCATGCCCCTGCAGGGGCTTAAGTACCGCATTCACACACCCTGTTGGCAACTCACCTGACCCAGTTGGAGTATATGGAGCCCACGAAGCCGTCGCAGTGCAGCGCCAAGTGCAGGTTGTGCAGCCCGTTGAGCACCTCCTCGTAGTACCCGATCTCAGCCATGTACATCAGGTTACTTTTGCCCCTGGGCACAGGTACAGCGCAGATGGCAGGCACACGCGTAGTGTGTGGGTGACAACGACATCACTCTGCGCGGCGTGCCAACTGCATGCTCGATGGCGCAACGCAACAATGACCGCCCTCATCACCGCGGGGTTCTGCATAATGCCTGGCGTGGAGTAAACGCGGCTTGCAGGTGGAGCACCTCAAGGTGATGACGGGTGTACCACTGTACCTGTCGGGCTTGCGCGGCACGCCCTTGACGTACGCCGCCCGCCACGGCACGCCGCTGCGCCCTCCCCCGGTGATGTTGCCCCCCGCCGCCGCGGCCGCCTGGTCAAAGTACTCTATGGTGTCGGGGTCCTCCGTGCTCACGAACAGGCGCTCCGTGAAGCGGGCGGGGTCCAGGGCGTGCAGCGCAGCGGCCTTTACGTCGTACACCTGCACGGGTACACGGCGTCCCGTTGTGAGTCTGGCTCAAACTACATGGGTGTAGCGTGGGCCCTAGGCTTTAAGCCAGCCTTCAACGGCGACAGGGACCTGACAGAAGGCAACGCAGCCAAGCCACTTGCTACTTCAGCACAAACGATGGTCCCGCAGTGATACGGACGGTGCAAAGATGTGGTGGGGGTCTGCGGCATGAATTGGTGCGTACCGGTACAGCTGCAGACAGGACCTTGCGCAAGGCGCAGAAGCAGCATGGTGTTTTGGCTGTTACATGGCGTGCGCTGCTCCTCGTTGCCTACCTGGTTCTCAAACACCTCGGACTCCACTCCCTTGTCCCCGTGGCGGACGTGGATGGAGATGCAACCAGGCCCAGGGGCGGGGCCGTACAGCGTGCGCCTGCACGGGTGTGGCCCCATGGACCAACAGCACTGCTTCACCACGTGCCGAGCTACGGTACCGGTACTCACACGCATTACGTCATTGCTAAGCCGGGACAGGACAGGACACATGCAAACGGTAACTACTTTGCGGTACCATTTCATGCTGGACTGCAGCCTCCGCGGCCTGCGCACGCGTCCGCACCCTGCCCACGCGCGCACCCACTTTGTCCTGTCCTCGATTTCGGCCAAGACCTCTGGCTTGGGCCGTATCAGGTATGCCGCCGCCTGCGCTCGCCACCAGTAGTAGTACTTGTCTGGCTGGATAGATGTCGTCTTGAGCCGCTCTACAAACCTGAGGTACGACACGACACGCAACAGTCGGTATGTTGTGCTCATTTGCAGGGCAAGGGGCAGGTTGGGCACTGCGGCACGTTGGGTCAGTTTGTCACAAGCGACATGACCAATCGGCGGGCGGCGTGGCGCTGGCCTCTGCCCTCTCCCCAGCTTAAGAGCCCAAGTCCAAGGCCTTCAGTTTGAAGTACTGTGCGGCAGACGAATTAACCCCACCCGGCATGACATGCACCACCGCCAGCCTTCGCTCCAGGGCCGGATCCCGCGTGCACCACGACGTCCCCAGGCCGTTTACACACCTTTCCGGTGCCTTGGCGCGCGCCGCCACCAGGGACCCATGGGACACCGTGAGGACAGCAGGCCCGTCCAGACCATGCTGATCTTCAGGCACCATGCTGAGGTCCCCCGCGCCTGCGAGCTGCTCCGCCGTGGGTCGGCAGTTGCTGCTGGGCAGGAAGTAGCACGAGTCCAACGTCCGGTTCTCGCCGCACTGCGGGCTGCCCGTCAGGAACGTGCCCGGGTTCTCTATGAATATCCGCCCCGTGTTCAGCGCCCACAGCAGCGCCACTCCCATGACTGCGTGCGGATGTTGGGCAAGGACACAGCATGTTGGGTTAGGCCGGCGATCAAGGTGTTGTTCACGCCTGTCATCAGCAATCTGCTTGGCGACTGCTTACCGTGGACCACGGCCCCCACCCCGTTGGACGGGACAGAGTACACCAGGTACTTTGCCTTGCTGCAGTCTGCAGGGTGCTGGTGCTGGTAGATCTCACGCTGCGCCGCTGCCGTCAAGGGCAGCGTCCATTTGCCTGGGTGTCAGGAGCGCCATGGTAGGCAGGTGTCAGGTGGTCAACCCAAACAGCTCCAGGTCCCTGCCCCGTATGATACGTGCTTCATACCCTGATTTTGGGGGTTCGACCATGTTCCCTCGATCCACTCTGTCGGGCAAGGGTCATATGGCCCCGCTTGGGAGTACATATGATGGGAGCCCCAGGGTTCAGGGAGAGGCTTGGATACGGCCACCACAGGAGCCCCCTTAGCGCCATGGTTGGCGTCATTTACGTTGTGTCCTGAGTTCCTACTGACATCGGCCTGATGAAGCTGCTGTTGCCGCTGCTCGGCATGTTGTGCCGGCTGTTGCAATACGACCTGACTGGCGACAGACCGTTCGTGGCGGTAGATCGCGGCAAGCAGAAGTAGTACTGAGGTTGCAAGGCCTAAAGCCTGCAAAGACCGGATTGATATGCCTCGCTGCTGTTGTTGTTGAGGCCGAGTCATGGGTTGATACATCGCTGCTTTATGCCCCAATGCCTAATAGAGGATGCTTGTGCGAATTTCCGCCTGTATGTATGTTCCTGGTGGCCAAGCGTGGCCACCTTATGCGAAACCAAACGGCATGTACCGAGACAAACCCGCCACAACCACCTGCCTGCCTGCGTCGCCTTACAAACGCGTCCAGTGGCAATAGCAGGAATCCAGCATTGCACAGCTGGTCAAATCTAGTGAACACCAAAGCCCTTACGGCGTCCTAGAGGGTGGCACGTGGCAGGGCGCCCACACGCCCTGCATGCTGATGCGGGTATGGAGGGGCCAACCAGTCGCCGACAACTCCTGTCGGATGCAAATACCATACAAACGTGAACCTGTAGGATATGCCACCCGGAAGCATGCACACGTGCGCACGGGACAGTTTGAGATGAGCTGCTGTACCGTGCCGTACAGTGCGGCAGCCCGGGAGGGAGTATGGACCTGACCAGGGGACCCCTGGGCCTGACTCTACAACCGTTGTGTCTGGGAACTTTCTCCCGCTTGCGGCTCCCACCAAACTATGAAAGCGCGCACTATGCTCACATACGGTTAGGCAGGTGCTAGCAGCTGACCTGTCACCACGTTGGGAGCAGTACATGCAGCAGTGACGGAACGTGGGAAAGCAACTAGTGTCACGAAGTCACGATCCACAACCGCCGTCGGCCCCACCTGCCACTTACATGCTCCCAGCATAGCACAGCCCACGCCGTGCGTAAGCCCTCCTGCAATGTGTGGCACGCGAACACGGGGCACAGCTGGCCCACGGTGGAGGGGAAGGGTCTGCACTAACGGATTCAAGACCAGCACCAGCGCTTGCACGCAGGAGCATCGTTCCCGAGGCGCATGACTGCTGCTACTGACGCTCGCTGCTGACTTCGCAACGGACCAAAATGCCATTTTCATCACAGCCACACGTCACGAATGAGCACATGGAAGATGCGCGTCACCACGGCCCGGCAGCACCCATCAACCATGGAAGGCCCTCGGCCAACCCAGCATCATGCCGTGGTGTTATCACACCCCCTCACTTTCACGTTCCAGCTCCCGAACGGTTGCATGCACTCCTGCAGTCTCAGCCGTGGCGCGCATGCGTCGGGGATCGGCTCCGACCCACTACAATAGCGGCAGCGCCCCGACAGCAGATTCCGACAGCTGCCAAACGCGCGGCACGCCACACGCTCGCAGCAACGAAGGCGGTGACCGCCTCCACGGCCCATTGCTGCTAGCTCCCATTCTCCAACAACCTGCCGGCAGCTGTGCTGCAACCTCTACCGCCAGCTGCCAGCAGGAAAGGACGCCTGCGGGTCAGGACGGCCGGCACGGATTGTTGTCTCCCTTCCGAGGGAAATAGCGGAATGCGAGAGCCTGATGTACCTGCAAGAACCTTTGTGACAGGTCACCAACCGACACAACGAGTTGACCGCTACCCAGGACACATCCAGAACACTACACCCCTCCCCTTCCAAATGCTGCCTGGCAGCTCCAAGCGAGAGCCACCAAATGCTTCAAAGGGCCGTTCTCGCTTTTACTGTGCTAAAACTTCTAGGTGCAGCCACCCGCGGCACGCACCTGCAGCGCCTGCTGCTGGTCCGCCAAGTCCATGCCGAAGAAGTTGGCCTTCTCGGTGACCAGGTACGCCTGGAACTGAAATAAGAAGCATAAGCAGACACAGTCAGATGCTAGGTGATGCGCGTCGTACAGTGGCCAGGCGCCCAGCCCTCCCTTAGTAGTTACCGTAGCACACCCCAGGTACAGGTAGCTGCAGAGTGCCAACCTGCACTGCGCGTCCTGAACCTGGATTGGATTGCGTCTGCAACCCGAAATATGCCCCACGGGGCACGGGCATATGAAATGGTGTGGAGTGACGGCGCAGTGGTGCAGTTGGCATAACGCGGCAGCGTTACGGTACATGTGGGCTAAGGAACCATGGCAAAGACCGCAGCTGCAGAACCATGGCAAAAGTCTCTACACCAGTTACGGGCCACCGTAGTGCGACTCTCATGCCGCGCACTAACGGTACGGGAGGGTGGCGTCCGCACTGGCCCGCAGCAGCCTGACGATTGCCCCTGTGGGCGCGCCTGCACGGCGGCTGCTGCTTACCTCGTCCACGTGCGCCACCGCGTCGTACTTGAGCCGGTTGAGGAAGGCCGTGATGGCGTCGCGCTGTGCAGCCGCCAGCTGCCCCTCCCACACCTGCCAAGAGGAGCAGGGCGCGCTACTCAGCCACATGCAAGCGTACCAGTGCACCCAGGCAGGGGACATACCGTGCACAGCCGACACCAGCCAAGGCGTAGCAGCGCGCGGCCCTTCGGAGCACGGCCGCACACTGTACATACGGTGAGTGGGTTACCCCACAGGCAAGCGCCGCATGCCTCCATGCACCGAGATGCACCCTTGTGCAGGCGCACCTGCCGTACCACCTCCCGGTACTCCTCCTCCATGTAGTACCGTGCGTGGCACATCTCGTGCCGTATGGAATGGGCGTCACCGTCGAGCGTGGCTATCACGTAGCGCACCTGTGGGCAAGTACCAGGGCCATTCCGACAGCAACTGAGGTATGCCGAGCGTGCGGGGTGGCCCGGGTGCCGTGGGCAACAGGGACTGTTGCTTGTGCTGGTTGCGCATCGCTACCGGCGTACAGCATGTGACGCTCAGCAGGGGCGACGGCCGCTGGTGACTAAGCGTTACAGTGTGGGCAAGGGCCGTGGCTCCATGACCGTACCCAGGCACTGCGACGGCCTCCTGGGCTGTCGGCACGGTATGGCAGGGCGCGGGGGCGCGGGAGGCGGGACAGCGCCCAGACAGCACACGCAGGAACGAATGGTGCCAGCATGCTTGGCGGTTTGCCACGAGCCAATACCTCAGCCAGCCTTGTATATGCACCAGGTGTACTGCCTCACGTTAGCCTCTGTACACATCCGGTTGCACGACACGGGAGCACTTTGCTAAACCACAAGGGTGCCCATGTCGCCACGTGCCACCGGCGCCCACCCTCACCTGCTTTGGGAAGCCGCACGCCTTCCGGAAGGCCGCGTGCTGCCGGTCAGAGTCCACAAGGGCAAAGTTGTGTCCCAGCCGGTTGGCTATGGCGCCCTCAATGGCGTTGCTGAGGGGGTCCAGGAGCGCATTCATTGCGTCACGGCTCCGGAACCGCATCAACGCCACGCAGCCCTCGCGTATCTCCAGGGTGTAGGTGCCCTGCCCCGAGCCACCCCCGGCTGCAGCAGGCGAGCCGCTTGCAGCAGCTGCTGCAGCTTTGCCCCCCTTCTTGGAGGCCGCGGCAGTTGCATCCCCTCGCTCCTTGGGCCCCTTGCCCATCGGTGCCCGGTGGAGCGTGCCGCGCGATTGAGGAGAGCAAGGGAGGTCGCTGCGCGGGTTCACTATGTATTGTGACGTCGCCTTATGATGAGATGCAATGTCGTCATGTGGAAGGGCACTTTACCGGGCTGCTGCGAGCGTGGACTGGTTCGGGGAGAAGGGGGGCGCACCGACCCTGTCTATTACAGAGCTGAAGTTGCAGCTATATTGATGTTAATATCAGTGATTAACTGCCTAGCCCAGGTCTGTTCAGCACAGATGCTTTCCTGCCAGGGGCGAAAAGCTAAGCTGCCTTTCTGAAGGCAGGTCCAAAGCGGCTGCAGTGTTTCAGGTATAGCCGGAGAAGACAGACTCACTTACTTGTATGAACCAGCGGTCAATAGGACGTATCGCATGGGCTGTGCAGGCTGCGGCGTCGCACGTGTGGCACGTGGCGTGCAAGCACGCGGCGCATGGAACCCTTAGCCCCCGTGCCAACGGCTCTGAGGGGAGAGTTCGAGGGACCGCTTGTGGGATTTGGACACAAGTGCGGCACGCATGTTTTCTTCTGCTGGGTTGCCCGCGGAACCCACGCGTCGCAACAGCGTGGCACCGTACGACGCACAGGGGCTGCATCCGCAACAGGCACAAGCAACCCTGACCCTAGGCCCTGCGTGCTGGCCTGTCTCAGGTAGCCATACCTCTTGATGCCTTGTACCGGCAGATCACAAGTACCGGTACTACGACGGACAGACGGACGGGGTCTCACGCGGGCCCTGTGCGCGGGCAAGTGCGCCACATACACCCAGAACTACAGCCCCTGTCACCAGCAGGGGAGGATCCCCCCTGGTCACCAGCTGTCATTTTGCAGGCCTGTGCAGGTAGCAACTATTCGTGGATAGACCCTGATAGCGCCGTAACACGGCTTGTTAGCCAGGGCGGGGACCTCCCCGTCCAGCCTCCCGCAACGGGCCCAGCTACAGCCACTGAACGACGTTGCATGCACACGCATTGCGATGAGCAACAAGCAAAGATGTACGACACATCACCGGCTGGGATGGGTTGCTCCTTGCGGTTGCTCCTGCACCGCATGTACGACCAGCCCTGAGTCCTTCCCTCGCAAGGGCATCGAATGAGCCCAGAGCGTTTCCCGCGCCGCCAACAGCAATGCCGCATAAGCCTTCCACCTCCTTAAGCCCGGCGCAATACCGCCGACACAACACATGATTGATAGGCACATGATGGGCAAACACAACCAAGGACGCAGGCGCCCAAGCACGCTCAAAAATTGGGCCCCTGAGACGAGCCACAGCAGCCAAGTGCAGCTCCGCAAAAGCTACGAGTACGGCCAGCTGCCTAACCCACTCTGCTGCTGCTTGACGCATAGGAAACGCGCAGAGGCACACGCTGGGAATAGCACTTCACCGTACATCGTACGGCACACGCACACACTTGGCACGTACGGTCTACCGTCCGGCTACCTACACCGCTGCGCATGAATGCACGCAAGACAACACCGCTGCGCACTCAATGCATCCCATCTCATGCTCAAAGTCGTTGCAAACAAAACCACAATGCCCGTTGGCGCTATGGGAATCTGCACAGTAGGTCTGGTAGCTTGTACTTGTTCTGGGGCCCCGCCACAGGCTTGCCGTTGAGGTCGTACGGCACCATGCCCAGGTCCTTTATGGCATCGAACAGCTCCTGGGAGCCGGGGTGGATGGAGTCAGGCTTGTCTGCCTCATAGTAGTAATCGAACCACTCCACCAGCAACACGAACTTGGAGTGCTTTGCGAGCGGCTTGAGGGTTTTGACGATCTTGGCGTCAAAGCCTTCCGCGTCCACCTTGATGACGCTGATCTTCTTTAGGAGCTCGACCCCGTAATGCTCCTCCAGGAAGGTGGGCACGTGGACCGCCTTCACTTTCAGGGAGGTCTCCTGGGAGGCGTCCTTCCAGCTGCCATCAATGCCGCCTGGTGCAAACGGAAGGAGTGGCGCGTTGCGGTGTCGTGGCCACAGACTGCTGGTGCAGCCCAAGCAATGATATTTGGCGTGCTGCGCTGCCCGGCAAGCGGTGTGTCTCCCAACCGTACCCGCGTTGGCGTTACTACTGCACGCGCACGCACGCAGTTGTGAGTTCAGTGCTTGCGAGTCCGTACTGACGCTGATCTAGCACCCAACTCCTTCAATACAAAAGCAATAGCCGATGTACAAGCACATAGCAGCTGGCCCACCGCCCATCCTGGCCCATCACAGGGCGAAGGGCCAGAGGACCACCCGTGCAGCCCACCGTTGCACATGTCGCCACCGTAGGTGAAGAGCAGTTCCGAGGACTGGCCATCACCCGCCGCAAAGTTGTGCGGGTGGATGTTGAGGCCGGGGTTCATGCGGGCGTTGAGCTTGAGCACCCCGAAGCTCCAGGGGTTGGGCTCAAAGGCAATCACCTGCAACACAGTTCAGTTCAGTTCAGTCGTTACACGTGGCAGGTGTAACTTCCCATACGAGCCGTAGGGCC
>VFQN01004475.1_pt1 | contig 18386 bp, 14 predicted proteins | sample 3512371 | NCBI WGS metagenome assembly VFQN01 (sample SAMN10412370, study PRJNA504923) | tailings metagenome | isolation source: Replicate 2 from Balatoc abandoned mine | place: Philippines: Itogon, Benguet | collected 2017-08-28 | reverse complement strand
TGGCGCGGAATGAAAAGCAGTTAAAACCCAGATCGGGCAGGATCTGTGCGGTTGCCCCGGTCTCCGCATCAATCAGTGTGACAACGGCCATCGCACGCCCTCGCGGTCGGCTATAATCGGTATTGGGAAGCTGGTTGCTGTCGGCCGCCCCGGCCGAAAAAATCGCAGCCCGTGAACATAGCACACATTGATATTGGCTGCGAACCCGCAATGATTTCGGGGAATTCCGGAGTTTCCCGATCATAAATTCCCGACGCAGCCGACATCCGGAACTCGCCAGACGCATGATCGGCCGTTTATAATATCGCAGAATGCCAACCCCCAGACATAAGCCTCAAGGTGGTGTCAATGCACGGTTTACGTTTTTGCAGCTATAGTGTCGTCGTCGGTCTCTCTGTTTCCGCCAGTTTCAGCTCCGCCGGTTTCAGCTGGGCCGAAGTGCCGGCAGGTCTGCCCCCCGTCAAACATCCTGCCGACAATCCGCCCACTCCGGAAAAAATTGCTCTCGGCAAACAGCTGTACTTCGATCCGCGCCTGTCGGAAGACAACACGGTCTCGTGCGCTACTTGCCATGACCCGAAAAAGGGCTGGAGCAACGACGACATTTTCGCGACCGGTGTCGGCGGTGCGAAAGGTGGCCGCAATTCGCCGACCGTAATCAATTCGGCCTATTACAAGCTGCAGTTCTGGGACGGACGGGCCAAGACCCTCGAAGAACAGGCTCTGGGACCGATCCAGAACCCCGTGGAAATGAAGATGACGCTGGTTGACGTCGTCGGCCGGCTCGACAAGATCGAGGGCTATCGCGATCAGTTCCAGAAAGTGTTTGGAACCGGGGTTACAGAGGAAGGCATCGCGAAGGCGATTGCGGCCTTCGAGCGGACCGTCCTCTCGGGTGATGCTCCGTATGACAAGTTCAAGGCCGGTGACAAGACCGCTCTGTCAGAATCTGCCCAGCGCGGGATGAATCTGTTTTTCGGTAAGGCCAACTGTAGCAGTTGTCACAGCGGGGCCAGTTTCACCGACTCCGCATTCCACAACATCGGCCTGGATTCCAAAGATGAAGGTCGCCGGGCAATCAGTGGTCTCGAAGGGGACCAGGGGGCGATGAAGACGCCGACCCTGCGGGAAATTCATCGCACTGCTCCCTATATGCACAACGGCAGCCTGAAGACGCTGGAAGACGTCGTGCAACATTACAACAAGGGCGGCAACGGCAATCCGCAGCAGGATGAGGAAATCTACGCCCTCAATCTCACGCCGGAAGAAGTGGCCGACATCGTCACCTTCATGAAGGAAGGCCTCGCCAGCCCGACCTATCCGATGATCGAAGCCCCGGAACTCCCGAAATAACGACGGAGGCAATTTCTCTCCGGACTGCGCAACGATTGCTCCTTATAGCAGCGCACATCGATAGCAGCGCACATCGCTTGCGGATTCGCGATCTCTGAACGGGGAATCGCGAATCCGCAAGCATTTTTTATAACTACGCGACCTCAAACCCGGCGCGTTGCGGCCGGCTGCGGAGTGCGTTCGCTTCGGGATCGTTCGGGAACTCCTCGCGTTCCGGATCCCACTTCAGCGTGCGTCCCAGCTTCATCGACAGATTGCCGAGATGGCACGTCGAGATGCTGCGATGCTGTTCGTCCGCGCTGGAGATCGTCCGTTTGCGCGTGGCAATGCAGTCGAAGAAATTGCCCATATGGTTGATGATGGCATCCAGCTTGCCCGAGCGTTCCGGACGATCGAGATTGTCGAAGTCGTACACCTGGAATTTTTCCCGCGGCAGGGGGCTGGAGGCGAGATCATCCACCGCCTTGCCGCTGACAGAACCGCGATTTACGAACAGCCGCCCTTCCGTCCCGGTGAACAGGATGCCGTTCCGGCCCTGATCCAGCACCGTGAGTTCCACGCCATTTGCGTAGCGGTAGTGGGCCTTGAAATCAATCGGTACGTTGTAGCCGTCTGCCACATTGGGATAGACCGCCGTCCCGGTGATCTCGACAGGCAGGGAGTCGATGGCCCACTGGGCGATATCGACATGATGCGCCCCCCAGTCGGTCATCTGTCCGCCGGAATATTCCTGCCACCAGCGGAAGGTGTAGTGTGACCGCTCCGGAATATACGGCACGTCAGCGGCCTGGCCCTGCCAGAGATCCCAGTTGAGCTGTTTCGGCGGCTTTGTCGCTGCAAACGGACCACCGGTCACGTTCTTGCCCAGCACTACTTCGACCTGCTGCAGTTGACCGATGCGCCCCTGGCGGATCATCTCCACGGCGGTGCGGAAGCGGTGATCGCTGCGCTGCCACGACCCGACCTGCACCACGCGACCAGTGCTGGCCACGACGTCGCGAATCTTCTGGCCTTCCTCGATTGTCAGCGTGAGCGGTTTCTCACAGTACACGTCCTTGCCGGCGCGGCAGGCATCGATCAACATTTTGGCGTGCCAGTGATCGGGCGTGCCGATCAGCACCACATCCACCTCCGGCCGCTCCAGCAATTGCCGGTAATCTTCAAACAGGCGCGGTGTACTGCCAAAACTGGCCCGGGCCTGCTCGGCCACGTACCGGTCAACATCGCACACCGCCACGATATCACCGTATGCCTGGGCCTTCTCTGTAATCACAGAGCCCTGATACCGCAGCCCGATGGCTCCGATTCCTAACCGACCGTTCGCAGAACGTTCACTCGGCTGGGCTGACGAACGGTTGGCATACAAGCCCGCGGCGAACGCGGTTCCCAGTCCTGCGGAAGCCGCAAGAAACTGACGACGATTCGGACGAGACATGGGCAAGGCTCCTGCTGCGAGTGCAAAGCGGCGGTGATTTCAGGACATATCAGGGTAAATGAATGGACGGGGCGCGGCCAGAGGAAGGCATTTGTCGGTGGTCCGTAGTCCGTAGTCCGTGGTCAGTCGTCAGTGGCGGAAGGCAGGAACTGCTGTCGGGCAGTCTGACCCATGAAGCTGATACCGTCTTTTGCAACTGACAACTGACAACTGACAACCAGCGACCCCTCACAAAAACAGCGGCTTCAGGTGACGATCGAAAATGTTCTCCGTCACGTTCTTGCCGACAACGTCCGCGTGCTCTTTCAGCAGGTTCAGATAGCGATCGCCTTGTTTGGCTGCCACCTTGAACGAGACGTGCAGCAATTGCCGCAGGTGCGGATTGAATTCCGGATGGTGGGGAAGATGACGCAAGGCATTTGCCAGTTGTGTCCCTGACCAGCCATTGACCTTGGCTGGCTCCGGCAACTGGTCGCGATCAATATCAATGACCGCAGCATACGGTGCGCAGAATTCGTCAACGTGCGCGAACGCATAGGCGTAGATCTCCTTGACGATCGCGAGTCCGTCGCCGCCGGCTTCCGAGAGACCGATCAGTTCTTCCAGCCAGGTCGTGCCGGCAGTTTTCAGATGCAGACCTGCTCCGGTTCGCGCGAGTGCCCGGCGAATGATGGGGTAGAGCGAGAATTTGTCGCTGCCGCTGTGAACGCTCATTTTCAGCGAGGCCGGCAATCCGTAGGCCGCCACGGCATGAGCAATGACCGCCAGATCTTCGTTGAACTCACGTTCAAACTGTCGGAGATCACCGACGTAGTCCACTCCCTTGTTGAATCGGCCGGTGAACTTCGGCGCGATCGTTTGCAGCGGCAGTTTTTCATCGGCCAGCATCGCCAGAATCACCAGCAGTTCGGGCGGGGTCTGCGGCGCGTCGGTCTCATCCATGGAAACCTCGGCAATCACTGCCGCCGGATCACCCTTCTGGCTCACGATATGCCGGTAAATCTCTCCCGCGTCCTGCACTGCCAGCAGGTACTTTTGCACGATGGCAGCCAGCGAATCGTGATCCAGCAGAATCGGCTGTTCGATTCCCGGAATCCGGATCGGCTCTCGCAGTTCCGGATGGTGCGCCATGAAGGCGGAGACGTCGGATTCTGCCGCCGGCTTGCCGATGCTGTCAGCCACATCGATAGTGAAAAAGTCGGAACAGGTGAGGAACCGGTCGACCGTCTCCAGGCGGATATGATCGGCATCGACGTGCCACGGCCGGTTCCAGCCGAGATCCCTGACCGCCCTGGCAGCAGCGTCGTAGACGCTCTGCGGTTCCGAACCGACGAAAGTGTGTTCCCGATTGGACTTGTTCCAGACGGGAATGACTTCCACGCCCGCGGCAGCCAGCTGCTGGAAGGCCCGTAACTGGGCAGCCGCCTGATGCGCAAATCGGTCGCCGACGCCAAAGGTGAAACGCTCCAGGGTGCTCATGGGGGCAAGGTCCGTTCGAGTGCGGGGCAAGGGAGTCAGCTTCGACGGGGAACCGCAGTGTAATCGACGCGCCGGCCGAATGCTGGTCCGGTTCGGGAAAACCTGGCGGCTCCGCCGGCGTACGCGGTGCCAGGTCGCCGGACTGGCATGTTGTGTCGGTCGTACGCGTTGTGTTCGGGATGGAAGCAGTCTGTTGCGTGGCGTTCAGAAAATTGATCGACCCAGATTACCTATCTTTACAGTTGTCAATATGCCGTTACAATCGGTGCAGGTCGGACATTCCGTAGAATCGATCCCACCGGAACAGGGCGTCCGGGCGAGGGGATGTGCCGGCAGACCCGTAGATCCGGAGCCGAGCCGATGAACTTGTGGCAATCATTCTGGGGTGACGAGCAGGGGGCGATCCTGACCGCTGAGGCGGTGCTGATCGGTTCCGTCGCCGTGTTGGGCAGCGTCGTGGGACTGAGCGCTGCCTCGAACGCCGTGAACGACGAACTAACCGAGATGGCATCTGCCATCCGGAGTCTGGATCAGAGCTACGTCATCCAGGGCAGATCGAGTTGCGGTGCCTGGACCGCGGGCAGCTATTACATCCAGCCACGCGTGGAGGAATCGCTGCAGGAACTGTGCGGAGAGGGTGAGCTGGATGTTGCGGCAGCTCGCGATGAAATCGACGTGCAGCGGGATCGCATCTATCCGGCTATGACGGAGGATGCTCCGGCTCCCAACGAGTTGCCGCCGAAGAAAGCCAGGGTCCGGAAGGACGATGACAAGCAGCAGGATGCAAAGAAAACGGATGCGAAGCAGTCCGAATCCCGCCGGAAGAAGAAGTCTGACAAGGACAGTGACTGATTTGACTGGCAGTGGCCGGGGTGAGGGTTGTCAGGAAGCGGCAGCGAACCCGGTGCTTAAAAGAGTAATCCCGCCGGCTTCCGCGAGGGAAGCCGGCGGGATCTATGGTATCAAACGGCTTCGTGCCGTCTGGAAAGCAGTAGACACCGGTTCGACCGAATCGTGCACTCCTGTTCGCAAACCCGCGGTCGTCGTCGGCGGCATCCCTGCAGAGACAAGTATCGGCCGGGGCTTGATGGCCGGCCTGGCGATAATCGCCTTCGCAGTGGCCTGAATACGAATTTCCTCGCCCCTGGTAAGGCGCGCAAACCTTGACTGTCAGGGACGTTTGAGAAAATTCTGCTGTCGAAAATGCAACAAGCCCTCCGGCAGAGGTTTCTGCCGGAGGGCTCTGGATTTCTGACGCGGTCTCATCGCTGCCAATGCAGCGTTGCCCCGGTGGTCAGCGACCGATGTTATTTCCGTCGAACTACGGAGAGGTCGGCAGCTTGTCGTCGATGGTGTTCACGCGATCCAGGGTGATCGCGCTGATGATCAGCGAGGCGATGACTGCCGCGGCGATAATCACCATTCCGCCGCCGGCAGCGCCGAACTGACCGCGAGTGCCGTTTTCGCCGAGGATCAGCAAGGCCTGTTCCTTGGCGGACGGCGGAGCGACGTCGTTCTGCCAGACGCGATAGGTGCCGACGGTCTTGCCGCTGGCAACTTCATACACGCCGCCACGCAGACCATCGACCGCGAAACGGCCCTGGTCGTCGGTGTGGGTGCGGGAAATTTCCCTGGTGCCCTGACGGACGATGACTTCGGCGTTCTTCGCCGGGGTACCGGTGTGGTCAACCACGCGGCCGGCAAACGCACCTTCCGATTGCAGACCAATGTCCAGAATGCTGGCATTGGTGGTCTGGACCTGCGTTTTCTGGGCAGGAGCAGCGGTGACGGAAGGAACGGGCAGCATCAGTCCGAGAGAAGCGAGGGCCACGGCGGCCCCCTGCACGAAATTCAGTGTCTTCATGAGGTTTGGTCTCCTTGTGACCCATCCTGGGAAATGACCCTGCAGGCTGACTTCGCTTGAAGCCGGCCGCCGGCTGAAACGCAGGGAACGCTGACCGTCCGATTAGCCCTCACAATCCCGGTCCGTCACTGTCGGGCGGATTGACAGTGGCGGGCTTGTGGGATTGCTCCCGTTTTCAACCTTCTGTGGTGTCTATCGGAGTCGACTTGCCGGTCACTTCACCAAGAACCGGGTGTCAAGTTCCTTTCCTTCGTCATAACGTGTCACAGATTGCCACCAATCGCTGAATTCCAGTCAGCGACGGCAGTTCTTGCCGTTCCCGTACCCAAACGATGTTGCCGAAAATTTCTTCCGGCGATTAGGATGGCGAGCCGTGTGATCATGCTGACTGCACCGTCCGATCAAGGTTGCACCTGATTAGCCGGCCGCAGCCAGCTGGCAGGTCGTCAGCAGCGGCCGATAATTGACAGCGGCAAATTTTGCAGGAAACGGGATGGCAGCGATGTCGGTCTCGCCAGACAGGGATTGTCGTATGCCTCCCCAATCGCGCCGGACCGGACTGGAACAGTTGCAGGGCCGCCGGATTGCGATCATCAAGCCAAGCGCCCTGGGTGACGTCGTGCAGTCGTTGCCCCTGCTGCCGGCCCTGCGGCGACGCTTCCCGGAGGCTCACCTCACCTGGGTGATCCAGCGGGAATTGCGGGAACTGGTGACCGATCATCCTGCTCTGGACGCTGTGATCGCCGTCGATCGTCGTCCGGATCTTCAGTCGGCCCTGCAGACGTTGTCCGGGTTACGGGCAGCCCGGTTCGATGTCGTCATCGACCTGCAGGGACTGCTGCGATCCGCATTGATGACGCTCGCCACCGGTGCCCGCTGGCGCGTCGGTCTGGAGACCGCGCGAGAAGGCGCTGCCTGGTCCACCAACCTTGTCATTCCCGGCACCGGTCGTGATGTGCCCGCGCATGCCCGGTACTGGCGCGTGGCGGAAGCACTGGGGTACGGAGAGATTGCGCGAGAAGCCTGGCTGACTGTCCCGCAGTCTGCCCTTGCTGAGATGCAACAACGAATCGAGAACCTGCCGCGGCCGTTGCTGGCGGTGCAATGGGGGGCGAAATGGGAGACCAAACGCTGGCCGCTGACCGGCTTTGCCGACGTCCTGTCTCATGCAGTCCAGGGCTGGAATTGCGGCGTTGTGATTGTCGGCGGCGGTGGTGAACGCAGTGACTGCCAGTGGCTGACAGATGAAGTGATCCGTCGCACCGGCAGTCCGCACGTTCGCAATCTGGCCGGACAAACCACCATCAAGCAACTGGCAGCGCTGCTGTCCCTTGTCGACTTCGCCGTCTGCAACGATTCGGGGCCACTGCACCTGGCCGCCGAACTGGGGAAACCGACGCTGGGCATCTTCACCTGCACCAGTGCGGTGCGATCGGGCCCGCCGGGAGACCAGCACGAACTGGTCTCCACCCGGCTGCCCTGTGCGGCCAGCTACAAGAAGGTCTGTCCGCATTCGGGCAGCCAGCATATGGCCTGCCATCAGGAACTGACCAGCGCCCGTGTTCGCGCGGCGCTGGGTCGGCTGCTGGAGCGATCTGGCTATCAACAACTGAAAACACCGGTCGCTGCGTGAGGTTGATGACAGCCCCGGCGTCCTGCGTGATTTCAGTCCAGCCGCTTGACGCGAATGTTTTTGAAGTAGACCTTGCTGCCCGGATCATGCGCCTGCAGGGCGAAGGTTCCCTTGTCGACGACGCGAGTGAAATCCTTGCCGGCGACAGCATTGTCCGGTTCGGTGTAGTCGGTCACGGTCTCGCCATTGATCTTGATCACGACGTGCTTGCCGCGGACCACGATCTCCTCGGTGAACCATTCCCCGTCCTTCGCCGGTGGAGTCTGTACGTCCTTGACTGCGTACAGGCTGCCGGTCTTGCGCGGGTCTTTGGCGTAGCTGTTGTTGACCTGCGCCTCGAATCCGTACTTCGGCCAGCCGGATTCCTGATATTTCGTATGGAAGTAGATGCCGCCGTTGCTGTTGGCGGTCGTCATCACGTCGACCTTGAGGTCGAAGTTCTCGAACGGTTGCTCGTCGCCGACATAGAACAGATGGCTGCGCGGCCCGTGAGCGACAATCGCCCCGTCTTCAATCTTCCAGCTTTCCGGACTCTCGTTAATTTTCCAGCCTGCGAACGTCTTGCCATCGAACAGGTTCTGGAAACCTTCTTCATCGGCTGCCGTCGCCCGGCCAGCCTGTCCACACACCAGCGATGCCAGCACCACACACCATTTCCACGCGGTCATCTCTCAGGTTCCTCATCAGTGAGATTGATTCGATTGCCGGAAGTCCCGCGAGACTTTATACCGCAGGATCGGCGGGAATACATCCGGGCAGCAACCGAGGTCAGTACCACTTCGCCTTGTCCACCGGCGTCAGAAACGGTTCGTTGGTCAGGAAGCGTCGCAGGTTTTCCACCAGGGTTTCGAGATGCCGTTCTGCTATCCGCGGTGAGGCCGCGGCCACGTGCGGCGTAATGATCACGTTCGGCATCCGCCACAACGGATGGTCCGACGGCAGCGGTTCGATCTGACTGACGTCCAGCGCTGCGCCCGCCAGTTCGCCCGCCTGCAACGCCGCGGTGAGGTCTGTCAGATCTACAATCGCACCGCGACCGATGTTGATCAGCCTGGCAGAAGCTTTCATCCGTTGCATCTGCTGCCGGTCGAACAAGCGTTCCGTCTCGGGAGTGTGCGGCGCTGCGATGACCACATAATCAGAAGATCCCAGCAGATCTCCAAGTCGCGACATCGGCCAGATATCGGCATCCACTCCGTCCACCTGTGTGGTCACCGGGTCCACACCGAGAAGCTGCAGGCCGAAAGCACTGGCGCGCCGACAGATTTCTGCGCCAATTTGCCCCACGCCCACGACACCCAGCGTCAGGTCCGACAGATGCTGATGCGCCAGGTCCACCGGCGAGACATGGCCCGGGGCCGAGACGAAGTCTGTGACCATGCCGGCATCACCGACCGGGGCCCAGTTGCCGTTCGCCTGCTGGCGAATATAGATGTGCAAATTCCGCGCGAAGCACAGGACGAAGCCCATGACATGGTCGGCAATCACATCCGAAAACAGCCCGCGCATGTTCGTCAGCTGACACGGATGTTCGACGAGTTCCGGGAAGATGTAATGCTCAAGGCTCGCAGTGGGCGACTGCACCCAGCGCAAGCGCGAGGCAGCAGCCAGCAGATCCGGAGTGAGCTTGCCGAAGAAGGCATCGGCGCTGGAGATCTCTTGCAGGGCCTCATGAAGAGTGGGGGCGTTGATGATGGTTAAAACTGACGAGCAACTTTGCAGGCGTGCCAGACGTGTTTCATCAATCGCAGGAAAAATCAGCAGTTTTATCATTGAAATCCGGCAATCCAGTTGAGCAGGGTGAAGCAGGGCCGTGCGGGAACGCCTCTCTTGAACAGCGTTCAACGTCGTCTGTCAAGGTGGTTTCGCTGAGTCAAATTTGCACAGGAAAACATTCTCGATCACCGCTTGCTGCCCAGGGCCAGACTCGGCAGAATGTCGCCGCTGATCCGGTTGCTGCAACTGTGATCGCTGCCCCCTGGTTCGCGAGGTAGAGCGAGATGCGAGTTTTCCAGCGCGGCGTCGACGAGAGTCTGGTCATTGGTTCGGATGTCGTTGTCACGGTTCTGGATGTTCATGCCGGTTATGTGCGGCTGGGCATCACCGATCCCAACAGCGAGCCAGTCTATCGGGAAGAACTGCTGTTCCTGGAAAATGAATTCGATGCCGACGAGGAAGGTTCGTCGCTGCAACTGGCCGGGCTGATCCCGTAGCCAGCGTTCCCTGCGCACGGCAGCAATTCCTGTCCTGCTGCCGTGCCGTGCTTCCTGACTGTTACTGCTCCGGCTGCTACCCCTGATACCACGGATTGCCGGGAAATCCGCAGTCGCTTCGGACACTGCTTGCCCTCCCCTGTGTCGCGCGCCCGGTATATTTCCCAGGTGGAATATGGCGATCTGGAAGGCAATTCCCGGGAATGTTCACCCGTCCGACTTTCTGCTTGATTTCTTGCGCGCGAGCGGACTAAGCTGCCCTGCGGAATCGAGGGCTGAGGTGATCGCCTGCAGGCAGTATTGATCACCAGTATTCAGCCTGCGGGTGCGCATGCCCTTCCGAATCAGTTCTGATTCGTTTGCAGCCGAGGAGTGGCGATGGTCTCTGGCCGGTGGCTTTGCGGTTCTTCAGCAGGTCAATCCGTTCGCCCGTTGATCCGCGGCCTGCTTGCGCTGTTGATCGTGGGTGGATCTGACTTCACCCCGGTGGATGCTGCAGATGCTCGACAGGTGACCCAAAAGATCGATGTTGCCCTCCGGCGCAGCTGGGAGGAAAACGGCGTCCAGCCTGCGGAACCTGCAACTGATGCGACGTTTCTGCGGCGCGTCAGTCTGCATCTGGGCGGGGTGATTCCGCCGGTCTCGGTGACTCGCGAATTCCTGGCAGATCGGTCGGCCGATAAACGCGCTCGTTATGTCGACAGGCTGCTGGACGGACCCGAGTATCTCGCCAATTTCTCGGAGTTCTGGCAGCGCGCCATGTTGCCGGATGTGCAAAGCGAATTTCAGCAGAACCAGGCCCGCAACAGCTTTGAACTCTGGCTGCAACAGCGGCTGGCGGCCAACACGCCTTATGATGAACTGGTGCGCCGGATTCTGGTGCCTGTTGAATTTCCCTCGCAGGCTGTGACAGCGCCGTCCGCGCAGATCGCTCCCAGCCCGACAGGGTTTTATTCCCTGCGAGGTTCGTCTCCGGAAAATTTCGCTTCGGGAGCAGTGCGTGTCTTCCTGGGCGTGCGACTGGAATGTGCCCAGTGTCACGATCATCCTTTCGATACCTGGAAGCAGGACCAGTTCTGGTCAATGGCCGCGTTCTTTGCGCCTCCTGGCAGCAATGGTCAGGTGCCGGATTCCCGCTGGTCGATCAAGGTGGGGGGGACAGAGCGGATTGTGCCGGCGATCTACCTCGACGGAACCCGGCCGACTGCCAACTCGAATGCGGAAGGCCGGACGGTCCTGGTAGAATGGATCACATCGCGTGAGAACGACCGGTTCGCGGTCACCGCCGTCAATCGCCTCTGGGGACATTTCTTCGGAGTCGGCCTGGTTGATCCCGTGGATGATTTCTCGGACAACAATCCGGCCAGCCATCCGGAACTCTTGCAACTGCTGGCCGATGAATTCGTCCGCAGCAACTACGATCTGAAGTTCATCATCCGGGCGATCGTTGCCAGTGAAGCGTACCAGCTGGACAGCCGTCAGACGCACCCCAGCCAGGCAGAAGTGCGGTTGTACGGACGCATGCGAGCCCAGGGGCTGACTTCTTCTCAAGTCCTGGCGAATTTTCGCCAGGCCAACGGTCAGCAACTGAATCCGGTGCTCATGAGTAATGACGGCAGACAGTTTTTCCGCGACGGGAATAACCAGCAATTTGATCAGTTGTTTTCGACCGACGGCAGTACTTCGCTCGAGCAGGCGACGTCGATCCTGCAAGCGCTGTATCTGATGAACAGTCAGGAAAGCCGTCGGGCCACGTACTTTTTGAGTAGCCAGCATGCGTTGTCGGCGATCGTTACCAATCCATTCATGTCCGATGATGATCGCATTGACGCCTTGTATCTGCTGACCTTGACGCGTTTCCCGACAGAGACCGAGCGGAAGCGGGTTCATGATGTCTTTCTGACGGCAGCACCGAAGCCGCCATCATCATCGCTGGGAGCAACGCTGGCTGCCCAACTCCGGAACCTTGTTCAGCCGACCAGGCCGCAACCGGTGACCGCAGCGATTGTTTCTCCCGGGAAGGCCGGTCTGGCAGACCTGTTCTGGGTGCTGCTGAATTGCAGTGAGTTTCAACTGAATCATTGACGGCAGCACCACTCGCACTGGACGAGGAACCTGACGATGTCGATTTCATCTCGCGGCCCACAGTTTTCCCGTCGCGACTGGTTGCGGTTGGCGGCTGCCGGCGGAGTGGGCCTGTCGCAGTCCCGCTGGTTGCCAGCGCTGGCCGAAGATGCGGCGCCGCAGCTGCGTGGGCAGCGGAGTGTGATCCTGCTCTGGATGTCCGGCGGTCCGAGCCAGATCGATACCTTCGATGTCAAGCCGGGGCATGCCAACAACGGTCCCTTCAAGGCGATCTCCACGGCCGTGCCGGGCATCGCGATTTCCGAGCATCTGCCCAAACTCGCCCAGGAGATGCAGCACATGGCGCTGCTGCGCTCCATGACGACGAAGGAAGGCGATCATGGCCGTGCGACCTATTTGCTGAGAACCGGGTATGCCCCCGAAGGACCAATCCGCTACCCGGCCTTCGGCTGCGCCCTCAGCAAGGAACTGGCAGCCGCCGAACACGACATTCCCGACTACGTCAGCATCGGCAACAACAGTTTTATCTTCAATGCCGCAGCCTACCACTCCGGCTTTCTGGGCCCGCAGTATGCGCCGCTGAATGTGAACAGTATGAACGGTCGAGGAGGGGGGACCTTTCAGATTCCCAATCTGGATGCCGACCCTACAGTCACTGCGGACCGGCACCAGGCCCGCCTCAGGGCCTTGCAGGAAATGGAGTCCGCCTTCGTCAGCGAGCGGCCGGACCCCACGATCGAGAATCGCCGCTCGGCGTATGCCCGTGCGGTGCGGATGATGGATTCCAAAGCCATTCGCGCCTTCAATCTGGACGAGGAACCGGCTGCATTGCGGGATCGTTACGGCCGCAATCCGTTCGGTCAGGGCTGCCTGCTGGCCCGCCGGCTGGTGGAGCAGGAAGTGCCGTTCATTGAAGTCCCGCTGGGGTTTATCAGTGGCGTGAACCCGAATAACTGGGACACCCATCAGGACAATTTTGAAGCCGTCCAGCGTCTGTCCGCAGTCCTCGATCCCGCGTGGGCCACGCTGATCAGTGACCTGCGGGACCGGGGCCTGCTGGAGCGGACGCTGATCGTCTGGATGGGCGAGTTCGGCCGGACTCCCACCATCAATAATAACAAAGGACGCGATCACTTCCCGATCGCCTGGTCCACGGTCCTGTCGGGGGCTATACGTGGCGGCCAGGCCGTCGGTAAGACCGACGCAGGCGGCACCAGTGTGGTCGACCGGCCGATCTCGCATGCCGACCTGATCGCGACGATTTGCCGCGCGGTCGGCGTAGACCCCATGCGGCAGAATATGTCCAACGTCGGCCGGCCGATTCGACTGGCAGACCCCGAGGCCCGGCCGATCACGGAGGTGCTGGCATGATGACGGTTCGCGTTGGCGGATTCATGCTGTTGCTCACTGGTTGCTGCCTGGCGGAGTTCGTTTTCGCTCAGGAAGCGGTGGTATCCGAACTGCCGAAAACTCCTTCCCAGGCGGTCCCTGTACCGACGGTTGCTGAACAGACCGTTGTGAAGCCGGTGGCCGGGGAGACAGCGGCGTCTTCTTCCGGCGTGCGCGTGGTGTACTTGTCCTCGCGCGGACCGCTGTTGCTGCAATTTACGCTAACGGTCAACGGCCAGGCGTGGCAGCCATCACTGAAGGCCACGACCGATCAGCTCTTCACGCTGCTGGACAAGAACAACGATGGCCAGCTGGACGCTGCCGAACGCAAGCGGATTCCCACGTCGCGCGCCTTACAGTCGTTGCAGGTGATTACCCGCTCCACCGTCCTGACCTCACTGCTGCAATCCGACAGTCGCAGCAAGGTGAGCTCACGCGAAGATCTGCTGGCGTACTTTGAAAAACTGGGTCTGCAGGGCTTCCGGGTGTCATCAGTGCAGCAAGCGTCGGGGAATCAGACACGAGCGGAAGTGATTGTCCGGCCGGGTCAGGCTGCTGCCCCCTCGCCGCGGATCAGCGAACGCTTGATTGCCTATGTCGACACCGACCATGACGGTCGGCTGTCGACCGCAGAACTGATGAATGTGGAAACGCTGCTGCGCAAGGTCGATCTGGATTTCGATGAGATCTATTCGTCCCGCGAATTTCTGGTCATCGAAGAAGAAACCCGCCAGGCCAGCCGTTCTCCTGGTCCGCCCAAACGTAATGCGGGAACCACAGATCGTTTCTGTCTGGTCAGCGGTCAGTCGCCGACAGCCTTGCAAAACAGCGCCCGGACCTGTGCCGTTTTTTATCACAGCCAGCCTGAGGCAGCGCCGCAGTTTTCAGCGGAACTGCCCCGCGAGTCGACCCGGCTGTCAGCGGACGTGTTCAACACGCTCGATCGCGAACGCAATGGAGTCATCAGCACCGAGGACTGGCTGGCCTGGTTCGAGACCGCGCCGGTCGATCTGCAGATCGCGGTTGCCTTTGGCAAAGAGGCGTCGTCGACACTCTCGACCGAACGACTGACCGTGCAACCGCGGGAATCGCTGCAGATTGGTCCGTTGCTCCCCGTTGCCAGCGGCGGTCGCGATGCCATGATCGACGGCGCCCGCCTGCAGTTCCGGTTCGCCGACAATCAGCTCTTCCGCTCTCCGGACGACTTTCTGAAAGATGTTTTTCTGCGACTGGACCGTGACAAGAATGACTACATCGATCGCAACGAAGCCGCCCGGTTGAACGGACTCGATTTTCGGGAGATGGATGCGGACGGCAACGGCATGGTCTTCCTGGAGGAATTTCTTACCGGCGGCGCTCCGATTTGTATGCTCGCAGATCAACTGCTGGCTTTGACGATTGATGCATCCGGCTTCGATCTGTTCGCCGCAGTCGATGCCAATCAGGACAGCCGATGGTCGGTCCGCGAAATCCGGACTCTGCCGCAGCAGTTTCTGCAATGGGACCGGAACGGCGACGGAACGATTGACGCTGATGAACTTCCGACGTATTTCACCCTGCTGCTCAGCTATGGACTGCCGGCCGACAGCCTGACGAATGCCCGGCAGGCTCTGCAATCCTCCCCGCCAGTCTTCCTGTCTCCCAGCCAGCCCACGCCGGGGCGACCCGACAATCGTCCGCCATGGTTCCTGCAGATGGACCGCAACAACGATGGCGACATTTCGCGCCGCGAATTCCTCGGCAAGCTGGAGTTGTTTGAACAGTGGGACACCGACCACGACGGGCTGCTGAGCGTCGGGGAAGTTCAGGCGACTGTGAACCCGGACCGGAAATGAGCTGGACTGGAAAATGGAACCGGACCAGGAAATGAACCGGCTTCCACGTAGATTCAGTCTGCTGTCACAGCTTTGGCTGGAACGAATTGTAGCGCGTCCAGAATGACGAAACCGTCGGTGTCCGTGTTGGTGATGATCAGCGTGGATTCCAGTTTCTCCTGCAGTTCCACCGTGCCAATCGTGCGGAACGCCTGACCGCCTGGCAACGGCAAGGTCTGGTCAGCCCTCAGCGTCACCTGTTGCTGGCCGCTGGTGATTGTCACTGGTACGTTGGTGGCACGTGTGGCATGGGGAGAGTAAGCCATCCGCACTTCGTAGTGACCACTGGCAGGGACGACAAAGCGGAAGGTGGCCGTGGAGTGCCCGTCGCCGCGGCGATCCTCATGCCGGTAGCCTCGGCCTACGAACGGTTTGAAATTCATGGACGTCGACCACGGTCCTTTCAATTCCGCCGCTACATCATCCAGCACGAGGCCCGGCAGAGTGTCCGGGGCGATGCCGGTAGCAGCGGGCGGCGCGGGCAGGGGCGGCAGGACGGGCAACTCCAGCACCTGGCCCTGGGCGAGCAGACGTTCCCGCAATCGCGGGTATTCCAGATCCTGCACCGCCACGTCGTCGCGGACTGACTGCGCTGCCGCGATGCCGGCGCTTTGCCCCAGGATCATCCAGGTAGGCTCCACCCGAATGGAAGAGATCGCGACGTGCGTGCAAGACAGCGGCACGGGGGCCAGCAGGTTGTCGCATTCGCCGCGTTTCGGCACGATCGCCCGGTAGGGAATGTGATACGGGTAGCCATGCCGGCGACCGGGCATGCGGACCGGGAAAATAGTGCCCTCGTTGATCACCGTGCCATCCGCCCGGGCCACGCGCTGCACGTCATGCGAGTCGATCGGAAATGACGAGACCACAATCGGATCATCCTTCTGCGGAGCATCCAGAATGTCTTTCTGGCTGACGACATACTCGCCCTGCAACCGCCGTCCTTCCCGCACATACAACTGCGGTGACCAGTGACCGTAGGCTGCAAACTCGTCGCGGCAGAGACCGTACTCGCTTAATGACTGACGAAGAGACAGCGGCACTGCGGGATCGGTCGTCAGGAAGTGATACAGTTCCAGCGTGTACTGCTTGTGAGCTTCCCATATCTGCTGGCGACCGGCGGCATCGGCCTCGCTCCAGCCGTTGCAGCCTGCCACCAGCCCCATCGAAAACTGCTTGCCGATGCCGTTGTTGGCATCGAACTTCTCGCCCGGCAGCGGATAAAGATCCCACAGGATGTGCGGGTTCTTCTCCTGGACGAAGTAGCGCCGCACCGCTTCAAACCGGGCGGGATCGTAATTCGCCGGAGCAGGGAACGGCACACGGTTGTTCGGCTGCTTCGTCAGGCAGAGCCGAAAGCTGTAGACCATCACTTTTTCATCGCCCTGGTCGTCCGGACCGGCGTCACGAGTCGTGATCAGCGGCAGCAACCGGCCATCCGCATCGAATCCCGAAAACTGCATAGGCCGCTTGGGATATTGCTTGCCAGCGTACGACTCCCCGAAGGCAGAGCGGCCTTCGCGACCGATGGTCCAGCTCACTCCCGCCGCAGCAATCAGGTCGCCCTCATACGTGGCATCAATGAAGGTCCGGGCAGTGAATTCGCCCTGATCCGTCACCAGCCGGGTGATCCGCGGTCCCTGCTTGATCACCTTCGTCAGGATGTGGTTGGGCAGCACTTGCACGCCAGCTTCGTCCAGCATCTGCCGGGTGACACGCGCGGCCACATGCGGCTCGTACGTCCAGACCGCCTGGTCCTTCACTGCCACCTGATACGGCAACTCAACGCCGCGCGACTGATAGTCGGCCTCGACCCGGCGATGCCATTCATCGAACAGCCCCATCACCGTACTGCGGACGGTCTGGTTGGAATCGCTGAAGCTCAACCCGCCGGTGTTCACGCCGCCGATGTGAGCCGTCGGCTCCAGCAGCACGACCTTCGCCCCTTCCCGCGCGGCCGCAATCGCCGCACAGAATCCGCCCGGAGTCGCCCCATACACCAGCACCTCGGCCTGAGCGATGGAACCCTCAACCGCAGCGGCCATTGATGGCCAACCAGCAATCCCCAGACACACCACCACCCACACGAACCGCATCATCGCGCTGAGCACCTTCACGAAAACGACCGGTTTTCATCAGAACACAGAATGACAGAGAGTATGGCATGTCGACGGAAAGAGGAAAACCGGGAGGACGTTGTTCCAGACGCAGCCGGGCCAAGCCCCCACAGGGTGCCGGGGTCAGAAGCGCAGCGCATGGCCCCGACGAATGCTTCCCGGAGTCAGCAGCCTTTGATTTCTCCGGTAGTTAATCGCTGGACCACCAGCCGCGCTGTTTCTTGCCGCGTCGGCTCATTCGTATGTAGGCACGGATTAACGCAGCGGATCATCTGTCATTCGGACCGGCCACAAATGGATCTTGCCAGGGCCTGGTTTTGTCGCTGTACAACACCTTGATTGACTTGTGTTCGGCTTTCCGGAGATCAACCAAGAGGCCGGACTCCGTGGAGACTCGAATCAGGATGCCATAGTCGTAAAGTTTGTTCGATGACTGAAACGCCTCCCAGGCATCATCACGCATCAGTGTCACTTCACCGTCGACAATCACCCTGTGATACCGTGTGACATCGGCCAGTAAGACCGGTTCGCCCTCTTGATAATAACCGAACGCATCAGGGATATAGATGCGTTCGTCTTCCACCAGACATGTCCCGGAGTGAACATCCTGCTCGATATCATTTGTCGACACGACATCGGTATAAAACGTCTTGCGATAGCTCAGTTCGTCTTTCAGGAGATTGCTGATGACCATTACGGTCCCTGAATATCCCCCGATCTCCGAGGGTGACGAATAGATGCCGACCCAGTCCTCCAGCCGGTTTTCAGAGGCTGCCCGGGGGTGATGACGGGCCTGAGTTGATGTCGGCTGCGAGTTGTCAGGTGCTATTGAAAGAGGTGCATCAGAATTCGCTGCGCATCCACAACAGAATAAAACACCTGTCAGGAAAAACTGCGGGAAACAAGTCATGTCGGCCTTCCCTGCGAGTCAATCAAGGAAATAG
>VFQN01004474.1_pt1 | contig 18387 bp, 17 predicted proteins | sample 3512371 | NCBI WGS metagenome assembly VFQN01 (sample SAMN10412370, study PRJNA504923) | tailings metagenome | isolation source: Replicate 2 from Balatoc abandoned mine | place: Philippines: Itogon, Benguet | collected 2017-08-28 | reverse complement strand
TACACGCATATATGAAGGATTGGCTCCCATGCAGACGGGAACCGTGAAGTGGTTTAACGCGACCAAGGGTTTCGGATTCATCCAGCCGGATGACGGCAGCAAGGATGTGTTCGTGCATATCAGCGCAGTCGAGCGCGCCGGAATGTCCGGCCTGAACGAAGGCCAGAAGATCTCGTTCGAACTCCGTGCTGATCGCAAGACCGGCAAGTCTTCGGCCGACAATCTCCGCGCCGCTTGATTGCAGCGCTGCAAGCCGCGTAGCCGCGGCTTGCTCATGGTCGCTCAGGCCATAAAGCATCAGCGAGCGGATCTCCTGCCACGGATGTACTGGTGAGGTTCGCTCATTGCGGCTGCGACGTGTCTTCATGACCGCGCCGCCATCAGGCTCTGCCCTTCGTTTGAACGAACCGCGGGGGGCAGAGTCGAGACTTTTCGTCAACGCAGGAGTCTGCACCATGGCCGGAAAGCAGACCGAAGCGGACAAGGCCGATGCTCTGAAAGAGTATCGCGCGGAGCATGACGCCGCTGTCGATCGCATGGCCGCACTGAAGGCCGCACGCCTCGCCAGGGATGCGGGTGCTTCCGCCGCAGAGGTCGAAGCGCTGGCCAGCAAGGCGATCAAAAAGAAGGCGACTGGCAAGACGGCGCCGACAAAGCGCAAGAAGCGCTAACTCATTTTCTGGTCTTTGTAACTCCGTCTCCTCGATCAGTATCGCGACGCGCTCGCGGTTATTGTCATCGCTTCGTCATATTGCGGCGCGTATCGGCTCTCGCGCGTGCGAGCGTGATTTAGCCTCGTCATGTCTGCCCGGTTCCTGGGCATCACGCAGATTTTCAAAAATTTTCAGCGGCACCGGATCGCGGGCGCTGGCGTTGATTCCGCGCGCCAACAGCGGCGTGTCGAACAGCCGGAGCGAAAAGCCCGCGCGCAAGCGGGCGAGTTATTTGAGACGGAGCTTTTCATGTCCGATTTGTATGTTGGTCATTTGAGTCCGCCGCCGACCCCGCGATGTCCCGTGTGCGGCGGCGAAACGCACCTCGCCGACGATATTCATAAAGCGGTCGCGAAGGCGACCAACGTCTTCCGCTGCACACGCTGCCACGTGGAGTATCCCGTGGCGCGCAAGCCGGAGGCGTGAGCGCGTGACATCAAACCGGAGTTGCTAGAGATCAAACCGGAGTTGCACTGGGTGCGAGGATTTTCCGCCCAGAAACGGTCAACCATCTCGCCTAACTTTCTGACCGATTGCAGACGATACGACTTTCCACTTGAACCCTTTCCTCACGAGTCGCGACGCATGAACAGGGATGTGACCCCTGCGGGATACAGCCCGCTCACATCGCCTGAGCTCGAAGCGGGCAAACGTCAGGAGCGCGTTGCCGTGATGCACGGTCTGATTTCCATTCCGGACGCTCCGGAAAGCGGCGAAGACGCGCCGCAAGGCATAACGTTCAGCGGCGAGCGGCGCGATTTCCGCAAGCTGGCCGCCCGCGGTGCATTCCTGGAATTGATTACGCTTGGCTTCTATCGGTTCTGGCTCGCAACCGACATCCGCCGGCACTTGTGGTCGCATACCGAGGTTCATGGCGATGCCGCCGAATATACCGGCACCGCGAAGGAGCTGTTCATCGGCTTCCTGGTCGCGATGGCAATCCTTGTGCCGGTCTATGTCGTTTATTTCTTTATTGGCCTCGAGGCCGAGCGGCTGCAGGCCTTCGCGTCCATTCCGCTGATCGCGTTCTTCTATCTGTTCACGCAATTCGCGCTCTACCGTGCGCGGCGTTACCGCATGACTCGCACGGTCTGGCGAGGTCTGCGCTTCCATATGGTGGGGTCCGGCTGGTCCTACGCGTGGCGTGCGGCGTTGTGGACGCTCGCGGTGTGGGTAACGCTGGGCCTTGCGTTGCCGTGGCGCGCAGCAGCGCTCGAACGCTTCAAGATGCGCTACACCTCGTATGGCACGCTGCAAGGTTCGTTCGAGGGACGCGCCAGCCAATTCTTCAAACAGGGCTGGTGGCTGTGGCTTTTGATGTGGGTGTCCGCGGCCTTCGTGTTCCCGATCCCGTTCTTCTACGCGATGTACAAGGCGATTGAATGGAAGTGGTGGGTGAACGGCCTGCGCTTCGGCACAGTGCGGTTCGAAAGCGATCTCGATATCGCCGACCTCATGGGCTTCTACTGGAAGGTTATCGGCTGGCTGTGCATCGCCGTCGTGGTGATGGCGATCTGGTTCGGCGCGGTTTTCGGCGCGGGCCACGTTGCGATCGGCGCCGGTCTGACCGGTGAGGCGAAGCTGGCGGCGGTGATGGCGCATCCGTTGGTGCTGATCGGCATGGGGCTCGGCTACCTGATCACGGCGCTCGCCTTCAACATGGTGTTCCGGATCTATTTGGTGCGCGACATCTGGGCGAAAATCGCCGAGACCACGGTGGTGCATAACATCGCAACCGCCGACAATGTCGCGGCTTTGGGCGACCCGGCGAGCGCGATTGGCGAGGGCTTCGCGGACTCACTGGATATCGGCGGCTTCTGACGCCATATCTGACATAGCTCTATCCGTTCGTCCCCGCGAAAGCCGGGACCCGGAGCCAAGGAATTCCAAATGTGCGCGTGTCGCGTGCATAACCGGGATTCGGACGGTCCATGCGATGACTGACGCCTCCGATACGACGACAATCGCCGCGGTTTTTTATGACGGCACCTCCAACCGGAAGCGCAGCGTCCGCTTGCGCCTTTGCGACGCAATTCAGATCGTCGAGGACGACGCGATCGTGGCCACCTGGCCCTTTGCGGACGTGCGGCGCGCCGATGGCCGAAAAGGACTGCGACTGCTCTGCGTCAGCGCGTTGCCGCTGGCGCGGCTGGCGATTGCCGATCCGGATGCGTCCGCGCGTGTTGCGGCGCTCTTGCCGCAGCTCGACGCGGGACGCGGGACAGCACAGACCGGACGCATCGTTGCCTGGTCGATTGCGGCAGCCGTGTCCATCGTTCTGGTGACCGTCTATGGCATTCCGTTGATCGCAGACCGCTTGGCCCCGCTGGTGCCGCTCGCCGTGGAGAAGCGTATCGGCGAGGCGGTGGACCGGCAGGCGCGGGCCGTCTTCGGCGGGCAGACGTGCAATCGCGCCGACGGGCAGGCCGCATTTGACAAGATGATGACGAAGATCAAATCCGCCGGCGGCTTCGATGCGCCGCTGCAGGCGCATGTGCTGTCGTCCAATGTCACCAACGCCTTCGCGCTGCCGGGCGGCACGGTCTATCTGCTCGACGGACTTTTGCAGCGCGCGAGGAATGTGGACGAAGTCGCAGGCGTGATGGCGCACGAGCTTGGCCACGCGCAAAATCGCGACGGGCTGCGCAAGATCATCCAGACTGGCGGCTCGTCGTTCCTGATCGGGCTTCTGTTCGGCGATGTCACCGGTGGTTCGGCCGTGCTGTTTGCCGCCCGCTCGATCATGGATGCCTCATATTCCCGCGAGGCGGAAAGCCGCGCCGACGACTTTACCGTCAAGGCGATGAACGGGCTTGGCCGTTCGCCGCAGCCGATGGGTGAGTTTCTGGTGCGCATAACCGGTGGCGGAAAAGTCGCCACCGTGATCGACAGCCATCCGCTCAGTGCCGACCGGCTTGACCGGATGAAGAAGGCGGACCGTGGCGAGAGCGGTCCCCCGATCCTGAGCGACGCGGAATGGCGGGCGCTGAAAAACATCTGCGCCGATGTGAAGAAGGCGGCGCGGGGGCGGGACTGAGCGGCGGCCGGACCCGGTAGGTGAGGGCCGACCGCAGCGGGGCGCCGGCAGCATCGGCCGCGAGGCATGATCCGGAGAGGGTGCTGCGGCAAATCAGGCGGAGCGGTGCTGCGATTGCTTGCGCCGGACGGCGATCACGGCTATTTCAGGCGCCAACGCTCCCTTCGTCTAGCGGTTAGGACGCGGCCCTCTCAAGGCTGAAACAGGGGTTCGATTCCCCTAGGGAGCGCCAATGATTTCAATGACTTAACTTTCCGGTGCTTCTTTCGTCCAATATTCATCAAATAAGCGTCTGCGCCTGTCAGCGGACGACGGCACACCTACACCGTGCCAATTCATTCGTACGGAATGGGGTCGAAACAGGTGCGACTTGCGTGGCGAAGGTCCTCGCAAACCACGCCGTTTGATTGCCCGGTCGGCATTGTCGCCATATAGCGTCTCGTCCGAGTCTAAAGACCAGACGAAATGCTACGTGCTTCATCCGAGCGCGGGAGAGCTACATGCCAAAGAGTGAAGATCAGAGCAACGTTGCGCCTGAGAACCCGGTGATTGACTGGGAAGACAACTTACTCCCCGCCGGAGGATTAGTAATGCCAAATCGGATCTTTCTCTGAAAGCGGCGACAGACGGGCGTGGCGCTGACCTCGTTTCGATACAATCGGCGTGCCGGATCGCTCAAAGCGGTACGGTTGCGCCGCCGCGTCGTTATCGCCGGTTTCCAGCGTAGTGTTGTCGCGACGGTTCCTAGATAAAAGTGAGAATGTCCAAAAGACCGGCTAGCTGCTGATCTGCAAAAGCCGGTGGTGAAAGTAGCGACGTGGCTCGTGGGCCGCTTGAGCGCTCAGTAAAGATATGTCGGCGCTGCCTTGTTCCAGATCTCCGATGATTTTGGCATGTCAGCCATTGCAACCGACTGCATGGCTCGCTTGTCCAGTTTGCCGGAGCTGTTTTTCGGGAGTTCATCATCCAGCACGCGGATGCGGCGCGGAAGCTTATAGCCGGCGATCAGCTTGCGACAGTGATCGATCAGTTGCTCGGGCTCGACGTTGGAGTTCGCCCTCCGCGCGATCCATGCGTGGACGATCTCGCCCCACTCGACATCAGGCACACCGAAAACCGATGCTTCGAAAACCGCCGGATGTGCGAGGAGTGCCTCCTCGACTTCGCGAGCGTAGATGTTGAAGCCGCCGGAGATGATCAAGTCCTTGTTCCGTCCGACGATAAACAGATAGCCGGCGGCATCAAATCGGCCGAGGTCGCCGGTATAAAGCCAGCCGTCGCGAATCGCGCGCCGATCTTCGTCAGGGTTGTTCCAATAGCGGATCGCTGCGACCCCTTTCGCCTGGATTGTAATCTCGCCTATCGATCCCGAGGGTACCGGCGCGCCGGTTTGGTCTCGCAACACTAGGCGCGTTGTCAGCGATGGCTTGCCGGCGGAGCCAAGCCGCGCGACGTCTTCGGCGCTGCCGGTTAGTATGTGTTCCGAAGGATAGAGAACGGTCAGCGGCTGGGCAGCCTCAGTCATCCCGTAGTGCTGACGAAAGATCGGGCCGAACAGGGCGACAGCTCTGCGGAGTGTTTCGACCGGCATCGGTGCCGTGCCATAGTTGATCCGCGAAAGGCTTGGCAAATCGACACGCCGGCGTTGCGCCGCTTCAACAAGCCGGGAGATCATTGTCGGCACCAGCAACAGGTGTGTCACTTTCTGCGATGCAATGAGATCAAGCAGGGCCTCGGGATCGAAACGGGGACAAAGGATGTTCAGGGCTCCACGGATGAAATACGGGCCAAGATAGTTTCCTGCGGCGTGTGTCAGCGGACCAACATGGGCCATGGACTGGCCGGGTCCGAGTTCGTATTCGAGCGCCGTGAAGAAGGCGTTCAAACGCGCATAGTGGACGTCCTGCGAATGGACCACACCTTTCGGCTTCCCGGTCGTGCCCGACGTGTACTGGATTCTCAGGACATCGTCGCCACCGACCTCAATTGCCGGCTCGGAATCATCGGAGGCGAGGAGGAGACTGTCGTAATCGAAACTGTCTTGAGTGGCGGCGCCTATCGAAATCACGCGGGAATTGAGTTCGGCAAGCCGGATCGCGGCTTGTGCGGTCTCAAGCAGCGATGCATCGACGACGACGGCACCGGGCTGACAATCCGCGAGTATCTGCGCATGCTCGGGAATGGCATGCCGCGCATTCAACGCGACGTGGGCGAGACCCGCTTTTTGAATTCCAAACAATGTTTCGACTGTCGCAAAGCTGTTATGGGCCAGCACCGCGACACGCTCACTCGTGTGTAATCCGAAACGCGAGCGAAAAGTGTTTGCCAGTCTGTTGGCTTGAGCATTCACTTGGTGAAAGTTGCGGACCTGATCGCCGAAGCGCAAGGCTGGACGATCGCCATGCTGCCTCGCCGCCCAAGTGATTTCGTAGCCAGCCAGATGCGACATTCTTCATCCTTGGTGTCCCGCCGCGCTAAAGGGGAAAGCCGTTGATCGCTCCGCTGCGGCAAGTAGCGGCCCATAAATCTGGCTGGGGAGACGAGAGCATAATGGCCCGCCCGATGTCGTCGGGTCCGGCCGAGCGATGCCGCTACTTCGGCTCGATACCGGCTGCTGCGAACATTTCCTTGTTGCGCTTGATCTCTTCGACCACAAATGCGCCGAGCTCCTCCGGGGTAGAGGGCGTCGCCTCAAGCGACAATTCGAACATCCGTTTGACGATAAGGGGATCCGTCAATGAAGCGACTATTGCAGCATTCAGCTTGTCGATAGCCGGGCGCGGAGTTTTCGCCGGTGCAAACGCCGCAATCCATGCCGTCACATTAATGTCCTTGCCCACGGCCTCTCCCATGGTCGGAACGTCGGGAACGAGCGGCGAACGCTTTGTCCCGGTCACCGCATGGAATTTCAGTTTGCCTGCATTCCGATGCGGGATCGTGTTCACAAGATCTGTGAATGACATGGCAATCTGCCCTGCGACGAGGTCATTCAAAGCTTGTGCGCCCCCTTTATACGGCACAGCGGTGATGGTCAGATCGTTGTGAACGCGAAGCATCTCGCTTGCCAGGAGCGATGCGGTGGCGCCGTATCCGGTCGTCAGCTTGCCGGGATTTGCCTTGATGTATTCGATCACTTCCTTCGCGTTGTTGGCTGGAATTGATGGGTGCGTCGCAAGCACGTATGTGGCCGATCCCACCTTGCTGATCGGCGCAAAATCGTTGATCGCATCATATGGTAACGCCTTGACCGTCGCGGGGTTGAGCCCGTGCGACGAGGCGTTGCCGAACAGGATCGTGTAGCCATCAGGGGCGGCGCGCATCGCAGCCTGCGTGCCGATGATGCCGTTGGCGCCGGCCAAATTTTCGACCACGATCGGTTGGCCGAGTTCTTTCGATGCGCGCTCGGCGATCAGGCGGGCGATGACATCCGTCGGGCTCCCGGCGGCTACGGAAACGATGAGCTTGATCGGCCGCGATGGGAATTCCTGTGCGGGAGATGCGGCGACAAGTGCAGCGAATGACAGACCGCACGCGAACGCGCCGATCATAAACCGTCCAATCAAATCATCCTCCCCGTTCTGGTGGGCGCTAGCCGTGAATTCTTGATTTTCGATCATCGTACGAGGCGGCATTTGACAGTCAAGCGAAATGTCGACAATAAGACAAACGAGGAAGACTGTCTTAGCCAACCAAAGAGATCGTGTGCTCGATGAAATGGAAGTCGAGATCCAAAGGCGCGGCGGCCCCGGCGGCCCAGCCCGTCGACCGGTCGCTCGAAAGAGCAGAGCCAATGAGCAAGCCGACCGGCCGGTTCGGGTTCATCCGCCGTCCCGTGTCTTTGCCGGAGCAAATCGCGGAGCAGGTCAGTGAACGTATTCTCGCTGGCGAATTGCATGCAGGCGATCGCATTCAGGAGCAGGAGCTTTCGGAGAGTTTCGGCGTAAGCCGGGGGCCGATCCGAGAAGCCTTGCGAATTCTCGAGAAAGACGGCGTCGTCAGGATCATGCCCAATCGCGGGGCGCATGTTACGGCGCTCTCGGTGAAAGAGGTGCGAGAGATTTTCGAGATCCGCGAGGTGTTGCACGGCGTCGTCGGAAGGCAATCGTGCGAGAATATCGAGCGCAACGTCCTCAATGAGTTTGAGGCGTGCGTCGCCGAAGCGGAACGCCTTGCAGCGAAGCCGGGCTCACTGACTGATTACATGAAGATCAGCCAGCGACTTGGACAGCTGCTCTTGCAGGGAACCAACAATGACTGGCTTCGCGAACTGCTTGCTTCACTCGCCAGGCAGACAATGCGGTACAGGCAGCTGGGCCTGTCGACAGCTGAGCGTCGACGCGAGTCTGCGTCCAATTGGCGGAAGCTCCATCAGGCGTTCAAGCGTAGGGATGCGGTAACGGCAGATTCCATCGCTCGACGGCTCGTTCGTGATTCAATGGTGGAAGCGGTGAAGTGTCTGATCCGCGACGGTCAGGCCAGTCCGATGCAGCCGTCGAAGCGTGCGCGCCAACGCGTAGGCCGCGATCGGCAATCGCCCGGCATTTCGATAGCGTTGCAGCGGTGACCGGGCGATGAACGTTGAAACATTCAACGCTCAGCGTGCAACGGCCGCAGTTGCGTGCTGTGGTCTATCGGACCTCGAAATACGTCTGCGTCAGGAGCTTGAGTGGCTGGGCCTGCCGGCCGAGCGATGGTCGCTTCAAAAAGAGACGCATGGGCAGAAAATGCTCGATGTCGCGGTCGTCGGAGGCGGTATGAGCGGCCTATGCGTGGCCGCGGCGCTCAGGCTACAGGGACTCGATAATATCCAGGTGTTCGATCGCGCGCCGGAGGGGCGTGAAGGACCGTGGGCTACGTATGCGCGAATGAATACGCTGCGCACCCCGAAGGATGGGGAGTGTCTTTCGCTTGGATTGCCATCACTGACATTTCGGGCCTGGTACGAATGCCAGTTTGGCGAGGATGCATGGCGGGCCCTCGACAAGGCTCCTCGGCTGATGTGGATGGATTACCTTGTCTGGTATCGGAGCGTGCTGGGATTGCCGGTTCGAAACGACACGAGTGTCGATCTCATCGAGCCGGTCGCGGAAGGCAGAATCCGGCTCCATATCTCGACGTCGTCGGACAGGTGGACCGTTTTTGCGCGCAGGGTGGTTCTCGCGACCGGATTCGATGGATTCGGCGGTGCGTCTATTCCTTCGATCGCGGTTTCGATCGATCGAAAGTTCTGGGCCCATACATCGGACGATATCGATTTTGACCGGTTGCGGGGGAAGCGCGTCGGCGTCGTCGGAGTTGGGGCCTCCGCTCTCGATAACGCGGCAGCGGCGCTGGATTCTGGTGCTGAGCGCGTGGACATTTTCATGCGCCGCGCGGAGATGCCGGCTGTACAGAAGCTGGCGGCGATTCGCGGGCCAGGCCTTCTTCATGGCTTCGTCGGTTTGCCCGACGCGTGGAAATCGAGGTTGCTGCATTATGAGCTCAAGACGCAGAACCCGGCGCCGCGCCAGAGTATCTTGCGCGTCTTCCGCCATCCCAATGCACATCTTCATGCGGCGAGCGCGGTAACGAGCCTTGCGGTAAATGATGGCGAGCTATGTGTTCTTACCCCGCAAGCGACACATCATGTTGACTTTCTGATCTTTGGAACTGGATTCTGCAACGATCCGGAGCGGCGCCCTGAGCTTTCGGCGGTCGCGCCGTTCATCCGATTGTGGAAGGACGAAATTGCGACAGACACTTCGCCTTCTTCAAACGATCTGCTGAACTCGCCCTATCTCGATGCCGGCTTTGCGTTCCAGGAAAAGACGCCCGGGGCGTGCCCGGGGCTGGCAAACATTCATTGTGTTGCGAGTGCCGGTTCCATGACTCATGGCAGGGTTCCGGTTGCGGTTCAGGGCGCGAGCGTCATGGCCCGGCGTTTGACCGAGGCCATTTGTAGGAGTCTTTTCGTCGAGGATTGTGAAGATCACTATGCTCGTGTCGAAGCCTACAACGTCCGCGAATTTGCTTCGCACGAACTGTGTGCTGAAGCTGAACACTGAAGAGAAAGTCGGAGTATCCTGTGTCACTGTGCGAAAAGCCACAAGGTCCTCTCGTCGGATATCGCGTGCTTGAGTTGTGCAGCATGATTGCTGGCCCGGCATGCGCGCGATTGATGGCCGACTTTGGAGCCGAGGTGATCAAGATCGAACCTTTCATCGGCGACACCGTGCGCACGATTGGCGATCAGGATCAGGACGTCGAACTCTATGCAGCGGCGATCCTACGAAACAAGGAAGACCTTGCGGTCGATATCAAGACCCTGCAAGGTCGGGATATCGTTCGCGCTATTGCTGAGACGTGCGACGTCGTTGTCGAGAATTTTCGCCCTGGCACGCTCGAGCGCCTTGGCCTCGGCTACGAGGAATTGTCAAAGAATAATCCGGGTCTGATCCTCGTTCGGATCAGCGGTTATGGTCAGACCGGACCGCAATCCGCCAATGCGGGTTACGGCGCGATCTGCGAGGCCTTCGCCGGCGTCCGGCACATGACCGGGGATCCGGACCGGCCGCCGGCGCGGGTTGCTCTGCCGATGACGGATTACATGACGGCGATCTTCGCCGCCTATGGCGCGGTGATGGCATTGCTGCAGCGGGAGAAATCAGGGCGCGGACAGATTGTCGATGCGGCCCTGTACGAGACTGCCTTCACCATGATGGAGGCTTGGGTGCCGGAGTACGATCGTCTCGGCACCGTGCCGAAGCGTGTTGGGCCGCGGTTGCCGGGAACGGCCCCGAACAGTCTCTATCCCACCAAAGATGACGCCTACATTCTTCTGGCCGCGAACAACGACGCGATTTTCCGGCGCCTGTCCGACGCCATGGGGCGGCCCGATCTGCCCTCCGATCCGCGCTTTTCCGATCCACGTGCGCGGGCTGTCAACATTGACGCACTCGATGCCGTAATCGAGTCCTGGACGAAAGCTCACGACGCCGCTGACGCGCAAGTGCTGCTCGACAAGGCGGGGGTTCCCGCGTCGCCGGTCTATACGATCGCTGACATTTTCAATGATGAGCATTACCGCGCCCGCGACATGCTCCTTGAAGCGCCGCACCCGATTCTCGGCAAACTTACTGTTCCGGGGATCGTGCCGAAGCTGTCCGCGACTCCCGGAGGGGTCCATCGGCTCGGGAGTGCGCTGGGAGCTGATACTGCCGCGGTCCTGCAGCGTCTCCTGCATTTTTCGTCGGACCAGATCGAACGCCTGAAGGCGGATGGCGTCATCGCGACAGGTCCGGACCGTCATGAAGCCATGCAGCAGCCGACGAAGCATGGCTTGATGGCTAACTCCGACTGACGAGTGCAACGTGCAAGAACGAAACAGCAATATGTCAGGCGATACACGGCCTACCGCGGAGCAGCCGAGCGAGTGGGCGCCTGAAATAGAAGAGATCGAGCACCGGCGCGCTGTTGCCGAGCAGCTCGGCGGTCCAGAGGCGATCGCGCGTCAGCATTCGCTCGGCAAGTTGACGGTACGGGAACGCATCGCCGCGCTCGTGGACGATGGAAGCTTCCGGGAATTCGGCGTCCTGACGGGCAAGGTGTCCTACGCGAAGGACGGCTCCCGGCAGAGCTTTGTGCCCTCGAATGCCGTTGTTGGCGTCGGCCGGATTGATAGCCGCAAGGTCTGCATCTCGGCGGACGACTTTACAATTCGCGGCGGCTCGTCTGAGTCGACGAATTCGGACAAGTGGATCTATATCGAACGGTTCGCACTCGAGACCAAGACACCGCTGGTGCGTCTGGTCGATACCGCGGGCGGTAGCGTAAAGTTGCTTGATCAGCAGCAAGCGACGAAAATCCCTGGCTATAACAATTGGCCAGTCGTGCCCTTGCTCGATACCGTGCCGGTCGTTGGCGTTGCGCTTGGATCGTGCGCCGGCCTCGGCGCCTTCAAGGTCATGGCGTCACATTTTTCGATCATGGTCCGGGATACGTCGCAGGTCTTTGCCGCTGGACCACCTGTGGTCAAGCAGGCCTTCGGTGTCGATATCGATAAGAATTCGCTCGGTGGATACGAAGTCCATTCGCGTCACAGCGGGATCGTGGACAACGAGGCGGCGGACGAAGCCGACGCAGTTCGCCAGGTCCAGCGTTTCCTCAGCTATCTGCCCCGCAATATCTGGACGGAACCGCCGCGCGTCCGCTGTGATGACGATCCGAACCGCGAGGAGGCCTGGCTCGACGATGCGATTCCGCGCGATCGGCGAAAGCCCTTCGATCCGCGCAAGATCATCGATGGGATCGTCGATCGCGAGTCGTTTTTTGAGATCGGGCGCTATCACGGCAAGTCGATAATCACCGGGCTTGCCCGTCTAAATGGCGTTCCGGTCGGTATCATGGCCAGCGATCCGCGATTTCACGCGGGGTCGATGACCGTTCAGGCGGCGCAGAAATGCGAGCGGCTGATCGAAATGTGCGACCGGTTTCATCTCCCGATCGTCAACTTTGTCGATCAGCCAGGAAACATGACAGGACTCGAAGCGGAATTGGCAGGCACACTGCTGGGTGCCATCCGCGTCTTCAAGATGATCGAGCGTGTGCGCACACCCTGGGTCTCGATCATGATGCGGCGCGCGTTCGGGCTCGCGGGTGGGCTACATGGCCCGCAATACGGCATGACCGGCCTCGCACTGAACCATCGTTTTGCCTGGCCGTCGGCGCGCTGGGGTTCAATTCCGATTGAAGGCGGTGTCGCCGCTGCCTATCGGCGGGATATCGAGGCAGCCGCAGACCCTGCTGTGCGGCGCCGTGAACTGGAGGAGCACTACAATCGATTGGGTTCTCCGTTCCGCACCGCCGAACGTTTCGGCATCGTCGACATCATTGCTCCGCGATCCACGCGTCGTGTGCTCTGCGATTGGATGGACGACTGTTCAGAGATGATCCGCATGCAGGCCGCAGGCCACGCATACAGGCCATAGGGTAAAGGTTGCGTGTAATGAGGATCACGGATGTGCAGGTGGCTTACGGCCTAGCAGAGGCAAGGGAATGACTGCTGGACAGCCTCTGAAAGTCATTGATAGCGCGATCACTCCGGCCTCGAGCGAAAGCGTTCAGGTCGACGATGCGCCCGATCATCTCGACGCGACGATTGTGCCGAGATCGCTTTGGGGGAGGACCCTCCTGGGGCTCCTTCCCGGTTTGGTTCTCGCTGTCGGGATAGCGATTGCTGCGACGCTGCTTCGGAAGTTGCCTGGCCTCTCGATCTTCAGTGCGATGATTTTGGCGGCGGTCATCGGAATGGGTATTCGCAATTTGCTTGGCCGCAGCGACCGAATGAGGCCAGGGATTGCGTTTTCGATGCGCCTGCCATTGCGCGCGGGTATCGTGCTCCTTGGCTTGCAACTGACGATAGGGCAGTTGGCTTCGATCGGGATCGAGGCGTTTGCGGTCGTCGTATTCTCTCTGATCTGTACCTTTGCTGCGATGGTCGTTATTGGACGACTGATCAAGGTTGATACCGGGCTCGTCTTGTTGCTTGCTGCCGGCACCTCCATCTGCGGCGCGGCCGCAATCGTTGCGACCAATTCTGTCGTTCGCGCGAAGGATGGCGATGTCGTCTACGCACTGGGCTGCATCACGATCCTGGGCACGATCGCGATGTTGCTCTACCCACCTTTGGCAGTCTTACTCGGACTGGAGCCGGTCGTATTTGGTGTCTGGTCCGGCGCATCGATTCACGAGGTTGCGCAAGTGGTGGGCGCCTCCTTTCAGTACGGCAACGTCGCTGGTGAGGCGGGAACGATTGCCAAGTTGACGCGCGTGCTGATGCTCGCCCCTGTGGTTTTGCTGCTGCCTTTCGTGATGGCACGTCACGGAAGCGATCCGACGATGAGGATACCGACGCCCTGGTTCGTGTTCGGATTTGCCGCGATGGTCGTGGTCAACAGTGTTCTACCGATTCCCGCTGCGATAACGACCGTTGCCGCACAGATCGCGCCGTTTCTTCTCGCGGTCGCTCTCGCGGCGATGGGACTGGAGACTGACCTCCGGGCGCTGAACGCGCGCGGCATACGTCCACTTCTACTCGCAGCGCTTGGCACGGCGTTCATCGCGATCTGCAGTCTGGCTTTGATAAAGATCCTGATTCTGCCCTGACATCTCACTGACAACGGCGTAAAGAACGAGCGGCTGACCTGATGACAGAACGATCCTCCGAGCCATCGCATGATCAGCGGCGCGCGAAAGCGCTCGGCATGGGCGGTGCGGCCGCACTCGAAAAGCGCCGGCGATTGGGTGTCCTCAATGCGCGGGAGCGAATCGCTCGCCTGTTCGATCCCGATACTTTCGTGGAGACCGGTTTGTTCGCTAACTCGATCCGCGAGGCCGATCGTGAACGCACGCCCGCGGATGGCAAGATTTCGGGTTATGGCAGGGTTGATGGACGACTGGTTGCTGCCGTCGCCAATGATTTCACCGTACTCGGCGCGTCCAGCAGTACGATCAACTCACGGAAGATCGCTTATACGAAGGAGGTCGCGACCCGCAACGGCATGCCGATCGTCTTCCTTGGTGAATCGTCTGGTGGACGTATTCCTGACAGCATGGGCGCGCGCGGCATGGGCGCATCCGCTATGGATCCCACGCAATATATGCGCACGCGGGAAACGCCATGGGTCAGCGGCGTGCTGGGCTCGTGCTTCGGTTCTTCGGTCTGGTATACCTGCCTCTCCGATTTCGTTGTCATGCGCCGGGGTGCAACGCTTGCGGTCGCCAGTCCGCGGGTGACGTCCCTGGCCATCGGTCAGGAGGTGGATCCGGAAGAGCTCGGCGGCTGGCAATTGCATACGGAAGTGACCGGTCTGGTCGACCGCGCCGTCGACAGTGACGAGGAAGCGATCGCACTGTTGCGCACCTTCCTGTCCTACTTGCCAAGCCATAACGGCGAAGCTCCTCCTGCCACCTCTGCCGGGTCTGCGCCCGAGCGTAACCCTGCGGATATCGTCCCGCCCGATCGCACCAAGGTCTACGACATGCGTAAGGTGGTGGAGTCGATCTTCGACCGCGGAACCTTCTTGCCGCTCAAGGAGCGTTTTGCGCGTGTGCTGATTACCGGCCTTGCCCGCATCGATGGCCGGGTCGTTGGCATCATAGCCAACAACCCGATGATCAAGGGCGGCGCAATGGATCCGGATGCCTGCGACAAGGCCGTCAATCTGATCGTCCTGTGCGACTCGTTTAATATTCCGATCATCAGTCTGGTGGATACGCCGGGCTTTCTTGTCGGTATCGAGGGCGAGCGGAAGAAGGCGCCCGGCAAGATCATGAATTACATGCAGGCGCTGCAACTCGCGACGGTGCCGAAGATCAGCATCATCCTGCGCAAGTCCTACGGCCAAGCCTACATGAACATGGGCGGCGGCCGGAACAGCGACGAAGTGTGCACTTGGTCCGGCGCCGAGATCAGTTTCATGGATCCCGGTATCGCGGTGAATGTCGTGTACGGCATTCGGCACGATACTGACGCAGAAAGGTTCGCAGAGCTCCACAAACAGCTGTCAGCCGATAGCTCCGCCTACGAATTGGCAGGGTTGTTCGCCGCGCAACTCGTCATCGAGCCGCGTGACACGCGCACCTATCTGATCAATGCGTTGGACATCCAGTATCGCCGTCGAAGCGGCGGCGTCAGTGAACATCGTTTGTCATTGTGGCCCTGTACCTTCTGAATGAGCATGTTCGAGAATATCCTCATTGCCAATCGTGGCGCGATCGCTTCGCGCATTCTGCGCGCCTGCCGCGAGCTCGGTGCCCGGACGACGGTCGTCTACTCACCGGTGGATGCCGATCTGCCGTACGTGCGGCAGGCCGACTGCGCGATCGCCATAGGAGAGCCACCTGCCGCGAAGAGTTATCTCGACCAGAACCTTATTCTCGACGCCGCCCGTCACGCCAAGGCCGATGCGATCCATCCTGGCTATGGCTTCCTTTCCGAAAATCCCGGCTTTGCGGAAGCGGTATCGCATGCAGGTCTGACCTTCATCGGTCCGAAGCCGTCGGTCATCAGCCTCATGGGCGAAAAAACCCAAGCCCGCGCGTTGATGCGCGAGCGGGATATGCCAATGGCGCGCAACAGCGAAGCGCTGCCGGACGACGAAGCGGCGATCCTGGCTGCCGGTGGGGATATCGGATATCCGGTGTTGGTCAAGCCCGCCAATGGCGGTGGCGGAATTGGAATGATAGCGGCCCGGAATGCCGGCGAACTGGTGGCGGCCGTCGCGAAGGCCAGAACGGCAGCCCAGCGCGCGTTCGGAGATTCATCGGTTTATCTCGAACAGCTCTTGGAGCGGCCCCGGCATATCGAGTTTCAGGTCGTCGCCGATCGCTATGGTAATGCGTGTCATTTGTTCGAGCGCGACTGCTCAGTTCAGCGACGCCACCAGAAAGTGATCGAAGAGGCGCCGGCGCCCAATCTAGTGCGTGACGAAGTCGATGCCATGGCTGCTCGGATCGTGCCGATTGTCGCTGCGCTGGGCTACAGCACGATCGGAACGGTCGAGATGCTGTATGAACCCTCGGCCGGCTTTCTCTTTCTCGAAATGAATACGCGGCTGCAGGTCGAGCATGCCGTGACTGAAGAGGTGACGGGGATCGATCTGGTGCAGGCCCAGATTCGGCTGGCGGCCGGCGAAGAGCTCCGCAACGTCATTCCAACTCAGCCACGGCTGCGCGGGCACGCAATTCAGGCCCGCATTTATGCGGAGGATCCGGTTCGATTCCTTCCGTCGCCCGGTCCGTTGACCGAGTTCAGTATTCCGGGCGGGGAGGGGATCAGGATCGAGTCCGGCTTCGCCAAGGGCTGCACGGTTAGTCCGTATTACGATCCAATGATCGCAAAGGTCATTGCGCGGGGGCCGGACCGTGCGTCCGCAATTGCACGTCTGCGTGCGGCTTTGGCACAAGTCGAGATCAGCGGTGTGCGGACCAACATTCCGTTCCTGCTGCAGGTCCTCGACGACGAGCGCTTCCGTAGCGGTCGGGTTCATACCGGCCTGACCACCGAAATTCTATCAACATCTGCAAGAGGCACGAGCTAGACGATGGCTGTGATCGATGTGAAGGCTGATATCGGCGGCGTGGTGTGGAAAATCGAGGTCGCGGTAGGCGCCGTTGTGGCCGAAGACGATCCAATCCTTATTCTGGAGTCCATGAAGATGGAAATTCCGGCGCTGGCGCCTCGTGGAGGAACGCTCACTGAATACCTTGTCGCCGAGGGCGATACGGTCCGGGAAGGCCAGGTTATCGCGCGAATTACGATCTAGGTCCGCAGAACTCTTTGCAGGATCAACCTGCTCATAAAAGTCGATAAAAGCATAGGGAGGATAAACGCATGAATTCGATGTTGAGGTTATGCCTCTGTTTTTTCATCGGTGTTACGACGTTGGCGCAGTCGGTGGCTGCGCATGCGCAGTCCTCGGCACGGGGTGCTCTAACCCTCGTGGTGCCGTATCCGGCAGGCGGCACAACCGATCAGGTAGCTCGGTTGCTGATAGATGCTCTCGGTGCGGAGCTTGGGCAACCAGTGGTGATTGATAACCGCGGCGGAAGCGCTGGAAATGTCGGAGCCGCGCACGTGGCGAGAACCACTCCGGATGGTTCGACCGTTTTGCTTGCGACGAATGCCGTCATGACGATGAACCCGTTCATGTACAAGAGCATCAACTTTGATCCGCTCAAGGATTTCACCGCGATCAGTGGCATAACGCAGGGGGTCATTGGGATAGCGGTAAACGCAGAGCTCCCGATCCACAGCGTGAAGGATCTTGTGGAGTACGCTCAGAAAAATCCAGGAAAGGTCACGTTCGGAACCCCGGGAACCGGGTCTCCTCAGCATGTCACTGGTGAGCTGCTCAACCAGCGGGGCGGTGTGAAGATGGTCCATGTTCCGTATCGCGGAGGCGGACCGATGATGTCCGATTTGATCGGCGGGCATATCAATGTCGGCATTATCGTGCTCTCAGCGATATTGCCACAGCTCGAAAGCAAGAAAATTCGATTGATTGCGATCGCCGAAAAGTCGCGATTTGTCGGCGCGCCTGAAACTCCCACGGTTGCTGAGACATTTCCCGGTTTCGAGGTGTCGGCCTGGTTTGGTCTGTTTGGCCCGGCAGGCATGTCTCCCGCCGTTGTTGCACGCCTGAATTCAGCGGTCGGCAAGGTGCTGAAAACGCCGGAAATCAAAAAGAAACTCGAAGACTTGGCGATTCCGCCGTCGCCTGGCACGCCCGAGCAATTGGCTCAGGTGGTAAAGGTCGATCTCGATCGTTGGGGCAAATTGTTTAGCGAGATCGGGCTCAAGGCCGAATGACGTGTTCACCGAAATGGAGCGGGTGGCCATTCCGCCGCCCGCCGGGTCACATGGGAATACGATGACCGTCGACATGTTGGGTGTTTTGATGCCATCCGCAGCAGCGGCGGAATCCACTATCCGTCATAACTGGACGCGCGCCGAAATCCGCGACTTGTTCGCGCTGCCGTTTCCTGAGCTGATGTTCCAGGCGCAGTCGGCGCACCGCGCCAATTTCGACCCGGCAGAAGTCCAGGTCTCGACGCTGCTCTCGATCAAGACCGGCGGCTGCCCGGAGGACTGCGCCT
>VFQN01004473.1_pt1 | contig 18390 bp, 9 predicted proteins | sample 3512371 | NCBI WGS metagenome assembly VFQN01 (sample SAMN10412370, study PRJNA504923) | tailings metagenome | isolation source: Replicate 2 from Balatoc abandoned mine | place: Philippines: Itogon, Benguet | collected 2017-08-28 | reverse complement strand
AGGGGCATAGCGGACGACATCGCTGCTGAGGAACATCAGCAGCAATCCGCACAACCCATAGAGCATGGAAGCGGTTCTGACCAGATACACGGCGACCGGTTCTGCGGGAAATGCCCCCATTTCGAGGCTTTGATGTGCGATTGCGACCTGCTCCAGCGGCAGCACCATGGCCACGAAGGCCAGCAGGTCGATCGCGCCGATGCCGCGCAGAATCCACGTCAGTCGCAGTTCGGAAGGTGGCATGACGTCCAGAGTCGAGTGACCTTGGCCTGCCGGACAGACGCGATGGTGTGTGCCTGTGGTGTGAGTCCGGCGCGTGTGGCCGGTTGATGTTCCGGCCGTCGAACTCCCGCTCCTACAACTGACTGGTCTGCGACAGTACCTTGTCAGTGAGTTCAGTGAACTGGCGAACCCGGGCCGCAATCAGATCGAGACTCTTTTGCCAGAAGTCGGGCTGGCGCAGATCGTATCCCAGTGTCGACTGCACCGCTTCTTCCGCATCGCTGCAGCCGGTGGCAATCAGCAGGCGGCGATACTGGTCGGCGAAGGCCGGACCGCTTTCCTTGCCGATGGCATACACGCCCTGCGACAGCAGATAGCCGAACGTGTAGGGGAAGTTGTAGAACGGCAGTTCCGTAATATAGAAGTGCAGCTTCGAGGCCCAGAATCGCGGATTCCAGCCGTCATCGCTGAAGGCGTTGAGGTAGGCCGATTTCTGGGCGGCCAGCATCAGTTCCGACAGCCGCTCGGCCGGAAGTTCGCCCGCAGCCCGTTCCCGGTGGAATTCGTTCTCGAACAGGAACCGGGCGTGGATATTCATCAGAAACGCGACGGCATCGCCCAGCAGACCGTCGAGGAGGTTCAGCCGTTCATAGTCGGTTTGAGCCTGGGTGTACCGCTGCTCTGCCAGGACGGCTTCCGCAAAAGTTGACGCGGTCTCGGCCAGATTCATCGGGTAATCCGCCAGGAAAACCGGTTGATCCCGCAGCACCCAGCTGTGGTACGCATGCCCCAGCTCATGGGCCAGGGTGGACATGCTGTCCGCCGAGTTGGTGTAGGTCATGAAGATCCGGGACTGCTGCGCCGCGAAGAAACCGGTGCAGAATCCGCCCTGACGTTTGCCCGAACGATCCTCCGCCTCGATCCAGCCCTGTTCGAGCGACATGCGGGCGAAATCGCCCAGTTCGCTGCTGAAGCCGGCAAAGGCATCAATGATCCAGCGGCAGGCCTGGTCATAGGGAATCTTCGGACTGGCGGCCGCTCCGGGGATCGTCGGCAACGGGGCGCTCTGGTCGTACCAGGCCAGCTGTTCCTGACCCAGCAGTTTCGCTTTGGCCGCGAAGTAGTCGAGCAGCACCGGCTTGCTGGCGGTGATCGTCGACCACATCGTCTCCAGCGTTTCCCGGGTCATCCGGTTGTCGCGCAACGGGGCGACGAGATGATCCTGCAAGCCCAGCCGACGGTACTTCGTCAAACGCGTGCCGGCGATGTGATTGATGGCGTCGGCACAGGTATCCTCGATGGTCTTCCAGGCACCGTCGACGGCGAAGAAGTTGTTCTCCCGCACCGGCCGTTCCGCTGCATCAAACAGCACCTGGCCCGGCGACTTGCTGACCGGCTTCCCCTTTTCAATCACGGTCACCTTGAGCGCCCCGGAAACCCGGTCGTACAGCCGGCCCCAGGCATGCAGACCGTCCACACCCAGATCGGCCGCGAGCAGTTCCTGCTCGCGCGGCAAGCGCAACTTTGCCTGTCGCCGGCGGTGGGACAGATAGTATTGAATCTGTGTCAGAGAAGCGGATTCCGCCAGGGCTGCTGACAAATCGCTCTCGCCGACCGCCTGTAACTCGAAATCCAGGTTGGTGGTGATCTGTTCCCGCAGCGGACTCAGCGCCGACAGCGCTGCCTCCTGCCGCTGATACAGCTTGTTCTCTGCATCGCCGGCCGCCCAGCATCCAATGAATGAGCGCAGGTCGCCGAAGCAGGCATCGACTTCGGCAAACTCCTGCAGAAATCCGTCCCAGACGGATGCTGTTCCTGCAGACAGCGCCGGCAGGGAGTCGCTGCGTCCCGCCAGCGCTGTCAACCGGGATTGCAGAGTCGACAGCTGTTGCACGAATTCCGGAGATTGCGGAGCCGGAAAGAACGGCGACAGATCCCAGTTCAGCGGAAACGGTGAGGTGGACATCGGCATCGGCTTCCCGGGCAGAGAATGGTCTTTGCTTTCGTTACGATTGTGGGAAGATGAGATTGAGGCGGCAAGTCTGCCGGAAATGATCGGAATCTGCCCTGAAATTGCGGGTTTTCTGTCGGCAATTCTGGTCTGCCAGCGTTGCTGATGAATTCTGCAGTGACGGCCCGTCATTTGCGTAAGTTTTCAAGACCACGGGGTTGCCCCGGTAAACGACTTTCTGAGGATGAGACACCCATGACGACCGAACTGCAGAAGATGCTCGCCGGCGAACTCTACGACCCGCACGATCCTGCCCTCGTGGCGGCCCGTGACCGGGCTCGCGATCTCTGTCAGGATCTGAATGCCAGCCGGGAACGCGAGCAGGAACTACGTCGGCGGATCTTTTCAGAGCTGTTCGGCAAGGGCGGTGAGTCGGTCTGGCTGCAGCCGCCCTTCTATTGTGACTACGGCAGTCACATCGAACTGGGCGAACGGGTGTACTTCAACTTCAACTGCGTCGTGCTGGATGTCTGCAAGGTGATCATTGGCGACTTCAGCTTCTTCGGACCAGCCGTGCAGATCTACACAGCGACGCATCCGCTCGAAGCCTCGTTGCGGCGCAGCCAGGAATTCGGCAAGCCGGTGACAATCGGTTCCGACGTCTGGGTGGGGGGCGGGTCAATCATCTGCCCGGGCGTAACGATTGGCTCCCGAACGGTGATCGGTGCGGGCAGCGTAGTCACGCGGGATCTGCCGGACGACGTCGTCGCTGTCGGCAATCCCTGCCGGGTGATCCGCAAACTGGACAATCGCGATGACATCCCGGAGCGGGGTTTCGCCTGAGCTTGAGTTCTGGTCACGAATCCGGAGCGAAAGCCCGGAATGAGACCGGGCCAAGGTGCCGTTTCGTATGTTCAGTATCTAGCGTGCATGCGGCCCTGGCTGAAGACGTCATTTCTCCGGCAATTGCTGCCGTTTCTTGCAGGCTGCGCACTCTAACTTGCTGCGCAGCAGCGGTTTGCGTCTTTCGGTATTCCTGACGCGACTTTTAGCTTTGTAGCGGCAGTGGCGGATTTGCCGCCGCTTTCATTCAACTTGCGCCCCCTTAAAGTCCGAACATTCAGGATAACCGTACCTGGCGGATCATCCGCTACTGTTCGCCTTGTGCGGAGCGATCACCTTCGAGGGAGTCAGCAGCGCCGGCTGATGGCTCCCGGGCCGACACGCTGACGGCCGCCTCGGTGGGAACGCGGACGGTATCAGAGGGCGGGTGAAGACACGGCGACGACTCACTCAGCAGGACGCTGGAGCATCCGATGAAACGCATGGTGAAGCAGTGTCTGTTTGGTCTCATGATCTGCGGCATGATCGCAGCGACCATACAGGCGCAGGACGAAAGCAGCGGCAGCGCTCGTGTGAGCGATGTCCCCGCCGGGCTGCCGTCCGCGTCTCCGGTCTTTGAAAGTCCCGACGGGCCCCCGACCGGGTACTTCCCCATGACGCCGGTCGAACGCTGGTTCGCACCGCGTTACTACGTCGATTCCCGTGGCGGTACGTTGTACGGCTACGAAGAGTCCTTCACGAACGTGGGAGCTTTCATGCCCTATTGCGTGGAAGAAGACGCCCTCCTCTGCGCCGATGCCCGGTCCATGCTGAGCTATGACGGGCGCGGCGTGGCCAACCTCGGTCTCGGCTGGCGGTGGTATCTGCCGGACTACGACCGCTACCTCGGTCTCAACACCTGGTACGACTTCGATGCCGGCCACGTTGAGAAATACCACCAGGTCGGTCTCGGCTTCGAGTCGATCGGTCGCTACTTCGACCTGATCGTCAACGGCTATATCCCGATCGGAACCGACAGCAATGTCATTTCCACCTCACTGCAAGGGCCGGGCGCCTTCGTCGGCAACCAGCTGTTGCTCGACCGCTACAACGAAGTCGAATCCGCATTCACCGGGTTCGATGCCAACATCGGCGGACCGATGCCGATTCTCGGCCGCTACGGCCTGCAGGGCTACGTCGGCTTCTACTTCTTCAGCAGCGCTGCCAGCAAGACCGACTTCACCGGCGTGAGTGGTCGGCTGGCCTGGCAGATCAACGAAGACCTGAATCTCGGCGTGAACATGACCGACGACCACGTCTTCGGCACCAATACCCAGATTCAGGTGAGCATGACGATTCCCGACGGCAAGGCGAGCCGCTGGCTGCGGCCGCTGTCGGTGCGGGATCGGATGATGCAGTCGGTGATGAGAAATTACCGTGTGACGGTCGAACGTGAAATCAAGCTGTCCCAGGAAGCGGCCATCAATCCGGAAGACAATGAACCGTACTTCATCGTGCACGTCGATCCGAACGTGGCCGGGGCCGGCGTCGCAGCCGGTAACGGCACCGTCGAGAATCCGTTCAACCTGCTGTCCCAGTTCGATAACATGACGGGCAAGGCCGGTGTGGACATCATCTACGTCAGTGCCCGCGACGACAATACCTCGACCAACCTGAACGAGGGCGTGACGCTGCTGTCCTCGCAGCGGCTGTTGAGCGACCGCGTGCCGCACACCTTCCAGGTTGCCCAGTACCCCGGTGTCGACTACTTCCTGCCGGGGCTGGACCCGATCCGGACCGGAGCCCTGTTGCCCAAGCTCTCCAACGATTCCGGCGGCGACGTCGTGACCCTGGCCGACGGGGCCATGATGGTCGAAGTCTCCGGCTTTGAAATCAACGGCAGTGCCACCGGTCGCGGCATCACCGGCAGCAACAACTCGATGGTCAGCATCAACCGCAACGTCATTCAGGGCGGTCGGGATGGCATTTACCTGACGAACCTGACCGGCATCGGTGATCAGGGCAGCCTGATCTCCAGCAATATTGTCCGCAACAACTTCAACGACGGGATCTTCATCGGTAACAGCGCTGCTGCCCCGCTCGACCTCGTCATTGCCGACAACGGCCCGGTCGCTCCGATTCTCGGTCGTCCGAACGACATCGATACCGACGGTGACGCCGCCGGCGTCCCCGATGCCGTGGCAGCGTTCAGCCTCGACGGCGACGGCAACTTCGATAACGATGGCATCCTGAACAACGGTGGCGACGGCATCGACATCAATGCGGATGCCAACAGCACCATCAACCTGCTGGTCACCCGCAACCGCATTGGTGGCGAATCCATCAATCCGGATACCTCGGCGGTTACCAGCCTCGGCAACGCCGGAGACGGTCTGCGGATCAGTGCCACCGCGAACAGCCGGATCAACGCCCGCATCAGCGAACAGCGTCCGGTTGACATCGTCGTGGGACAAAATGCCGACGGTTCGCTCATCGAGACCCAGATGGGCTACGGGATCCAGAACAACGGCGGCAACGGCATCAACATCATTGCCAACAACAGCACGGTTGACCTGTTGAACGTAGTGCCCGGTTCCGGAATTCCCGAACTCCAGGTGCTCGGCGGCGGGATCATCAACAACAACATCTCTGCCAATGGCGGCAACGGTGTGAACGTCACTTCGGCCGGCAACTCCACGGTGTCAGCCGGCGTGTACGGCAACATCATCGGAGCGGCTCCGAATGCTTCGGACATTGCTGATCCCACAGACGGCAACGCCGGCTGGGGCATCGCGTTTGATCTGAATGGCGGTACTGCCCTGCTGGCCCTGGGTGATGCCGACATTCCGCCGACGCCGGATACGCCGGGAGTCATCTTCGGCAACGACCTGAGCTACAACTCGATCGGCGGCATCGATATCAACGCCTACGGCAATGCCCTGGTCTCCTACAACATCGAGAACAACCGCATCCGCAACACCGTCACCGCCAGCAGCGCAGCTCCGCGGGCCGAAGTGACTTTCAGCTTCAACGGCATCAGTGGCACGAACCCGTTCACAATCAGCAACCTGTCTGATGCCGGGATCGATATCACGAATGTCATCTGGAATCTGAATGGAACGCCAGCGTTTATCGATACGGATAACTGGGATCTCGGTTTAACCCAGGCCACTTACACGGGGGTGCTGGCAGCCCTCAACGGAACTGATCTGTCCACTGGTTTGACTCAGGTGGATGGACAAGGCGTGATTACTGGCGGAGCCGTCCTGCTGGCTGCAGCTACCAACACGCCGATTGGCTGGAATGATGCGATTATCGCTGACGGCGATCAATCGGTAGCCCTGAGCTTCAACTCCTTTGACTCCGGCGAGCAATTTGATGCCACGCTCTTCCTGAGTCAGAATGGTCCTCCATCGACCACAAATCCCTATCCGTCATCGGTCACTGCAGGTTCCACGGTCACCGTCCAATTCTCCAACGGCCTGTCGACCATGTTCAACCTTGAACGTCCTTCCTCGTCCAGCCAACTGGTGACCGGGTCGGGAGTGGTGCTGGGAGCGGTCTCGCCGGGTTATGGGGCAGGTCAGGACGGCATCCGGGTCACCGGGGCAGGGACGGCGACCTTTAACCAGTCGTCGATCGTCAACAACCGGGTCTCCGGCTACGGCGGCTTCGGCGTCAACGTCAGCACGTCCGGCGCCTCCAGCATGCAGAACCTGCTGGTGCAGGGGAACACCCTGACCAACAACGGCACCGGGATTGTTAACGGCACCGACGTCTTCAGCGGCGGCGGACTCAACATCACCCGGGGTGGCTCGTCCAACCTCCAGGCTCTGGTGTTGCAAAACACCATCACCGAGAACTTCAACGACGGCATCTACATCGGAGCCAACGGTACTGCCGTGGGCGGACTCGGAGTCGAACTCGACAGCAACACGGTTTCCGGCAACGTCAGCGACGGCGTGCAGGTGCTGGCTGCCGGCATGGCCCTGGTCGGCATCAACAGCCACGACAACACCTACTCCTCCAACAACGAGAACAACTGGAATATCCGTACGACGGAGAACGCCACCCTGCTGCTGAACATTGCGGATGACACGGTGGTCAGTGCCCTCGGCACCCGGAACACCGACGGCGACGGCTTGCATCTGACCGCCGACGGCCAGAGCGTCGCCCTGGTGCAGATCGCCGGCAGCAACACCGCTGCAGATACCATCTTCTCGCTCAACGCGGGTGACGGCATCGACGTGCAGGCAACGGAAAACGGCTACGTCGGCTTCAGCCTGACCAATGCCACCGTGGCCTTTAACGGTGAGGACGGCGTCGGATTCAACCGTCTGGATGCCTCGCTCATCCAGGCTCTGATCACCGACATCACGATTAACAACAACGGCGACGACGGTATCCAGTTCTACACGGCTGGAGCCAACGTCCTCGACGGCACCACGCCGCTGTTCGATATCGGGCTGGGCCGGGCTCCAGCCAACCAGCTGATCCTGAACAACGTGACCGTGACCGGCCAGCAGAATGCCAATGCCGAGAACGGAGCCAACGGTCTGGAAACGGCCACCCTCGGTGACAGCTTCCTGCTGGTCAATGCGACCCTCAGTTCCTTCACCAACAACGCTGCCGACGGGATTCGCTCCTTCGCCGGTCAGTCCAGCTCCTACGGCGACCGGCTCACGGGTGAACGCTCCACCTTCGACGGGGTCACGCTCACCGGCAACGGACACGACGGTATGCGTCTGTTCGCCCAGGGAGCCGACTCGTCCACGCCCAGCATGCTGGTGGAAGTCAACTCCAACTCCGGCAACACCCTCATCGCCAATAACGGCGACGACGGCATCGAATCGTCCGTGCCCTACGGCGATCTGAATCTGCTCGTGAACGGAGACACCGTCGGTATCGCCAACTTCAACACGATCATCCAGGCCAACGGTCGGACATCCGGTCTGAACGGTCACGGGATCGAGTTCAACGTGGGTGACGCGGCGGAAGATGGCGACTCCACAACCGGAGCCAACAGCATCGCTCACTTCTTCTTCCAGAACCCGCAGAACGGTCTGGATACCTTCCAGATCACCCAGTCTCCGGGCCTGGACGTCATGGCGACGGGTACGCTCACCGTCAACAACACTATCGTGGGTGATGAAGACCTGAACGACAATGCTCAAACCGGCAATGCCGGCGACGGGATTCACGTGTTCGGCTCGATCGTCACTAATTACCAGGCTCGTTTTATAGCGGGTAGTCCGAACGGTGGTACAACCAAATCCTCGACCGTGTTCGTGCCGAACTCACGGGCCATCGTGAACATCGACTCGTCGGACATCAGCGGCAACGGCAATGATGGCATCGCGTTCATCGGACGCAGCGGTACCACGGATGCCGGGGTAACCTTCGACACTGATAATACTAGCGACATTATTACGCCAGCTGCACAATTCATCGCCTCAGTCACGAATAACACAATTCGTTCCAACGGAGACGACGGGATTGACATTGACCTGTTCGGTCGCTACGGCCAGACACTGCTTGGATCTCCAAATCAGCATGTCAATGGCAACGTATTTCTGATCGATAACAACGTCATTCACCGCAATGCCGGTGATGGGATGGCCTTCCAGTCCAACGCAGGTTTTCAGGCATGGGCTGCGGTCGACTTCCAGGATCCGGCTATCCCGCCCCCGGCGGGCGTGACCGTGCGGGTCTTCAATCCTGCGATCGTCGGTGCCGATGCTCCCTACCACTTTAATTCTGACACCACGGGCCATGCCGGCGCCTTTCTGGATATCACCGCCGACGCGATCACAGATATGCAGTTCACTCGCAACGATGTACGGTTCAACGGGACCAGTTCGACCAATACGGGTGACGGTGTCAGCGTTCGCGTGAGCACCAACTCCTACCTCGGTCTGGATATGGGTGGTGAAGTCGGCAGCAGCCTCGGCAATATCTTCTCGGGCAATGCCCTGGCCGATGTCCGGTTTGAATCGTTCATCGCTTACGAAGGCACGGATCTATCTGATCCGAGCACATATGTGTTTGAAGTGCCTCCGGCCTCAACGGAAGGGACAGCACCAGCTCAGGATATTGTTCGCCTGGATCACACCGCCCAGATGAATCTGCGGTTCAACAACAACACAGGTGCAGAAGTTTCGGCCCCGTTTGCTTTCAATCCCCTCCAGGCGGCCATCTACACGAACAACGATCCGAACAAGTCGACCATTGCCAGACGCTCGGTGCAGTTGTTCCAGCTGGATGGCGGGAGCTTCATCAACGCCAACAACAACTGGGGTGCCCAGGATCTGCAGTCGATCTTCGAGGGTGGCAACTTCTACCTGAGAACGATCAACGATCCGACCTTCCCGAATACCGGGTTCCCGTTGAACTTCAACGACTCGCCCTTCAACCCCTTCAACACTCCGTAATCAGCTCGCCTGAATACGCATCCGTTGAAACTCCCGGCAGCCCGGAGACGCAAGTCCCCGGGCTGCCGTCGCATTTGGGGGAGCAGGCAATTTGCGGCGTGATTCCGTATCACGCTGCCAGTGAGGGTCGCATTTGAAAGTCGGGAAAATCTGGTTGTGCGTCGTCGATGAACACCGTGAAGCCCACCCCTGGCCAGGGGTGGGCGTCCGGAGTGTTCTTCAGCGGAGACCCAACAGCATGCGACACCTGGCGGCGATCATCGTGCTGACGCTGATCCTGCCCGGCTGCGCCGTGTACGACCCCTACCGCGTCTGGCGGTTCAGTTTCGATTACAACACCGAGCGGGCCCTGTCGGCGCAGATGGGAGTCTACGATCATCTGCCGCCCAAACCGGTAAAATTCCGGCTGATCCGCTGGGCCTACAACGTCGGTCCCTCGCCGGATCGCACACCGCAGATGATTCCTGCCAACAGCCCGACGAAACCGACGGTGCCGCCGCTGGAAGGCGTGATCCCCGAGGGCACATACGACGACGTGATCCCGGTCGATCCGTGGCCCATCGCGCCGCCCTTGCCGTCGCGACCCTTGATCCCTCCGTACGGGCCATATCCCTATTATCCGAACTATCCCCTGCAGCCGCCGCTGCCGCCTCCCCTGCCGATGCTGCCCAGCCAACCGCTGGCGCAACCGTTCGGACCTTCTGCCGCAGTTCCTCCACCGCAGCAGGGCACGTCCGTCACTCCGGCGTCATGGCTGTTCAGCGCGCCGTGATGCTCAGAAATCTTCGGTGGCGATGTCATCAGGATCGCCGTCAACCTCGTCATCCCAGGCAGTGTCCAGACCTGCCAGGTACGACAGCGCTTCGTCCAGATCGCAGACGGTTTCCCCGGGCACGCGGCCATCGCGATCACAGCGGGCGAGCAGCACGAGGTCATCAAAATCGGGGTGCTTGCGCAGGGATCGCGGACAGTCGCCTGTCAGCAGATACCGCGAAGCCACCGGACGCTGTTCAATGAGAAACCGTGTGCGTTCTGTGATCAGGCTGCCCAGTGCATCAACGGCTGCCAGCACCGGATGCCGGGGATTGATGCCGTAGCCCACGTCGTGCAGCAGGCAGGCGAGCAGAAACTCCTCATCGTACGGATGTTCCCTGCGGCCCAGTTCAAAGACCTGCAGGCTGTGATACAGCGCATCTCCCTCCGGATGGGCACTGGCAGGCCATTGCACCCGAGCCAGCGGCGCGAGCAACATCTCAAAAACGGCGAAAGCATCCGGATGCTCATCATCTGCCGGTTCGTAGGCAGCAGCCGGTTCCGACTGCAACTGCTCGCGAACATCCGCCAGGGTCAGAATCCGGCCGTCAGTCCCGGTGGTTGAAATGGAATCCACTCCCAGGATCTCACAGGGAAACTGACCGGCCACCCGCAATCTCCACAGGATTCTGCCAGGCAGGTCCCCGGCGGAGTCTGCCAGCCAGACCGGGCGCGCGGAAAAGCCCGCTTCATTCAACCGGGCCTGAATTTCACTGCGATCCCCGCAGACCTCAACCTGCAGTTCGGTTCCCGCGGCGATCTGCGCCGCAGTAATCGTATCGATCCAGGCGGCAGGAGAAGGCTCCAGCACCGTCAGCAACTGGCAGACCCAGTGCCGCAACTGGGCCCGCTGCATCGGATCGGTTTCCGAGGCCATCAGCCCGCTGAGCGCATAGAGCTGTACCTGGATTTCCTGATTGGACGGCACTTCGTCCCGATGCAAACGTCGGCGCTTCAGCCAGCGTGCTGCGCGTTTCCGCGCCGCCGAGAAGTCCTGCTCCTTGCCGCGCAACATCAACCGGGCCGCTTCGGCCGCAATCTTTTCACGGAGTTCATCGCGTGTCATCTGTATGGCAGCCGGACGGCTGCAGTCACGAGGAATTCAGTCTGAACGATCTGTTCATTCTAGCAACCGGAGGAACACAGATCCTGGCAATTCCTGCGATTCCGGGTGGCACGCCCTGAGTCCTCGAAGGGCGTGGTAATTTTGGGCGTTGCTGAAACACACTCTTCGAGGACTCAGGGCGTGCCACACTGGCATCAAAAGTCCAGGCACAACGCGCAGCTTCAAAATTCGCAATTCCGACTGGTGAAGTCTTGTCGCGATCTTTGCTTCACTTCACAAAGCTGCACAGATCGCTTTGCGATGATCACTTGAGCGATTGTTGATGCAATGGCTACCATCCCCGTCATCCATCAACATCCGGTTACGGGTTTCACTCCAGGGGGATACATCTGATGATCCGCACGCTCTGTCTGACATTGTCTGTCATCTGGCTGTTCACCGGCCGGACGTCGGCTGCTGAACCGCACCCGGACCGTGGTGTGAACAAGGATCGTTGTGTGATCCTGATCAGTGTGGATGGGCTGGCCAACTTCTATCTGGATGATAAACGCGCGGAACTCCCGACCATTCGCCGGCTGGCTGCGGCGGGGGCACGGGCGCAGGGGATGGTCGCTTCCTTTCCGACAGTCACCTGGCCGAACCATACGACAATGGTCACGGGGGTCGATCCTGCGAAGCACGGGGTCATTGGCAATAACATCTTTGATCGCACTGCGAACAAGTCGGTCCCCTATATTCCCGATCCCCTGTTCGACAAGGACGAGATCGTCAAATCGCCCACCATCTACGATGCAGCAGCGGACGCAGGACTGGTCACCGCGGGCGTGATCTGGCCTGCCACGCGGAACGCGAAGACCCTGCATTACACGGTGCCGGACATGGCGGGAGATGACGCCTGGCCGCGGTATGGCACTCCCTCGTGGCTGCAGGAATTGCGGGAGGCCGGGATTCCCGTCGACAAGCACGGGACATGGGTCAAGGAGAAGTTCGGCGTACAACGCGACTGGCTCTACACGCGACTGGCCGCCCACGTCCTGGAGCACCACGCACCCAACCTCCTGCTGGTTCATCTGGTGGAACTGGATCACGTGCAGCACCAGTTTGGTCCCCGTAGCGATGAAGCCTACTGGGCGGTCAGCCTGATGGATGACCGTGTGCGCGACATCGTCGAGGCAGCAGCCAGGTCACCGCGGGCGAATGAGACCACGATCATCGTTGCCAGCGATCACGGCTTTTTCCCGATCGAGAAGGAAATTCGCCTGAATGTGCTGGCGAAGCAACTGGATGCTGCAGATCCACCAGCGATTCGCAGTGTCTCGCAAGGCGGCGGTTGCATGATCTCGATTACCGACAATGCCCGGAAAGCCGAACTGATCAAAAAGTTGCAGGAGTTGCTCCCCGGGATTGAGGGCGTCGACAAGGTGTTTACCGAGTCAGAATTCCAGAGCCTCGGCCAGGCAACGCTGGACAGCAATCCGAATGCGCCCGACCTGTGGATCGCAGCGAAGTCGAACTACAGCTTTGCGGATTCCACGGCGGGTGATGACATCGTCGTCCCCCGGGCTTCCCGGGCAGGGACGCACGGTTACCTTCCCGATCAACCGGACATGCTGGCAACTCTCGTCATGCAAGGGCCTTCGATTCAACCGGGAACCCTGCTGGGCAAGATTTCCAACCGGGACGTCGCGCCGACGATTGCAGCCCTGCTGGGGATCAAGCTACCGTCCGCGGACGGTCAGCCGCTCACCAGGGCTCTGAAACCGTAATGATGTGATGAGCGGTTTCTGGCGCATAAAAAAAACAGAGAGTGGACCGACATTGTCGATGCCACTCTCTGCTTCGCGATTCGCGCCTCAGCGAACTGGGGCTGGCGAATCGGCCCCCCTGCTTCAGTGATGGTGTATTTCAGCGATGGTGTATTCTCGTTAGAGCGGAACCCGGCGGCCGAACAGCAGGGTAATCACGAACAGCACCAGGAAGACGTAGAACAGCAGTTGGGCGATCGAAGCGGCCGCACCGGCAATACCGCCGAAACCCAGAACCGCAGCAATCAGAGCGATCACAAGAAAAGTCAGTGCCCAGGACAACATGATGGAGCTCCCACAAGAGACTTACAGCCGGAGGGCTGCACTGTAAAGTCATTCAAAACCTGTCAGGGTGAGTTGTGTAACTCCTGTGCCTGTCAGCTTTTGAAGGCCCGCGACGGGCTGGTTGTTATGACGTTCGCGTCATGTGCGAGAGCTATCAGGCAAGGACCGTGCCAATTTGCGGAAATGCCGGTTCTGCATGTTTTCCAGGTTCCCGGGAACCCGTTCTGAACGACAATTGGCCAATCTGCGGGCTGAGAGGTTTCAAAACTTCCAGATCCCGCAGATGACCGGGATCGATCGCGCAAGGGAAGCCTGTTTTTCCGCCCGAGACGCTGCCGCAACCTGAAGCAGGCGAGCGATCAGACCGAGGCCGAATTTCAGGCCCTTCATCTCCCGGTCGCAGGCCGGTGTGGTATATTCACGGCAGTGAATGAGGTGTCGTTACAGGACCTGGCGACCAGTCGAGGGTCAGCGCTGTCTGCCGCGACTGGAATCCAGATCATCCCGGGGGTTCTCCCTCTCACGGTTCAGGCGTCGCCGGATGTCGACCCACTACTACAAACGCTTTCGGATGGAAGTCGACCTGACCGCCGGGGAGATCGCGGTTCCAGCCTTGCCGGACTCTTATTCGTGGCAAGCCTGGAAACCGGGTCTGGAAGAACGTCACGCATGGACGAAGGCACGCAGTTTTGAGGATGAGGTCGATTCGACCGTCTTTGAATGTCTGGGAGATTACGCCGGCTGCCTGCGACTGATGCGGGACATCGCGCAGCAAACCGGGTTTATTCCCGGCGCAACCTGGCTGCTCTGTCAGACCGATGGACGTGGTCGGGCTTTGGACGACTGCGGCACCATTCAGGCCGTCGCACTGACCCGCACCCTGGCGTCTATTCAGAACGTCGGGGTGATTCCCGGCCAGCGCGGTCGACATCTGGGCCTCGCGCTGGTGCTGAAGTGCCTGGCGGGTTGTCAGGCAGCCGGCCTGCATCGGGTCGCGCTGGAAGTCACGGCCGGTAACCGGCCCGCCGTTGAACTGTACCGCCACGCGGGCTTCTATATGACCCGCACTATGTATCGCACCGTGGATCCGGCCCCGGTCGGTGTCTGACCAGTGAGCTCGTCCGGCGTCATGGGGACTGCACCGGTCGAGCAGTGGACGCCATCGTTCCTCTTGCTGCTCATCTGTTTCTTTCGGTCGGATCGATGACGGGTTGTCATCATTGTGATGGCGATTTGTAATCCCTGCCAGATTGCCTGGGTGGAATAAAACGCAGGAAATCACGGGAAATACAGCAGGGAAAGTGGCAGTTCTCATTTTTTGCAGCCATTGGCATCATCCCTGCTTTTCCTCGGTGGCATCGGCAATTACTGCCGAAACCCAAACTTGCAATCGAGAGAAAGGGATAAATCATGTTGCGAAAATTGATGTTCGGCGGTGTGGCGGCGATGGCAGTCCTGGCAGCGGTCAATGCTCCGGCAGAAGCCGGTGGCTATCCCGGCGGCGGTCATCACCACGGCGGTGGAGGATACTACCGGGGTGGTGGATACGGCCATCACCACCACAACCATATCGGAGTCGGCGTCTATCCCGGTTATCGCCCGGTGGTGCCGTACTATGCCCCCGCCCCGGTGTATGCCTACCCGCCTCCGCCGGTGTACTACAACGGCTATGCTCCGACTTACGTGCCGCCGGCAGGGATCGGGTTCCAGAACAAGAACTTCTCCCTGTGGCTGGGCCAGTAAGTGAGAGCCGGAGCAGTAAGGATCCGGGACTGCAGGAGGGTGCCCGCTGGCCGCACGCTCAGGGATGAGCCTCGTTTCTGCATCCCGACTGCATGGCTTTCTGACTGTGGTCAGTCTGAAGTCCGCGCGCCACAGTCTGTTACCAGCGGACGAAGTTACAAACTCCCCCGAACTTCCTTCTGTAAAAACAACATCCGCCCGGATTTTCGTCTGGCTCGCAAGGGATGATTCGGGCTTAAGTCCTCTGTCTGCAACCGGTTTCGAGATCCCTCCTTGCGGAGGCTCCGATGCCTGCAGACTTACCCACGACATTCAGATCGGTGGAATTCGATGTAATGTCGCCGCCGGGACATGCAGCACGTGCCTCAGGGGCGTGGTCCCGCTGGTCGTAACCGGATCGGCCCGGACGTCATTGACGACGCCTCCGGACCCGTCACTTGCCCGTCACGTCTCGCTGGCGCTTTCAGTGACCTGGGAGGTTACCATGTTACATCGATCTCTGGCCTTGCTGGTGTTGGGAATGTTGACTGCCGCGACGACGATCGCCAATGCTGCCGATCGTCCGTCGGATCGTGGTCGCCGTGGTGGTGGTGACAGCCGACCCTCCGTGTCCCGCCCGAGCCCTTCAAGTCCGTCGCGTCCGGCTCCTGCTTCCCGGAGTTCCGGATCTGGCCGCGATTCCGGTCCGCGCAGTTTCAGCCGACCGCAGGGTTCCGGTTCCCGGGAACGGTCTGCTGGTCCGTCGATCAATCTGCCGAAATTCCAGCCGCCTGCGTCCCGTAGTCCGCAGCCAGCGCCCCGGAGCAACGGTTCCGGCGGATCGTTGCCGAGCCGCGTGGAAGCGTTCCGGCAGCAAAATCGCCAGGTGACTCCGCCAGCCGCCAGTCGCCCACAACCCGCGCCTGCACGTCCGGAAACGCCGCGCTTCGACCGTGGAGGATCGGAAGCTCCCCGTACTATTGAGACTCCGCGTCCGCAAATTCCGCAGCAGCGTCCGAATCCGGGCAACCCGGGCAACTCCGGAAATGGCGGCGCGGATCTGCGCCAGCGTCTGGAACAATTCCGCGGCCAGAGTCCGGGGACTCGCGGTCCGGAGATTCGCGGCCAAAATCCAGGAGACAACCGTCCTTCGTTCCCCGGCACCCGTCCGCCGCAAGCCGGAACACAAAACCCGCAGCCGAGGTCCCCGGGACAATCCGGGCAACCCGGCGTGAATTTGCCCCGTCCCGATGCCGGCAACGGAAACTCGTCTGCCACGGAGCGCCTGCGCGAACGCTTTCAGCAACAGAACGGAAACCGGTCCGGCAATCGCCCAGAGGCCAGACCGGAACAGCCCCGCCCGGAACAACCGACTCCCGGTCCGACCGGGTCCCAACTGCCCAACCTGGAGCGTTTCCGCGAACAGCTGGAATCCCGCCAACCAAACCGTGATCGCCCGGAGTTGAACCGGCCAGGCAGCAACCGGCTTGACTTCAACCGTCCGGGAAGTGAGAACCGTCCCGGGGGTGACAACTCTGGCCGCGACGGCTCCGGACGGGATGATGTCGAACGGCTGCGCGAGCGGTTCCGCGGCCAGTCGCCGGGAGGCATGCGTCGCGGCGACGAGGATCGGGACGGCCCGCGTCTGCCGGGAATCGGGGAGCGTGGCCCGCGTGGGGATGATAGCCCACGCGGTGGTGATGGCCCACGGGGCCGGGATGACCTGCCCGGTCGTGGAGAGAATCGCGGACCCGGTAATGACAGGGGACCAGAGCGTGATCGCGGTCCCGGCAGCAATCGCGGTCCGGGAAATGATCGCGGACCAGAGACTGACCGGGATCGGGACCGGCCGCAGCTCCCAGGCCTGGGCAACCGGGACGGTCGTGATCAGCACCGCGACCATGAGTCGGAAGGCGCCCGCTGGCTCGACTTCGCACGCCGCGACGGCGACCGCTCCGGCTGGAAGCTCGAACCGCAGAAGTTTGATCGCGAACACGCCGGCCGCACCGAACTGGCATCGCGGTTCCAGCACCACGATCGCATCCGTAACAACGACGATCTGCAGAAACATCTCGACCGGTTCCAGAACTCGCCGGACGTACGGGAAGCCCTGGCCCGTACGCATCTCAAAGTCAATGATTTTTCGGGAGCGTTCCAGTCGCGGATTCGCCAGCAGGACGGGTTCCGGAACATCGCGTTTTCCGACTTCGGGCGTCGTCATCACATCGACCGGCAATTCAATCTGTTCGTCTCCGGTGATGTGACCCGGCGGTTGGGCCTGAACCAGCAGCTGATTCACAACGGTGGCTGGTCGAAGCGGGTCACCGGTCCGATTTTCCCGCGGTACACGTCCATTCATTTCTCGTCGTGGTATCCGGGGCCGTCATGGTATCCGCGGTATTGCTGGACGCCGCGCTGGAGTCCGTGGGTCCGCTGGACGTTCTGGGACTACTGCCGTCCGATCTATGATCCGCGGCCTTTCCTCTGTCGCCCGGTCTACTATTACGATCCGTGTCCGCCGATCGTCTACTATGACTATCCGGTCTGGCAGCCGTTGCCGGTGGTCAGCTGTGGAACGTGGGTCGATGTTCCCGTCGTGGTGGCACCGACCGGCTATGACCTGCAGTTGCTCGCGGTTCGCTTTGTCGACCCGGGGCATCCGGAAGAGAACCTGGGACCGCGTTACCGGGTCTGGCTGCGGAATAACTCCCCGAATCCGGTCCGGACGCCGTTCAATGTCACCCTGGTGGCGGCGAACGACCAGAACCTGATCCCGGGCATGCCGCAGGCCGGAGTGATCCTGGATTCGATCGAACCCGAAGCCGTCGTTCCCGTGGACATTCGCCTGCCGATGGATGCCAACCGGATGAACGTCGGGGCCGACGGGCAACGGATGCCGTTCGCGATGCTGCACGTCCTGGTCGACAGCCACCGCGAGATTCCGGAACTGGATGAGACCAACAACGGCCTGATGATCGGCCGGGGTGAAATCCTGCCGGTCGATCCGGCAGCGTTCGCCACGGAAGAACCCACTGCTTACCCGGGTTCAATGGTCAGCCTTGCCGGCGAAGGGTTCGGTCCGGAACCAGGCCAGTTGCTGGTGCTCGCTGGTAATCAGGAATTCCCGGCGGAGATCCACGGCTGGTACGACCTTGGCGTCTACTTCAAGTTGCCCAACGTGCCGATGACCCCGGACGGCACGGTGCAACTGCTCGTGATTCGCGGTGATGGCGCGGTCAGTAACCCGGTCACGGTGTCGCGGAATCCGGGAAT
>VFQN01004472.1_pt1 | contig 18392 bp, 15 predicted proteins | sample 3512371 | NCBI WGS metagenome assembly VFQN01 (sample SAMN10412370, study PRJNA504923) | tailings metagenome | isolation source: Replicate 2 from Balatoc abandoned mine | place: Philippines: Itogon, Benguet | collected 2017-08-28 | reverse complement strand
TCTACGTCGTTTTGGAGTCTCAGTATCAATCAGCCTTGACTAAAGCTTGTAATACAATTAACGAAGGAAAGGAAGGGGTTGTTGTCGAGGCGGTTGGATATTTACTCGAAGAATTAAGAAATCCTTCCGTTTTTGAACAGTTCAAGGAAGATGTTGGAAATGCTAATATCTTCATTGGATCTTTAATTTTTATTCAAGAATTGGCTGACAAGGTTAGGTTTATTGAATCCTGTAGTGTTTACAGAATACTTGAACTCTTATTTCTAGGTGGTGGAGGTTTTAACTCCTAATCGCGATCGTCTTGATGCTGTTTTGATTTTCCCTTCTATGCCTGAAGTGATGCGATTGAACAAAGTTGGTTCCTTCACGATGGCGAATCTTGGGCAATCAAAGTCAGTCATTGGAGAGTTTATGAAAAAGAAGAAGAAGGAGAGTGGATCTTCTTTTGAGGAAGGAATGCTAAAGCTTCTCCGCACATTACCGAAAGTTTTGAAGTACCTACCTAGTGATAAAGCTAAGGACGCAAGATCATTCATGATGTCATTTCAGTATTGGTTGGGAGGATCGCCTGAGAACTTGAAGAGCATGTTGTTAATGTTGGCGAAAGAATTTGTCGGTGGAGCTAGTATCTCTGATAGTGCTATCGCTGAACCGATTTTGATTCCTGATAAAGGAATCTGGCATCCACTTGCTCCGAGAGTCTTTGAGTCTGCAGAAGAATACAATCAATGGTACAATGACTTTCATGCGCCTGAAGCAGGTATTTCCCGTGATGCGCCTACGGTTGGCATAATTTTGCAAAAATCTCACATTAATACAAGAGATGAATGCCACTACGTTGCTTTAATTTCAGAATTGGAGGCGCGTGGAGCCCGTGTTGTTTGCATTTATTCTGGAGGATTGGATTTCTCTGGTCCTGTTGAAGAGTACTTCTACAAAGAAGGACAACAGATTGTCGACAGTGTTATCAATTTGACTGGATTCGCTTTGGTGGGAGGTCCTGCTTCTCAAGATCATCCAAAGGCTGTTGAAACATTGAAGAAGTTAGATCGCCCCTATATTTGCGCAGTTCCCCTTGTCTTCCAATCTTTCGAAGAGTGGCAAAACAGTGAACTTGGTCTGCATCCTATTCAAGTTGCACTACAAGTTTCACTTCCAGAAATTGACGGAGCAATCGAGCCAATTATTTACGCTGGAAGAGAGGGAGCAACCGGTCGCTCTGTTCCTCTCTCTGACCGTGTGGAGTTGCTCGCCAATCGAGCCCTTAAATGGGCAAACTTAAGTAAAAAAGCAAATGCGGAGAAAAAGGTTTCTATTACTGTGTTTAGCTTCCCTCCTGATAAAGGAAACGTGGGCACTGCTGCTTACTTGGATGTATTCGGGTCGATTCACGCAGTTATGAAGGAGATGAAAACAAAAGGTTATAATGTTGGTGATCTTCCAGAGACGCCCAAAGAATTAATGCAAATGATCTTAAACGATGTAGAGGCCACTATCGCGTCACCGGATTTGAACGTTGCTTATCGAATGACAGTCGAGGAATATGAAAGATTGTGTCCGTATGCAAAAGATTTAGAAGAAAACTGGGGTCCAGCACCAGGTCACCTAAATTCTGATGGTCGGGATTTGCTCGTTTATGGTAAAACGATGGGGAATATCTTCATTGGCGTTCAACCCTCGTTCGGATATGAAGGAGATCCGATGAGACTCCTTTTCTCCAAGTCGGCTTCTCCACATCATGGATTTGCTGCATATTATACTTACGTCGATAAGGTTTTTAATGCAGATGCTGTTCTGCACTTCGGCACTCATGGATCGCTTGAATTTATGCCCGGAAAGCAGGTGGGAATGTCTGGAACCTGTTATCCTGATCGACTTATCTCTCAAGTCCCCAATATTTACTACTATGCTGCAAATAATCCATCTGAGGCAACAATTGCGAAAAGACGTTCTTATGCCTCTACTATTTCTTATCTAACTCCTCCTGCTGAGAATGCAGGTCTCTACAAAGGTTTGAAAGATTTGGGAGAATTAGTCTCATCCTATCAAGGATTGCGCGAGAACTCCCAAAGAGGAGCTGCTATTGTCAATTCCATTGTCTCAGCAGCTCGAACCTGCAATCTAGACAAGGATATTGAAGATTTGCCTAGTGAAACCGATGATGCCAAGAGTTTGACGCTTGAAGAGCGCGATAACGTGGTTGGAAAAGTTTATAGAAGACTAATGGAAATTGAATCGCGTCTGTTACCATGTGGGTTGCATACTATTGGTGTTCCTCCAACTGCAGAAGAAGCGATTGCTACGCTTGTTAATATCGCTGGAATTGACCGCCCAGAGGAGAAGATTAAATCCTTACCTCGAATTGTTGCAGAATCAATGGGAAGAAATATTGAAGATGTTTACAGAAAGTCAAATGGTGGCTCACTGGATGACGTTGCATTGGTCAAGAGAATCACAGATGCAACTCGAGCTGCTGTTCGTGCGATGGTCATGAAAGTCACCGATAAGAATGGGAGAATAACTGAGGTATCTCCAATTCTAAAGTCCGGATTAAACTTTTTCAACGTTTTCACTGGTGGCTCCCCACAAAAGAAGGCATTAAACGAAGCCGGCTTCAACAGTGTTTCTGAGGATGAGTTGAAACCTTTATTTGACTATCTTGAGTTTTGTCTGAAGCAAATTGTTGCGAATAACGAGGTCTCCGGCTTATTAAATGCCCTTGATGGCAAGTATATCATCCCAGGTAATGTTTTGCTCACTTTCATAGTTTTTGCATAACATGCATTATATTCTAGGCCCGGGTGGTGATCCAATCCGTAATCCTGATGTTTTACCAACCGGAAAGAATATGCATGGATTAGATCCTCAATCTATTCCAACTACAGCAGCAGTTGATGTCGCTAAAGTTGTCGCAGATCGTTTATTAGAGAGGATGAAACTTGATACCGGATCTTATCCAGAGTCGATTGCATTTACTTTGTGGGGCACTGACAACATCAAGACTTATGGTGAGTCTCTTGCCCAAGTGCTGATGTTATTAGGTGTCCGACCAGTTCCTGATTCGCTTGGAAGAGTCAATAAATTGGAGCTTATTCCTCTGGAAGAGCTTGGCCGACCGCGTGTAGATGTTGTCGTTACCTGCTCTGGAGTCTTTAGAGACTTATTTATCAACCAAATGAACTTATTAGATCGTGCAGTTAAAATGGCAGCCGAAGCTGATGAACCGGTTGAAATGAACTATGTTCGTAAGCACGCGATTGCCCAAGCTAGAGAGTTTGGAATTTCCATCCGTGACGCTGCGACACGAGTGTTTTCGAACGCTGCTGGCTCATATTCAGCCAATGTTGGATTAACTCTCGAGAATGGTGGATGGGAGAACGAAAAGCAATTACAAGATCAATTCATCAACCGCAAAGGGTATGCGTTTAATGCCGATAAGCCAGGTCAGATGGAGTTACAAACCGACTTATTCAAATCTTCCCTGAAGCAAGTGGACTTGACTTTCCAGAATCTGGATTCGTCGGAAATTTCCTTAACGGATGTGAGCCATTACTTTGACTCTGATCCTACAAAGGTTGTTAGTACTTTGAGAGATGATAAGAGAAAGCCAAAATCGTTTATTGCGGATACAACCACCGCAAATGCTCAAGTCCGCTCTCTATCTGAAACTTTACGCTTGGATGCTCGCACTAAATTACTCAATCCTAAGTTTTACGAGGGAATGTTGAAGTCCGGATATGAAGGAACTCGTGAAATAACTAAAAGATTGAAGAATACGATGGGATGGTCAGCTACTTCTGGCGAGGTTGATCATTTCATTTATGAGGATGCCAATGATACGTTCATCAAGGATGAGAAGATGAGACAAAGATTGTTAGAGACAAATCCTAATGCTTTTAGAGATATGGTCACGACTTTCCTTGAAGCGAATGGAAGAGGTTACTGGGAGACGTCTGATGAAAATATCGAGTTGCTTCAAGAGTTGTATCAAGAGGTGGAAGATAAAATTGAAGGATTATAGAGAAAAGAGAGATTCTATGTTGCTCGAAAGTTCTTAGTAATGTATATTTTGTTCGTATTCACTTTCGAAAGTTTTGTTTTTCAACTCACTAAACCTAAATTAAATTTGATTTGTTGCAATTAGTGAAATACACAAACCATGATAGGGAATTGTTTTAAAATCTCACTAGCTAACCTCATAAAGCAGATACTAGTAATTGATAAAATAGTTCATTATTTATTAGTAGCTTGTTTGGAATAGTATTTTAGATTACTACTTTTATTTAATTCTCTGATTTTGAAAAGTTTGATAGCCAAAAAAATGAAGATTGATTTGTCGATTCTAAAGCAATCCAGTAACTTTGAAGTTATCCTCTATACTTTATTACTGTTGGCACTTTGGTTGTTATTTCGATTCTTTGCCAGTAGTCTCTCGAATATTATTAGCTTTTTTGGTGCACGACAGTTAAAAGTTGACCCTTTTCTTAATGGTGTGACTTATCCTGTGTCTTACTGGACTGAGAGAGGTGGTCGACCTTATCAAGAAGATAGATTCTATATGATGAAAGCAGCAGGAATTGATGCTTCTCTCTATGGAGTGTTTGATGGTCATGGGGGTCATCTTGCAGCGCAATATTGCAAAGAATATCTTTTGCAGTGCATAGCTTCTGATCCTGAATGGGAATCATCACCTCCTCGAGCGATTTCGCGATCTTTCAAAAAGTACAGATCTAATTCATCATTTATCTTTTTCCTGGTAATTAACTTTATTAGGGTGGACTCTGAGTTCTCCGGCAAGGCTAAGGCTCAAACGTTGAATGATGGTACCACAGCTATAGTCGCGGCCTTCCACGCGGGGAAGATCTATGTTGGCAATGGTAAGTCGTTGTTTGATTTCAGCTACACCTGAAGTCATTTTAATGTTTTATTTAGCTGGTGATTCAAGAGCGATTGTTGTTCAAAAAGGAGGACGTTGCAAGGTGATGTCAATGGATCATCGCCCTGACAGGTATACATCGTAGTCGAAGCAGAATTTCTCCAAGTTCATTTCTACTATTATAGGAAAGATGAAGAGAATCGAATTAAGAAATTAGGAGGGAAGATTATTTATTGGGGGCGATGGAGAGTGGAAGGTGTCTTGGCAGTATCGAGGTAAGGAGTGATTGATTCTCTTCAGATCATTTCGAATAATATATCTTCGCACTAAAGAGCGATTGGAGATGTCAGTTTTCAACCATATATAACAGCCGAACCTGAGATAATAGAGAAATCTATTGAGCCTGATGATGAGTATCTAGTTCTCGCAACTGATGGTTTGTGGGATGTCATGGAGAATGAAGATGTCGCACGTTATGTCTTAAATTCTCGAAAAGATTTTCTCAACATTAGTAAGAAATTATGTAGTGAATCTTTAATCCTAGGATCTTCTGATAATGTTACCGTATTAGTGATTGATATCAAGTAAGTGTTTTTATTTATTTTGTATTTCTTCTTCTCACTTATTGTGACGTTTCACAGAAAAAGAGAAATTGTTCATCATCAACAGAGTAGAAACGAAAAATAAGATAATTATATTGTTGAGGAACGAATTATTAGCGAACGTTTGACTCATCCTATATCTCATCAAAGTTTAGACTGTCCCCACAAGGGTCTTCTTTTAGGCTTCTTCTTATCTCTCTCTGATTTTTCTTCTATTTGGAGTATATTAATTTGGGTTAACAGGTTTATTGCAATGATTTGATTGTAGTCTGCTTCTTCGTGATGGAATGATAGTTTATTACAAAGTTGATGCTAAAATTCTCCAAAGATGTGACTAAAGTACAAACATGCTACAATATACTACAAAAAGAGCTTTAATATTAGCTATTTGCTCTTTCTATTCACTATCAACTTTCTTCTGAGATTGTTTCTTCGCGGTAATTTCCTTCTGCTTTTGAACTAAAGCTTGGTCGATCTTTGCTTGCATTTCTAACAGTCTAGAGTGGGTTTAGGTGATAAAGAAGAAAGAGGAGACTGATGCACACTTACAATTCGTTGTTTCTTTTCGAGTTAAGGTCATCTTGGTGATTCAATGATGTTAATATTGGTGCTGGTTGCACATCAATGGTTTGAGGAGGGAGAGAATATTGGCCAATGGGTGTTTGAGATAATGTGGTTGTAGGAAATGGATGTATTGATTCAGAGTTGTTTTCTTGAGAAATTAAAGAAATCGCAGGATTTTCTTCCTCATTCAAGATTGCTTCCGTTTTCTCTATTGGTTTTTGTAAATTTGGTGCTTCATGAATGATTGCATCAAACGGAGTAGTCCAAACAGATCTATTTTGGGCTGCATTAAAGTAGAAGATTTTCCCATCCTCTGTGTAATGTTTCGTCCACATTCCTTTGCTCATTCTTCCTTTGCTTGTTTCTTTCGAAAGATGATAGTTTGTGTTATTTGGCACTACCTAGCCACAAAACTCGCCGTTTCATTTGTATAAAAACATGCAAACACTGAATAACGATTCAAAACGACTCACTTTGACGCAAAGTAAGATGGTTGCAGCTGTGCGCAGTGGCCATCATGCGACAGTGTATGAAGTTAGACGAGATCCTGAACTCAATAATAAAGATGTTATCAGAGATCGAACAAAACCTGTTTTCCCCTTTGTTGGAGGATCACAATACAAAGGACAATGGAGTAATGATGAGAAAGATGGATTCGGAATTCAAGTTAATCCTGATAATACCAAGTATGAGGGAGAGTGGATGAACAATAAATACCATGGCCGAGGAACATTATGGGCGAAGAAACGAAAAACTTATCAACGCCAGTACGTTGGAGATTGGGTTGAGGGTAAAATGGAAGGGCAAGGTATTTATTACTATGAAAATGGAGAAATCTATCGTGGTGGTTGGGCCGCAGGAAAGAAGTCTGGTAATGGGCGACAAGAATTCGTTACTGGAGATGTCTATGTGGGAGAGTGGGCAAATGATAGACAACACGGTTTTGGAACTATGAACTATGCAAATGGAAATATCTTTGAAGGTTTATGGGCAAACGGTAAGAAGGAAGGACCCGGAATATACTTCTACGCCTCTACAAAGAAGGTAAGGGAGGTCATTGTAAAACAATCTCTTTAGGTGTAACTTTCCGTTCAAATCAGATCTATCAAGGAGAATGGACTGAGGATCAACCAAAATGTGGTGAATTCCGAGCGCCGACACAAAATGAGGAAATGAGATTTGTGCATACATTGCCCAAAGGAATTCATTTGAATGAGTTTAAGCTCCCCGAACTCGGACTAGCGAACTCACAACTGGTTTTGGATTTGGCGATCTCATCAACACGCCTTGGAAATGTGCAAAAATCGATGGATGTTCCACCAGTTACAGATGTTTCGCTTTTAGAGGAGGTTAAAGTGAAGTTCAATGAAATCGCTAGAGCGAGTAAAGGCTCTCAAGACACGATTCCTATCCATACTCTTGGAGATATCCTAAGATATGTAGGAATTCAAATCTCAGAATTTGAGCTGGACGGAATCAAGAGTCAGTTAGAAGAAAAAGAAATTCAATCATTATCTTTTGCCGATGTGGCTGAGATTGTCGCCTTTATTCAATCAGAAGAGCAAATATTTGATAATATGCCAGAGGAGAAGTACTATAAATAAAATTTAGAAAAGTAAACAGGTCTTTTATCGTTGTTCGAAATGATTTATCTTATTATGTACAAAAGGGACAATAACCTAAACTAATTGATGCTAATATTAATTGAGGAACTATTTACGCTTCTGCTTCTTCGAATTTGAAGCAGTTACAAAAGAAGATTTCGGAGCATTAAGTATGGAAGAACAAACAAACAACGAAAAATTACAAATATATGTCGAAAGGCAAACAACGCATAAGTCATGGAGAACCTCCGCTAGGATATATGATAAATATGCGCTTAAAATCATCGAGGCTACTCCCATACCCAAGAGTATAAGCTTTCCAAAGTCATTGTGATGCAAGAACAGGTACAAAAGCAAAAACGCAAGATAGAAAACAAAGCCAAAAAGCGCATTTGGTTGATCAAAAACACTATCCTTTGGGACAATCCCAAGATAAGAAAAGATTTTTCCATATTCAGATGTAAAGACTTTAGAACATGAAACCTCATCAGAAATATCACAGAGAGCTTCAAAGCTATCATTTTGTGAAGCTTCATATTCAACGTAGACTGCATACACGGATAAAAGACTACCAACTACAGTTGCAGTAAGGACAACCTTGTCAACAGAGGGATGATCACATGACTTTTTCATTTTCATGGATTTCTTCTTTCTGAAAAGGATATCGAAGTTGAATTCAATTGTGAAGGTTTCAAAAACTATAAAAAGCGCTTTTTTTCGAAGGGAAACCGCTGCCTCAAATTTCACGAAAAATATAAGGATTTCCTTGAAATTTCGGGGAAAAATACTTTTTCAAGAAATTGTGGGAAACAAGACATCAAGCAAGTGATAGTAGGGTTAAGGACAGGACAGGACTTCGACCAAGTTTCATCATTGAAAGGTTCTTTTCACAGCAATAGTTTCCCCTATTCTATTGTAGGATAACTCCTCGAAGAAGTAGGAGTTTTCACCTGCATCGAATTTCAATTCCAAAGAGTTTCATTGTGAGAGAAGTCGATCTGAGTTTAGAACGAAGGAATAAAAGACATTTCAAGATTGAATGATTGGGGATTATTGACAAAAGAAAACATACAAAAAAAAGCGAGAGATATGGATCGATTTGTTGTTCATGGAAGTATCACATTAGAGGAATTGGCAAGTGTTTTAAAAACATCCTTCCCAAACAGAAATATAACAGTATGTAATTCAGCATCAGAGAAAAAAGCTAAAGCTAACGCAAATGCACAAGAAATTATTATATCAACTTTACAAAATGATGATTTATTCGTTGGATCTAGTGTGAAAATGGAAGAGAAGAATAAAGAATTAAAAGAAGCAGAAGAGAGTGCGAGTAAAGCTGTTTTATCCATTCAAACTTTACATAAACAGCAACAAGCATTATTTGATGAATTTGCTTTATTAAGACAACGTTATGATGATCAAAAGAATTCTTTAGTTACAATATTATGGAATCAATGTGCTAAATATCATCCTGATTTAAGACAAATACCACCAATAGAAGATAGTAATCAATTTACTGAAAATGATTTTCAAGTTGGTGAATTTATTGTTGGTGATCTGTTAGGTGAAGGACAATTTGCTACAGTACGTAGTTGTAAAAAGAAAGGAGGAAATCAAGATTATGCTATAAAAGTTATAAAGAAAGAACGTATTACTTCTTTTACATCTTTAATGAGAGTATCAAATGAGATTGATAATTTAAAATTATTACATTCTGCTTATATTGTTTGTGTGATTCAGGTCGTTCATACTACGAATCATTTATATATTGTTACAGAGAAAGGTGGGAAAGATTTATTTGAATTTTTTGATGAACATCCCGACGGTGTTCCTGAATCATGGGCACGTGAAATTATTTCTTGTGTATTGAAAGGTGTTTTATATTGTCATGATCAAGGAATTTGTCATCGAGGTAAGACAACATCACTCTGTTCTTTCATCTGAACGATGGTATTTAATACTTCCTTTTCCTCACTACCTCGTCGTGTAGATTTGAAGCCAGAGAATATACTGTTAAGCTTTGATCATGACACGGAAAGATGTGTTGATTTGAAGTTATGTGATTTTGGATTAAGCACAAAGTTCAAATCAAAAGTTACTTTGTCAGATTTCTGTGGCTCACCAGGTAGATAATCCCGTCTCCTTTTTCTTCTCTTTATCTGACTTATTTCTACCATCTTTAGGGTTCTTTGCACCTGAAATGATCAGTCAAGGCAGTTACTACGGCGATAAAGCCGATGTTTGGAGCGTTGGCTGTATTCTCTTAGAACTTGTGCTTGGACATGAAAGATTCTGTGATATTTGGATGGTCGGATATGACTATGACGTCTTACAGAATAAAGAACAATTTACTGCAACTCTTCATGAAACTGTTGAACAATTACCTGATATGCTAAACTTCTCTGATGATTTAAATGATTTTATTATGAGATTTTTGGAGTTAAAACCATCAAAACGACCAACCATTCGAAATTTAGCAATTCATCCATGGTTGCAAGGAATAATGGATGATGCTATTACTGCCGGTTCCTTAGCAGCGAGAATTAATGGTTCTGATGGTAGACCGTGGTCACCGCCTACCATTAGTCCATCGAATAGCTTCTCACTTGACTCACAAGATGTTAGTTTTCGAGGTGATGGATCAAGTTTTAAAGATGCGACAGGAAGTTTTAAAGATGTTGTTGTTGCACCAGATGTTTTAAAAGCTGCTTACAATAATCTATCAGAAAAAGAACGTCGACAGATGGAAGAATATATTTTACAACGTAAAAATGGTGAAAATGTTATGAAATTACCTCCAATTATGCCAGCGACGCCAAATATTGGTCATGCGAAGAAGATCTTACGAAAGGGGAATGAATTAGCGAGTCGAAGTTATGGTCCAACACCCGAGAATCAACAATTCTTTGTTCAAGATGTGCATACCCCACAACCAATGACTCCAATACAACATGGTTTCCAATCACCAAATAATAGAAGTCCTTTACCAAGTGTATCAGAGTATAATGAGGAAGAAGCTCGAACACTTCATAATTCCATGAATTTATCAAGCTCTTCGTATTCTCCTCGTAATGCTCATACACCAACTCCGAATCCTAAATTACAACTGAGTTTCTCTGAGAGTCAATTGAAGCAGGAGTACAATGCTAATAATAAATAAGCGAGAAAGAGAAAGATGAAGGGGGAAAAGAAAATAATCGAAAAATAACAAGAAAATAAAATATTAAGAAGGATGAATTAATAAGAGAAAAAGACAAAGAAGAGAAGAAACAAATATAAAAATATCTTTCTTTTTTTTTGATTCGCTTTCCTTTTTATTTTCACTACAATTTCTTTCCTCTAGTTTTGTTTTTGGTTTGTTTGTTTTTTTCTGTATAATTTTGATATTTGTTTGAAAGTTTATTCCCAGAAGAATCTGAGACAAAGAAAGAACAATTACCCTATGGAACTAATAAATAAGCGAAGCAGAGCAGAAGAGAGACACCACAAGAAACATTAACCACAACACTATAAACACTAAAAACACTATCATATTTATTGATCTTATTATGAAACACATTATTTATAATAATATACAAACTAAGAAAGAACATAGAAAGAGAATTAATACAAACTTTAGAGCAAATAAAACAATAAAGGAATTATATATATGTCGGGAAAATGCTTCTTCTGCTACGTATATGAGAGAGAGAGATTATATTATTATTATTGATTTATTGGATGTTTGTTGTCGGAGTAGTAGCAGTTGGTAGCCTCGGTGTTGTTGTTATTCGTTGTGAATTTCATTTTATTAATTAACGTCTTTTCTTCTCTTTTGTTTGTTTTGTTTATTTTTCCTTTTCTTTTATGTTTTATTTTATCTTCTGATATGATGATGGTCTGACGATTCATCAGAAGTTGATTCTAACGAACAGGTCGAAAAAGATCTCTATGCAGGTTGTGGAATGTGTTTCTCCTCTTCACTTTTCTTTGCTTTTCTTTTCTTTTTCTTCTTCTTCTTCATGCCCTTGATTGTTTATTGTTTCTTCTTTTCTATTCCCTTCTACTTCTTCTTCCCTAGATACTACAATCAAATCATTTCTCAACAACTATAAGCGAATGAAATACATGCCTTCCGAAACCAATCACTAATAATAACACTAATCTTAAGTTCATTACTTCTAATAGAGAATACAGTCCTCGTAGTCTCTATACAATGATGTGATATGATATGATACGGTTTTTTACTGTTTTTGATTGAATGAATTGTATTGTGTTTATTTGTTTGTTGTAGATATTATACAATGCCTCTTTTGACTTGTGTAAGGCCATGAATGATGAATCTCCCTTCAAGCCACCACCAGTTCAAATCAGAAAAAAGAAAAGAAAAAAAAGAAATCTTCCTAAAGATAATAATAACAATTATCACCTAACACTCTTCTCAATAATAACAAATAGAACAAGAATACTTGAAAGCATCGCAAAAGAAGGATGATTAACTTTACATCAGATGAATAAGAATCAATACTAGAAGAAAGAATACCACCACTATAGAGTAATCAAACAATCTATTAGCCCTTGAAAGTGGTCGGACGAACTTTCTTCTGAAACCTAAAAAAAAAGAAGAAACTCAACCATCGATAATCAAGGAGATCATAGAATCACACATACCTATCATAGTCATGAACTACTTCAAGGATCATTTGTTCGGCTTTCGAAACATGTTTGAATTTCTAAAGTAGGAAGGAAAGAGATGAGCCAATGCGGTGAGAGAGGAATCATGGGAAAACTTACTGATTCTCCTTTCTTCAAGATTTCTCGAGCTGCAACTTTAGACTTCGATTGTCTCTGGGAAAAAGGGATATGATTGGTGCTGCTTGCTGCACCTTGAAGAGTCGGAGATCCCATTGGCGAAGACATATTTGGAGAAAACGTCAGAGTACGCGAGGTCCCGGTCCTCATCGGAGATGTTGGGGACATGGGTGAAGTTGCGAAACCAAACCCTCCTTTCCCCTTGTTGGGCGATTTGGCAGGAGAAGTAGCTGGTGGACTGTATTTCCGTAAACTTGACGAAAATGAGAAGCGTCTTTCTTCCTTCCGCTTCGATGGAGAGGGCTTTGGTACCGAGTCTAGCACAAAATAATAAAATCAATTGAAAAGAAGAAATTGATAAACTTGACATACCTTGGAATTGAGGTAAAAGAAATCCACTCATTGCCTATGAGAACAGAGAAGTAAGAAAGAATTCATGAGTCTAAAACGAATAAAGTCATTACATTGGAACGATTTGGAGAGAAAGTGCCAGTTGGAGTCGCAAAAGGTTGATTCTGAGGTGATGTCATAGAATTCAACTGGTATTGGGAGGAATAAGGATAAATGGTTTGCTGAATTGTAAGAAGAGTTTGATTTGGATGATTCCATGTTGCAAAAGCAATTGTCCATTTGAAAATTCGTAAATAAAACTTTCGATGAAATTCATTCGGAACAAGTTTTACAAATTCTGCGATGGCGTCATCCAAGGCTATAAAAATTGGTAAATAAACTCAACAAAGATCATTTCATCATACCTTGATGATTATGCGCTAATCTCATCTGGTTTAAAGGTTCTCGCACAAAGCGAGGAAGATAAATGAAGTCTGTATCAGAGGCGATGATCTGATCAGAGGAAGAAGTCGCGTTTGCGGTGGCTGTAGCTCCAAGGTCCAAAGAAGAAAGAGCATCGATCATTTGCTGATATTGAGCCTCTGAACTAGATTTCCCGAGAGTATTATGAATAACTAAATGATAGATTTCATGCATATTAAGTTGCTTCTTCTCTTTCATAAAACTATCCTCTTCGTCATCATCTTCTTCCTCTGGTAGTTCCTTTTTTGTTGAAGGCTTGCTTTTGCTTCTTTCCCCCGGCTCAACTCGCTTGTTCTCAGTGGATCGTTCGTCATCTGAACCATCATCATCTTTATTTGGCTCGTCAATCCCTTCCTCATTGCTCGCACTCCCATCATGGTTAATAGACTCCGCGATAGAGACGATTTCTTCTCTTTCTGCTGTTGAAATTCCATCTGAATCTTTCCTCTTACCGCGTGATAAAGAGGAAGAAGTGGAAGAAAATGGAGTTAATAAGGTCTGTTTATACTTCAGCATGTTAATAATGTTCTCAATCGCATTCGCTTCTTCCTCCAAAAACGTTTCACCAAAGATTTTAACATAACTCTGTCTTTGTTTCCATGTTTTTAACATCTTGGTTGGGGAGCAAATCTCTAAAGCATGTCGCAACTGTTGTCGCAAAGTATAACAATTTCCAATTTTAGATAATCGATAAGATGCTTGATGAACGACTTCCTCCCCTTGCAGATCGGGATATTGTAAGGATTCTTTGACTAAATAATCAATAATATCATACTTTGCCATAAAAGATGCCATATTATTGCACTTTGAAAGTTCATCTTGCAAATAAAAGAGTAAAATACGATGATTTCCTAATTCTGTTAATAGTTGCTTCGCAAAAGTTACTTCAGATAGATAACTCATTGAATTATCCTTCGCTAATTGAATTGCGGAAGTAAGTAAAGGTATCGAACGAATCTCGATAGCTTCTTGTAATGTTGTTTGGACAAACTTCTCATTCATTATCTCTAAAATTAAATTCTTTACATGCTTTCGATAGAGCTGAATGAGTTTGGATGTAATCTTTAACTCTTTCGGTCTTTGTAAAGCACGCTGCATTAACGTTTCATCGCGCGATTGAAGCGCTATTTCTAATAATCGCTCGCATAAGAAAACTTTTCCTCTTTGTCCGTAAATCTTTGCGCGAATCCACGCTTGAAGGCGTGTTACAGCAGTCAACCGCCTGTTCTGAAGCTTTTGTTTCTCTTCTTTCATTCTTGTAAGCTTCGCATCATATAAACGCTTTTGCAGCTCTTTATCGTTCCGCCAGATGAGCTCTTGTTGGTAAGTTAATTCATCTTCAATCGCCATGAAAGACCTTTCTGCTGCCTCCTGTTTACGTCTTTCCGCATTATCCTTCTTTGTCGCTCCCATCATTTTCTGGAAGTAGCAACGAGCGAGAAAACCACGAATGATGCGCTGAATGGGAAGAACAACATTTTCAGCACAGGTATCGCGATATTCATCAAAGAGAATCTTCAGCAACTGTCGACGAAAAAATACTCTCGTTTTCCCAACTACAGATTCAGCCAATGATTTTGCTGCTGGAGCAGATGCTGCCGCAGTGCCACCAGCACGTTTTTGGAGTGCTAAAGAAGCTTTCTCTAGTGTTCGTCTTCTTTCGACGAAGTAAGGATCTTCTTTAATGAAAAGGCTGAGCTTTTCGAGAATATATTCACAATATTCCTTTACCATAGTCTTTTTGTTAATACTAGGTGGAATAGCTGAAGTCAAACAGTGTTTATAACGGGTAATAAATTGTTCGTGAGTTAATCGCACCTCATAACCTGATTTACGGATACGAATGGCCTCAAACAAACCAGAATATTTCAATTGATTAAGCACTAATGTTGGTTCAAATTTTGTAGGAACCTGTTCGATGTTAGGTTTAATGCAACGAACGAAGTGGGGTACAGTTGATCGAAGAATTGTCATAAGATTGTCTAAATCACTCTTAAATTTTCCGCATAAAGTCATTCGAGAATTTTTCTTCGACGAAGGAGCAGCCGCCACCTCTTCCCCAACTTTTTGAGGTTGAATAATCGAAATCGTCGAAGACTGAAGAAGTTTCATCAAAGATTCGGCTAATGCATCACGATTCTTTTCAAGGAAATTTGTTGCATTGTAATGAACATCACCCGCAAAATGACGTACGGTAAACATAACAGCAGACTTATGATTTCTTAAGAAGAAAACCGATTTAGTATTCGAATTTTCATCAAAAATTTGATTTATTTTGGAAACAAATTTTTCATCTGAGCCTTTGGGCACAGTAACTTCTTCGTCTGTCTCATTTCGTGTCAGATTACTTAAAAAAACAGGTTTCAACACAACTTACCTAAATAGGCAAAAATACCAGCACCTCGGAGATCAATTAAACGAACACATCCCATGTTATCCTGAAACGAGATATCTTCGATAGGTAATCCTTCGGCAGAATACATTTTCATTTCACCCTCGAAGATAATCTCATTGAAGAAAGTCTGCAGCCGTTCATTGCAGTAGTTGATACACAATTGCTCGAAAGAATTATGTTGAAAAACTTCAAAACCAAAAATATCTAAGACTCCAATCGATAAAGCAGGTTTTCCTCGAAACAGGGATGTGTTCACGCACTGGACGATGAAATCGAAGAGTTTTCCATAGATATACTTCGCTAAGGAATCTCTTTGATCTATGGCCTTCTCGGGTGAAAGAGGGATTAATAATGCTTCACCATTAATGATAGTATCTTTATTGCATAATGCTCTTTCCAAGCCATCTTCCGCAACGCTTAAAAGGTTAGCAATGCGACGACTATCAGCAGGTACAGTTACACGACTTCCGCCCTCCTGATCCTTCGAATCAGAGAAACTAATATTTCCTAAATGTAAAACAGCCGCTAAAAGCTGAAAGATCTTGTTTTGCGTTGTAACATCAACTTTTAAACTATCAAAAGCAAACATCATTTCTTCAAATTCCTCATAGTCTGATCGACGATCTATCTCCATACAACTCGATTGATTAAGATAGTAAAACTGATCCGGCGGCTTTAATCCGAATTCTCTCTTCATATCTTTAGAAGCACCAGCTAAAAACATGTAAAATACATGATAATTTCGCTCGTTTGGGCCTTGCTTAACCACACGCGATTTCTCCAACAAATATGCAGTGACATTGCAACCTTTAATCGTATTCTTTTTATCAAAGTTGACTTCCATATATTTTCCGAATCTTGATGAGTTATTGTTACGAATAGTCTTGGCGTTGCCGAAACTTTCTAAGATAGGATTCGAATCAAGGATTTGTGTCTCAATACTCCTTCCAACACGGCTTGCAGTAGACCCACTGACGGTAGAAATAAACTGCAGGATCTTTTTCGTCGCTTCAGTTTTACCAGCTCCCGATTCACCTAGGAGGAAGCCAAAGTTAGGATAACAATTTTTGTTAAATTGGAAGTGGAAGATTACCTGATATCAAAACCGATTGATCTTTTCGATCTTGCTTCATATGATGGACTGCTAAAGCTGCAGTAGTATAAACGTGGGGAATTAACTCATCTTGATTTTTAACTGTTTGAAACATTTTATCGATATAAGACAGTTCATAGATATTCAGTGCTTTATATGGATTCAATGCAACAAGAATATTCCCAACTAAGGTATAAATTTTATCAGAGTTAAATCTTTTTTTAATATGATGTAAAATAATTCCTTCATTATACGACTCTAAATTAATTAAGTTCTCGCAGTCTTCTTCTAAAGCTTGAGGTGTAACTGTATCAAACAGAGCAATATTTCCAGGAATTTTATATTCGTTACCCCCACCACGACTGCGAACATTTATACTGGTTGAGTCATTCGAAACAACAGTGACAGGCTCCCAGGCCTCTGTCGGATGACTAACCCATATCATCCCTCACAGCGAGATATCTTTTGTCAGTTAGACTGTTCTGCAATGCCAAATAAAAACAATATTAACGGGAGGTTTATTATTTTTTTATTTTACATTAGACTGCCTGTAGCGTTTTGATGGAGGGAGGAGGTTGAAACTTGCTTGCTTGCTTGATGATGTTGGATTCACTGAGTAAAGGCTGCTTTGGTAAGAGATTCGGAATTGATGTCCTTGGTTGGTTCTTGCTTCCTCGAGCGTCATGTTTCAAAACCTCACTATTCAAGAAGCTACATTTGAAGTTAATTTAGATAGAATATTTGATGACATTCTGCAAGGGGAAGACCTTATTGAGACAAGTTCAGCATCTTCCCGAACTAGTGCTTCATCTTCATCGATTCCTTCGAATTCGACGAGTCTTGTTCACGTGAAAAAGAGAAAGCGTCGCAACCGGACCACAAACAACCCAAGCTTTATTCCTGCCATAAGGATTTTTCGTCGCGATATTCGGAGGAAATATGGAGAAATGTTGAATAATGTTCTCAATAGTTATGATGTCAATCTATTGAGACGGTTTATGCAGGATTTTGCTGTCCCCCAAGTAATTCAGTATATCAAAGAGTTTCCACCAGATTTATTCGCTCAATTGCATAATACTACTCAGTTTCAAGGGATTGAAGCGGCCGTGGAAGCATTAGGAAGACATTATTTCGCAATTCCAGACATCAACTTTTATTTTTCTGAGGTTAAAGTCTGCCAACGGTTGGACACTGTTGGGAGTCGTGTTTTAGTAAGTTCTTTGATCAAGGGCACCTTAGTTTACGGCTTAGTACCGAGGATAGAAAGTACCGCCAGTATTCCTGTCAACGAGGAAGTTGCATTGGTGGATTCCAAGTCTTTGTACTGCTTTGAAACTTCACAAAAGAGTGATAATGTGTTTCTTCGACTTTTGGAGCAACAAGTTGACTACTGTTTACAAGTATTCCTGACGATTTCGCTCGATGAACAGCATCGTTTTGTTTCTGTTGACGTTGAGGCGTCTCGCGCGTGATTGATGGTGACACTTAGTTGCTAGATTTATTTTTATAATAGTGATCGAGCGAGTATTCTTTATGTTGGTCTAAGTTCATTTTCTATACAATTTTTCACGAGCTACTTTATTTTACTTCAGTTAAAAAGCGAAAAATCAAGCTTCCCGTAAGATGCTCTTCAGGAAGCTAAATGAAAACTTCA
>VFQN01004471.1_pt1 | contig 18399 bp, 19 predicted proteins | sample 3512371 | NCBI WGS metagenome assembly VFQN01 (sample SAMN10412370, study PRJNA504923) | tailings metagenome | isolation source: Replicate 2 from Balatoc abandoned mine | place: Philippines: Itogon, Benguet | collected 2017-08-28 | reverse complement strand
GTAAGGGGTATGCAAAATAATAGATAGATAAGGCATACAAAAGCCTCACGATCTTAAAAGGCATTTTTTAGAAACTCTGTATGGGCCGATGAAAGCACCCTTAAATTGGTACACGGGATGGTACACGGCAGGAGTCGGCAATTATTATGGGGAGGAATAATATAAATTAAATTATTGATTTTAATGGTGGAGCTAACCGGTCTCGAACCGGTGACCTCTTGCATGCCATAAATGAAATCATGCGTTTAACAAGGTTTAAAGCCGTCTATTCATTCATGAGAAATCATTGATTTAGTTGGTATTTTGGTTTAAGATAGGCTAATAAAGTTTAATCTCATCTTGCCCCCATAGGTACACAAGATGGTACACAGGAGAGGAATCCATGCCTAAATCCACTTTACACCTTTTATCAGCTCTTCAAGTGGAACGAACTTCGGTGATATGTAAGAGTCAAATGATTAGTGATGGTGGTGGCCTGTATCTATTTATGCGAGATCATGGGCGACGCGAATGGATTTTTCGTTATACATCACCCCTTACGGGACAACGACGCAAACAAACTTTGGGAACCTACCCGGATACGACCTTGAAAGAAGCACGTCGTTTGGCCTCTCAAAAGCGTGAAATGCTATCTTTGGGCAAAGATCCCTTGAGTGAGGCCGACAAACAATGCGAAAAAGAAAAGCAAGCTCTTCTGGAACGGCAGCAACGACAACAAAACACCGTGCGTTCCGTATTTGAATTGTGGAAGCGTTTTGAATTACAAAACCGCAAAGATGAGGGTAACGAAATCAAACGAGCCTTTGAGAAAGACGTGTTTCCCATCATCGGCTCCAAACCCATAGGAGAAGTAAGCCGCCAAGATGTAAAAACGATTTTAGATCGCCCTCTTCGCCGTGGTGTCAAGCGGATGGCCAATCGTTTGCTGTCGGATTTGAAGCAATTCTTCCGTTATGCCCAAGATGAAGAACTCTTGCCCCTAGATCCTACTCGTCGTTTATTAAAGGAAAGAGTGGGAGGAAAGGAAAATATGCGCCAACGTTATTTGTCCCTTCCTGAACTTAGACGTTTGAGTGAGCTATTACCCCATTCAGGATTAGGTCTGGCTTCTCAAAGTTTAATATGGTTGTTGTTGGCTACGGGCTGCCGCGTCAACGAAATTCTACGCGCTCGTTGGGAACATATTGATTGGAAAAAACGCCTTTTGCACATTCCCAAAGAACACTCAAAAAACACAATCGCGCATGAAATATACCTTTCTGATTTTGCCCTAAAACACCTGCTCGCTTTGAAGAAGACCCAAACGACGGCTTGGTTGGTTCCTAATCGAAAGGGAGATGGCCCGGTTACTCGTCAGGTGCTCACTAAACAAGTAACCGACCGGCAACAGCCCCCTTCTTCTAAAAACCGCTTAACCAATTCTCAAACTTTGATTTTACCGGGCGGTTATTGGGTGATTCATGATTTGCGGCGGACCACAGCCACTTTGATGCAAGAGGCAGGGGTGTTGCCTTACATCATCAAAAAATGTCTTAACCAAAAAACCGAAGATAAAATCATGGAGACTTACCAACGTGCTTCCTTGGCAGTACAACAACGCCAAGCGTTTGAGGGATTGGGCAAGCAGTTAGCCTCTATGGAAAATAAAAAACGGATTAATCTAATTTTTGAGCAGTAGAATAAGGCTGTGATAAGTTAGCCAAGCACTGTTGAATCTCACTCACTTTCCAAACGGTGATACGAGGCGCTAATTTATAAGGTTTTGGAAACCGTCCCGATTTACAACCGTTCCACCAAGTGGCTTTGCTGACCGGAATGAGTTGGAGCACTTGGGGTAAACGCAAAAAGCCGCCGTGTACTTCTAATAACATCCTGCCTCCTTGAAAATGTGAATGGCTTCTCTTTCTATAACTCATTCTTTGACGATTCTTTTTTTTAAAGTGCCATGATTCATCAGGATTCAACACAAACTCGGTTGTAGGATTCCCAAGCGATCAATGAGAGAGGTGACATACCTCATTGACAGAACGTTGGTTAAACCATAAATGGGGTTTAATTGTGATTAATCAACCATTGATTGAGTTGACACTGCTGTTTGAAAACTTTTAGGTATGCCAGACAGCCTTGCAGGAGGTTGTTTTTTGGAACTGTTTTTCGACCAAAGGAAAAAGCTCAATGTCGCCGAAACACCTTCCCCCCGATCCGCTCTTGGACCGCAAAAGTGCCGCCCGCTACTTGGGTTTCTCCCCCGGTACCTTGGCGGTGTGGCAATGCAAAAAACGATACAACCTCAAATGCATCAAAGTAGGCCGTTCGGTTCGCTACCGCCGCAGTGACCTCGACAAGTTTTTGGAAGAACGCCTGTCGGCCTGAGGTCTTTTGCCTCGTAGACTTTTCTTCCTTTTTTCTTTTTTTATGGACAAGGATTGGCATGGACAAAACACAAGCCAAAGCCATCGCGCTGCCCGAGATTCTGCGGTTGTTGGGTTCGGAACCGGTTCGGGTTCGTAACGGCAAAGCCTGGTATTCCTCCCCCCTCCGGCAAGAAAAGACCCCGAGTTTCATGGTCGATTTGCACACCAACCGTTGGTATGACTTCGGGGAAGGCAAGGGAGGAGACAGCATTGATTTAGTGCAATGTTACCTGCAATCCACCCACGAAGCCCACACCTTGCCCGATGCCCTGCGTTGGCTGGATAACATGACGGGTGGCTCTCCGGCCACTTTGTGGTCACCCGCCGAAAAAGCCGTTCCCGAAAGTGATTTGGTCCTTATTTCCAATCGACCCCTGCAACACCGAGGATTACTGAATTACGTAGAAAAACGCGGGATTGCACCACTGTTAGCGGCCAAACACCTGCGAGAATTACGGGTACGCAACAAAGCCACGGGCAAGTATTTTTTCAGCTTGGGGTTTGCCAACGAAGAAGGAGGCTACGAACTCCGCAACCCCTTCTTCAAGGGATGTTTGCGTCCCAAATCCCTGAGTTTTGTGCGGGGCAAAGTCGGGGCTCAAAGCATTCACTTCTTCGAAGGCTTCATGGATTACCTTTCGGCGCTGAGCCAAGCGGGCCAAAGCAGCTTTGGGCAAGATGTGATTGTGCTCAACTCCGTTTCCTGTTTGGGGCAGGCGTTGGCTTATGTACAAAACTACGGTTATCGCCGGGTCTACACGTGGCTAGACAATGATCCCGCCGGTGAGAAAGCCACAGCGCTCTTGGGCGAGTTTTGTAAGACCCAACAAGGCTTGTTACACCAACCCCTCAACCGTTTGTACTCACCCCACCCCGACGTGAATGCGTGGCACCTGCACCAACGTGGCCTGCGGCTTTAGCAAAAGGATTGTTTGTATGCAACAAAATTGGCTTTCCCAGTACTACCAAGTGAGTGAAGTGGAAATCGTGTACCGCAACAAAATCCCCTACCAAGACCGGATTCAGGTCAACCGGGCAGGGGTGGCCTACGAAATCCTACGACAATGTTGGGATGAAAACCGTTGGGAATTGGTGGAAGAGTTCAAGATTTTGTTGCTGGATCGTCAAAATCACTGCTTGGGGATTTCACAAATTGCGACGGGAGGCAGTGCCGCTTGCGTGGTAGATGCCAAAATAGTGTTTGCCACGGCCTTGAAGGCCAACGCCTCTTCGCTGATATTGGCCCACAATCACCCCTCGGGTCATTTGAAAGCCAGTCAAGCGGATTTGGAACTGACCCGAAAGCTGTGCCAAGGGGGCAAACTGCTGGATTTACCGGTGTTGGATCATTTGATTGTCACTCCCGCCAATTACCTCTCGCTGGCCGACCAAGGGTTGATGCCGTGAAAGAGGTAGGAGCCGGTAAAATCGTGTCCACAATCGAACTCACTCAACTTGATTACTCCGCATTGACGCAGCAAATCGCTTTGGCTTTGCCCACGGCAGAACTCGCTTGGAAACCAGCTTGGCATGAACAGCATCCCGAGGATGACATCCTGAGTCCTTTGCGGTGGAATGATCAGCCGTACCAAGGCACCAACATGCTGAGATTGTGGGCGTTGGCCACCCAAGAGCAGTATCCTTATCCGCATTGGATGACCCACCAACGGGCGGTTTGTTTGGGAGGACAACTGAAAGACCAAGCCCAAGGGGTTCGGATTAGCTACGCCCAGACGCGTTCTGCTGCCATGGGCGGTGAGTATGCGGAGGGCTTGGCTTTTTACCGCAGTTACACGGTGTACAACGTGGCTGAGCTGGCAGGTTTACCCGCTCGTTACTACGAGCTTCCAAAGAAAGTAGGAGGAAGCAATCCCGATGCTCGCCACGAAGGTTTGGAGGCTTTTTTTGCGGCCACGAAAGTGGCAATCGTGCGGGGCAATGAAGCGATGTACTTGGCCGAGTCCGACCAAGTGGTACTGCCTGCGTTTGAATGGTTTGAGAGTGCGGCGGCGTATTATGCCACGGCGGCGCACGAATTAATCCACTGGAGTCGTCACCCTTGTCGTTTGAATCACAGGGGAGGCGATGCGGAGGAAGAGGTCATTGCGGAGCTGGGAGCCTGTTTTTTGTTGGCGGCGGTGGATATGGCTCCTTCGGCTCGCCAACTGAGTTACCTGCGGCATTGGTTAGCTGCCTCCGAAGCGCCTCTGGAATCGCTTTGAATCGGTGAGTTACTTGCAGGCTTTCGAATGTCGTTGAGCGGGGAGCGAAAGATCCGACCGTGACTTGGGTCAGCGCCGAGGGTGGGGAGTTACCAGAGTCCGCCCTGGGTGTCAACCACTATTTTCGCCTCACACGCCCCACCCAAAATAGCAGTGGACACTGGGGGCGGAAGAACTCCGGTGTAAACCTCCCCAACCACTCACCCAAGGAGCACGTTGATGAAATCCACGACCCCCGATCAAAAAAACGACATTTACCAGCGCGTAACGGCCAAGTTATTGGCGGATTTAGAAAAAGGCCAGCTGACGTGGCGCAAGCCGTGGAACAGTGAACACTTGGCGGGGCAGGTAAGGCGTCCGTTGCGTTGGAACCAAGTTCCTTACAGCGGCATCAACACCTTGGTATTGTGGGCCACGGCGGCCGACAAAGGGTATCAGTCTCCCTACTGGATGACCTTTCACCAAGCCTTGGAATTGAAGGCCAACGTTCGCAAAGGCGAGAAGGGTGAACAGGTGGTGTATGCCGATAAAATGGTGCGGGAAGAACAGACGCCCGAGGGTGAAACCGACTTGCGTCAGATTCCTTTTCTGAAAACCTACACGGTGTTCAACGCGGATCAAATCGAAGGTTTACCGGCTTCTTACTATCCCGTGGCTGAAACGCAAACTACCCCTGCCATGGAGCGGGATGCAAAGTTGGAGACATTTTTTAGCCAAACGAAAGCGGAGATTGTGCGGGGTAAATCGGCGGCGTATTATTCGCAGAGTGACCGGATTGAGATGCCACCCTTGGATAGTTTTGAAACAATCCAAGATTACTATGCAGTGTTATCGCACGAACTTTGTCACTGGACCAAACACCCCACGCGTTTGAATCGTGATTTGGGCCGCAAGCGTTATGGTGATGAAGGGTACGCCAAAGAAGAACTAGTGGCGGAACTCGGAGCCTGTTTTTTAGGCGCAGACCTTGGTTTTGAGCCGATGCCGGAGCTACAACACGCGGCTTACCTTCAATCGTGGTTAGAGGTGCTGCAAAACGACAAGCGTTTTATTTTCACGGCGGCGTCTCATGCCCAGAAAGCCGTGGAGTATCTGCATGGTTTGCAGGGGCCGTGAGGAGGAGCGTTCATACCACGCCCCTCTTTGCAAGCGGTATTAATTTGGCGCTTGAAACAAATATAATACAGGCAATAAAGTGTTTTAACTGTATCAATTAAAGATGTGATTACCATATGATAACATTTTTAGGCTTTTCTTGCAACAAAAGAAAGATTTCAGCATACTTGTATTACAAATGTTGTGGCTTGAAGTGCGAAAGTAGCATCATACGACAAATCACTGATTATCAATTTGAAATAGTATGGTGATGTTGCGTCCAATAAATAGTTGGGTGCGGGTCTAAAATGGGCTTACAGATCAGCTTTCCTGCGACAGGTTGCACGGCCCGACAGGCGAACTTTTTTGCTCGTTAGTAGGCTTGCGGCTGACCCAGGAAACGCCCCGCTTAGGCAAGGTGAACGTGAATTTGCCAGCTTTCTGCCGACAGGCCAACCGCCTAAGTGGTGGTAGGCTGACAAAAGCGGATTCGGTACGTAGTGAAGCTTCGCGTTTGGGCGTGAAAATTGGTTCCGCGCGTTGTTGTCTGCTCCGCGTGGGCAGCTTTCTTAAATTAATTTATAAAAATTAAATCAATAGTAGGACAATGGAAAGCAATAAGAAAAGTAACAACTTACTTCCATGGTTTTTAGCTTTTATCTCTCTCTTGACTGCGTTGGGGGGGCCAGTAATATTTCCTCGTCTTGTAGCGAAGTATTATGCGAAGGTAAACCCAACGAAATTCCCTATCGATTCTTCATTAGTAATTCAATTACATAATTCTATAGAAAAGATAAACAAATTGACCAAAGAAGTACAAGATAAAAATAATCAGATAAACAAATTGACCAAAGAAATAGTGGATAAAAATAACCAGATAAATAAATCGGAAGGAGGAAAAGTGCCATATTGTTCAAAGATACAAGGAACTTTTGAAAGAGTGGATCAAGTGTATGGCTTACTAAAAATGAAAATAACACAAACTGGTTGCAATATAAAAGGGGATTATTCTACACCTGATATTAAGCACACATTTACCGGGGAATGGAACCAGAATAATAAGTCTTTTACAGTAACCGTGCGTAGAGGTAATGATGGTTCATGCATGACTCAAATGTATGGTTCTCTTTCTAAGGAAGACAATGCCGTCAAACTTGTTATTAAAAGCACCGCCGGATTATGTGGTGTACCTGTTAATTATTCTGAAACATCTATCTTTAATAGGATAAGGGAGTAGGTTATGTTCAACATGGCAGCCGCACCGATAGTTAAGATTTAGTAAGCAGAGCGGCTTTCGACTGACAAAGCAAACGCCCGGCAGTTGCGTCCTGACGGAAGCGGATTTGTTGCCGCTCTGGTGTATCGGTTGTTGAGCTTCACGAGTCGGTGTGGAAACTGGCTCCGTGTGTGTTTGTGCGCTCCGCGTGGGCAGACTACCGCTGACAAGAGGCTCGCCGGTGAGGAGGTTTTTCAGCCCAACTAGCAAAGGGTGTAAAGGTCGCAATCGTCTCGTATTCAGGTGATTAACTTATTTATCATCAGCCCTTTGGGGCGTTGGGCGAAGTCTAAAAAGTGCGTCCATTTCCGGGTTCTGCCCCATAAGTCAGGCTTTAATTTAATTCATTGAGTGGGTTTTGTGTGATAGTATGTACACTTCAATGGGCCAAATGTGATTTACCAGCCAACGTTCATGCGACAAATATACCGAGTTGGTGAAAAGCGAATGCATAGCTAGGCTTTGGCTCGATATGCAAACTTGAAAATATAAATTGTAGATTTGTTTTTTTGTAATACAGCAATAATAGACATTCAAATTATGGCAGCTTTTAAAGGTGAACAGCTGGTAAAAACTTTGCAAACGAAGAAAATATATAACTATATTGATACAGATAAGAAGATAGACCAGCTTTCAAGAGAAGTTTTTACAAATAAGAAATTGATTATACATTATCCACGCGGATTTGACGGTGGACCAAAGTACAAAACAATTAAATCCTTTCATTTTATTGGCTTCAAAAAAGAGAAGGATTTTCCAGTCGGTATATTTAAATCTGAAAATTACGGTTGGGGTTTCACTAGAACTTTAAATCCTTTTGCAGAGTACTTAGATAATAATTTTGACTTTGAAGAAGTAATAATTGAGAAGGAAGGAAAGCTTCTGGCTGACGTAGAAAAGAAGAGGCTTTATCTAAATGAAAGTAGTCTCATACAATTGAATCAAGCGTTTAAAAGTATATTTAGTAAACATAAGGCAGAAATAGACTTTACAGTAAAAGTAAATGGTCATTCGCTTTTTCCTGATGTTATTGATAAGCCAGAAAAAACATATGTGTCTGATGCACTTGCCAATTCTTTAGCTTCTTGGGGAAATGATATTGAAGAATTTTCGGATGCAGATAAAAATGCCATCAAAGATTTGTTCGATAAACTATCTGTAGGGACAGACTTTTTATCGGATGAGGCATTGGCAAAAACGAAAGAACTAATTGACTCTAAATATATACAAAGTATACTCAAGAAATACAAAGAATTAATGGCATTAAAGACAGATGGAGAATCTTTAGAGAAACAATGGCAATTTTTTTTGAAAGAAAATAATTGGATATTCTCTTCTATTTTTGCTCAACCAGTAATTCTCTTCCAAAGAGAGGCTTACGTTGGTGGAAAAACTATAGATAATCAAAATGGAAAATTTAATGATTTTCTTATTAAAAATAGTCTAAGTGATAATGTTTCATTCTTAGAAATAAAAACTCATAAGACTAAGTTATTGGAGAAAATACCGTATCGCGGTGACGATGTATTCAGTGCAACCAAAGATTTAACGGGATGCATAGTACAAGTTTTAAATCAAAGAGATAATTTTCAAAAGGAATTTTATGCAGTAAAAGGGAAGACAAAGACTAAAGGTAACTTTGAAACATTTAACTCTAAATGCGTCGTATTAATTGGGTCAACAAAAGATCTTGATGAAAATCAAAAATATGCTTTTGAGTTATTTAGAAGCAACAGCAGGGACGTTGAAATACTTACTTTTGATGAATTGCAACTAAAAATTGAAAGTTTACAGAAAATATTATCTGCTAAAAAATAAGCAATGAAGTGATTTTGCAGGTTTTGAAAAATTGTAATCTATACTCAAACGCCCAATTTGTATGGGCGGCTTGTCTGTGGACAGGGATCACGTCCAGTGGGAGGCTTTGCAGTCCAATATTGTGAGGGTGTAAAGGCAGGGCATTGCGTTTGTTGTTTGCAGGGGCCTTAGGATCCATCAGCCCATGTTGTTGGGTGAAATGCCTATCGGGGGCGACAATTATTGCTGGCATTTTCCGAAATTTAATAATGTGTCGATTTTTTCGTATTCGCTGTCCCAAGCCGTTCGACCCAGTTATTCACTTGAGATCTTTCTTTGGATGAAAACCCATAAGGGGTCATTTGCAGCGTTGTATACAGACATGCATTCCATGTCCCACTTTGTTGGGGTGTTGATGAATAGGGAAGCGTAGCTCAACGGCCGTCCCGACGCTTATCCCTGCTTTTTACTGCATAAAAAACATCTGTGACTCCGCTTCGCTGCGGGGAGCTACCCTATGGCCGATACGCTTGAACGACTCCCCGTCATCCACCACCAACCAAAGGAGACTCTACGATGACTACTGATACCACTTCTCACCCTAAATATCCTACCCACACGGTCTATTTTTTGAAAGACAAAGAAGGCCAAGAAAAACCAGATTGGCTCAAAACAGGCGTCGCTTGGGAACACGCCGACCAAGAAGGTTTGAACCTTTCCCTCAACCTGTTTGGTCAAGCAATCGCAGTTGTTGTTCGGAAAAATAAATCTAAAGCGATCTAAGTTTATGACTCCGGACGAAGCGGCTTCGTCCGGAATTTCTGTATCCGTTGAAAGTGAGCAGACTTAATGAATTGGAAATCTTCAGTGAACATAAAACAGGGTGAAATTACGGTAAAAAAATACGAGAGATTTCCTATGTCGAAACGGGGAATTCCCCGTTTCGCTTGCCTCTCCTGCAACTTACCTTTACTGGATCAATTCAAATAAACAATTAATCTCATGACCATCAATGACCTAAGTGAATTGGTCACTACATTATTGGCCATTAGTCTGGCCAGTGAACGAGTAGTCACCATTCTAAAAACAACCTTTCCGGTTTGGCTTGCCGACGAGAAGAAAACGGAGGCTCAGGAAGTGGATCTCGTGGCCGACAGAAGCAGACGTTTATTGGTTCTGCTCATTTCATTTCTGGCCTCTTGGATTACAGCCGCTTTTTTAGTGGATAATCCCGGCGGTAAAGATTGGATTGATCTGAATTTTTTCGGATCAATAAGCTTTGGGAAAGGAAATGCAACAAACTTTCCGGTTTGGATTATGGGGCTGTTAGCCAGTGGCGGCTCCTCACTGTGGAGCAATCTGCTGGGCTATACAAAAGCCATCAAAGATGTACAAACTCAACGGAAAGCTAGTGAAAGTCTGCAATTTAATATGGCTGCTCAAGAGCAGGGGTTAACTACCTTTGACAGTGGCTTAGCTGTTCGGCGTAAGGTAGACAATTCGATCCTTGATCAACTGACTTCCATGTCTGCTCCACCGTTTGAGGTTTCCGGTTCCCGCATTCAACGCAACTAATTTATTATCTATCATGAGCGAAATTACTGTTATTCCAATTAATTCTGCGGAGGGCCCCGTCTCGGTTACGGTGACTGCGCCTAAATTTCCGCAAAGTATTGGCGGGGTTGTTTGGCGATACAATGCTGACAAAACCTTCGACCTGAAAGCAGGATTGTTTACCAATGTTGCTTCCGAGGTGCCGCTGGGAGCCCCCGGCTTAGTAAATAACAAATTTTTTTTGATAGAAGGTGGAGTACTTCACCAAAATGATGTTCCCCCCACACCGTATCAGGTAGTGGTGACCATCCTGCAAAACGGGAAGGTATTGCATCAACAGATTCCTCCCGAAAACGGCTCGGGTAAAATTGGTAACAACGATATACCCTTTCTGTACCGTTTTCAACTCAAAGCACAATGAAAAATCAACTCACCTACACAACTTGGCAGTTTGCAGTACTTCTTACTTTGGGGATAGTTCCGCAGCCGGAGCTTATGGCGCAGAGCGGAAAGCCAGAAGAATTGGTAAATGCCGTTGGCTATAGCGTGCCGACATCGCCTGCGTTTGAACTGCTTCCCAATAAACCTTCGGAAGTATCCAATCTGGTAACGCCTAAAGATATTCTGGCTATAGTGCCTACGTTTGTTCATAAAGGGAAGGTAAAAACCGGCGTGGCTGCCGATGTACGACCATTCAGTTATTTGGTTGGCTCATTGGCTAAATACCAAAAGAGTCCGGTGAGTCGCGTTTTTTGGCGAACGGTCGTGTCTGTTGGAACGGCACCTGACCCTAATCAGAACAATGATGCCTTTTTGAGCACAGGGATACGTATGACGCTAATTGACCGAGGTGATCCAAGAGCTAATAAAGTTTATACAGATAGTTTGGCTGGGGCTTACGCACGTTCCTTAGTGCGTCAAGGTCCACCGCCTTTTGGAATAACTCCCGAACAGCAACAAGCTCGCCATGAAGCCGCCATTAAAGCAGCGGACAGTCTTCGCAGTAAATTTATTAAAGATTGCTGGAATAAATTTCGACTTGATATAGGTTACGGCTATATGGCTCGTGCCCTCAACAGCAGTTACCATTCCGACAGCCTGAAAGGAAATCGTTGGGGGTTCTGGATGGCATTGGGAGGAGGTATCGGTAAAAAAGACACGTGGTTTCGAGATAATGTTCAATGGAATGGTACCGTCAAGGTCACACGCATAATCAGTACACCTACAGAGAAGAGCGAAACAGGGCGCTACGTAGCGGGCGGACGGGCGCGTTTTTTTATCTCTCCTAAAGTCGCCTTCTCAGTCGAAACTGCTCAAATATGGTCAGAATATCGAAAAGCCACCAATCTTAATGAAACTTGGACGCACTTTGCGGCCATTGCTGAAATAAACATACCAGCTCTGGGGGGATGGCTTACTCTGGGCTATGGGGGCGACACCGCTCACCGCACGGCAGCCGACAGTAAGTTCTCTTTTAGTTATGCTGTGGCCACTAACCGAATTATCAAACCGTAATCCCGCACGACGCTGTGAAACGGATTTGATACCTATAGACCTCTTGAAACTAAATCTATACACCGATTTCTTCCTTTAAAGCCAAACCAAAGTGCAGGAACCGACCTATTTGCTTACTCCTTGACTTTCTGCACCTCTATTTCCACGACAGTCGTTCCATTTGTCTTATCTGTGGCAGAAGAATAACGTTCTTCCATCGCAACAACCATTGTTGGCAACTGATCCAATAACTCAGTGAATAACGTCTCCAATCCATAACCGCGCAGCGTCACCGTGTGCGACGAAAAATACAGCATGATTTCATTCTTCTCACGGCTGAGGTGCAATTCCCCCGCCATTAGGTAAGCATAACTGAGAAAGAAACGCCGCCCGTTTGGCCAAACTAAACACAAACTACGCGCGGGGGCAGAGGGAGGTAATAAGTTTTCGTCGGCTCCTTCCTCCTCCGCTTTGGAAGGATTCCCCTCCCGCATTTGGTCAAAACGTAGTTTAAATTCTCGGTTCATGGTCAGGTAATTTTACCGGTGAAACTTTAGACGGATTTCTTTGAGGAGTCTTTGTTTTGGCGGCAGGGGATTTGTGCCTCTCCTCCCGCATTCGCTGCTGGACCCGTTCTTGGTTCTTTTTACGGACCAACTCCAAAGCCGAAGTTCGATCCCCCAGCCGCTGGGCATATTGCATCAGTTCCTCTTTGTGATCGGTGTAAACATGTACCCCGTCACGCCCCCGAGAAACCGACACGTAAAACTGCTTGGCATCCGTAGCGGGAAAGGTGGCCGCTGGTTGGAAAATAAAGACCTCATCGACGGTTTTACCCTGCGAAGCATGCGAGGTGATGCAATAGGCATGAGCCAAATGCCCGTAGTCTTGCCCCAAACGGAACTTGGTTTTACTCAACCGGTTTTGTAGGACCAATTCCCCTTTTTTGTTTACCGAACTTACCTTGAGCAATTCGCCGTTGTTGAGCCGCTTGTTTTGTTGGTCAAATCCGTTGCGCGTCAGCCGCACCCAATCCCCCTTGGACAGGGGAAGTTGGCTTTGTTGGTAGAGTTCAAAATCTTTGCTGCGCTCCAGCGGCAGTAAGGTTGTCGCTTGGTTTTCGTCTTTGAGTCGAACGCCTTTCTCACTGCTGCTTTCGACCGTCCAGACACTGCCGCGTTTGAAACCCGGTCCATTTTGGTTGAATTGTACGTGCATGCCCTCTCTCAGGTTGCGCCAATCGCTTTTTTCGGCCTCGGTCAAATTCAGGTTGACCAAACGGGGAAGGGTGATTTCTTTTTTACCTAACTGCTTGGCGGCTCTTAGTTTTTGCCGAATGGCTTGGGTCAGTTCATCCCCCTGCTGGTGAGTGGGTGAGACCACCAAAGCCGATTTACCCGCTTTGAGGGCGGAGGTATAATCCTGGACCAATTGCTCATGGGGGTTTAAAGCGTCCACCTGATGAATAACCCCCATGGCATCCAATTTTGCAAACGCATGCTTGACTGCTCCCCGCGCCAAATCCTCCACCGCCGCCCGGTAGTTTTCATTCCGCTGCCGGTAAATTTTGTTGACCTCGGCTGATTGGATACCGCCCACCGTGTTGAGAATCCGCAAGGCATCCCCGCGCACGACGGCGGCGTGTTGGCGGGTATCACCCCCCAACACCAAACGAGCGTTTTTTTGGTGGACTAGCTCCAGCAAGGCACTCATGTCTTGGGTGCCGAGCAGTCCGGCTTCATCCACCCACAGCACTTGCCCTTGGAGTTGGTTTTGCCTTTCTTTGTCCACCAGCAGTTTGGCCACCGTGTCAGCCTTTTCAAAACCTTCCTCCTTCAAGACCCCGCGCGAAGCCTGGGCGGTGGGAGCCACCACGGTTACTTTTTTACCCGCCGCTTCCAGGTGTTTGACGGCCTCTTGCATCAAGGTGGTTTTCCCCGACCCCGCCGCCCCGCGAATGATAGAAACGCGGTTGGTCGTCGTCAGCAGGTGACGGACGGCGTCGGCCTGTTGACCGCTGAGGGCTAGCGGGGGTGGTTCGGAGTAGAGGGGGCGGAGTTTTCCCTGCCCCGCCCTTGCGAGTTGCACCATGCGTTGTTCTTGAGCCAGCACCTCTCGGGTGGTGCACAGGGTTTGTCCCGCTTCTTGGACGTGAATCAGCCGCTGGTCCGCTTGGAAACAATCGGTAATCTGGGCCAAGGAAACCGAGGCCTGACCCATGCTTTGGCGGTAGGCGGTTTCTAGCAAACGACGGTCTGGCAGTACCGAGGCGCGTTCAAATCCATGTTGCAGGGCGTGGTCTAGGCACTGCTGGGGGTCAAGTCCTTTGCCTTTGATAGGCCGTTTGTCCCCCGATGGGTAGCGAACCACCCGTGCGCCTTCGTCTTGTTCACGGGGGTCTAAGGCATGGATTTGACGTTTCCAGTCCGTTTTCAATTCGGTCATGGAAAGCCCTTTTTCTTTTTTAGATCGGGTCCGTGCCCCCAACCCGTCGAGTTCCTTCGCGTCGGTGATGCCTTTTTCTTGGGCCACGCGCCCAATCTCATCGGTGCGTTTGGAAAACAGGTCAATGACGCGCGGCGGTACGCCTTCTACTTCAAAGGACTTGTCCGTGCGTCGAATTTCGTAGCCCAAGTCGATCAAGCGGTCAGAGAGCCGTTTGTGAAAGCGGGCTTGGTAGTAGGGCATGTCGCGTTTGATGTCGCGGAACTGAGCCGCTTTATAAGATTGTTCCTCGGTATCCCAAGTGGCATTAAAGACAAAACAGTGGGCGTGCAGGTGGGGGTCGGGGGCAAAGCCTTCCACGGGTCGGGCGGTTTGGTGGATAAAGTCCGCCCAGACCAACTCCCCCGTGGGACGGTCATCGTAGGTATTGTTTTTACGCACCCTGGTTTTGGCGTCGGCTTCGATGTCGAGCATGGTCTGATGTACACTCTGCCGAAAGGCCTCCAACAGGTGGTCGTCTTTTGAGAGGGCGTGAAGGATCGACACCGATTTGGGGCAGTGGAAGTTGATGTCGTAGCCCGTCGTGCGCTCGTCTTTGGTGCGGGGCGTCAGCGGCTCACCCGTGAGGGGGTGGGTGTTCTCGCACAGGGCAAAGAAGACCTGTTTGGTGGCCTTTCCGGTGACACCCAACCGCTCGGCCAATTTTCCGTGAATGTGTCCCTGAAGCTCTTGGTCGTTGATGTAGTAATCAGCCTTGGCGAGGGCTTCGGAAAAATAGGCTTTGGCGTGGGCGGCGCTGCTGCTTTGAATCATGCGGATCATGACAGAAAGGATACAGATTTTTTTTAACAGTCAGGGGGACTTTTGCGTTTAGTTAGCGCTGGTACATCACAAGTAAGCTGAGCAGTGCCCAAGCAGTGCAGCGGGAGTGAGACGGGTCGATTAAACTTTTATCATCAGACATCTTCCCTAAGCACAGCTTAGGTGGTTTGGAGGAGGGCTTTTTAGAGCGCTTCGACGACATCCTCGTCGATAAAACTATCCACCAATTTACGACGAGTTTCGGGGTCCGCCGGGCGGCGACCGTAGAAGTTGACGCCCCGGGTTTCGCTACTGTCGCGGCCTTCCACGAAGGCGTTGACGAGTTCTTCGTTACAAATCATTTCGTCGATTTTGTCCATGACAAAATGGTCTCCTTGTCGGTAAGCGGCCATGTAACTGAGCGCGTAGAAAATGCTTGAAATAAAAATAATCAAACCGATAGGCTGAGCCGCCCCCCACAACAGCAAACCAATCACGGCACAGATTCCGGGTTCAACCACCGTTTCAAAGGTTCTCAAATCTACCGGCGTATCACTTAGGGATAGGTTGCGAATTTCGGGACGGATTTGTCCCGTGGAAAGACTGAAACGTCCCAGGTCATACACCGAGGGTAGCTGTTTTATCTCTTGGCGTCGTTGCAGGCACATGTAGATAAAACCGGCCAAGTATAAGTACCAAGTAGTAAAGAAAGTGACAAAGAGGAAAAAATCAGTGGCTCTTCGAAAACGGCTCAGTATTTCAAAATAGACAAAAGGGAACAGCGCCAAAACGGTGGCGATGAGCATAGCGGTGGAGAAGGAGAAATAACGTTCTCCCAAGTTTTTGCGGGTAAAGACTTCAATCATCAGGCGAGGCCAGGAACAAAAGGCTAAAAATAGCGTCAAGACGCCGTCTTGCAGCATACTGCTGCGTTTGAAAACGGTTCGGTAATAGAGGTTCTTTTTCATGCGTTGGTAAAGGTTAAAATGAAAATAAAGAAGAAAAAGTCAGCGCGTGGAGGAAGGTTGGTAGTGCTGGTTAAAGAGCATTTTGGTGTGATTGAGTCCCCGGAGCAGCGCATCTCCCTGTCGGTGCAAATAACCTTCCACGCGGAAGTTGTTCAGCGGTCCGCCCGTTCGCAGTCGGACGAATTCTTCGGGCCGCACCACCCGTTCGAGTTTGAGCGATTTGGATTTGGTTTGGCCAAAGTTTTGGGAAACCGTCACGCTGTGGGACTCTTCCTCAAAGTAGGCTTCGCCGAAGAGTTCAGAAGCGTATTTGTTGGTTTCGATGTCGGCGTTGGCGTGAAAGATTTTCGTACCCAGCGTACCCAAGAAACTTTTGACGCGAAATTCGGCTTTTTGCCCGCCCATGCAGGCGTAGTAGTTGGGCAGGTTTTGGGAAATATACACCGTGGCAATGCGGCTGCTGCGGGCGGTGGCTTGGTAGTCGGCATCGTGTTCGTGCAGGAAGTTTTGGGCTTCATCGGCCCACAAAAACAAGGGTCGGGCTTGGGGGGAGACGGGCCGTTTTTCCATGGCTCTTTGCCAAATGTACTTGAAGAGGATTTGGCAATCCCTGCCAACTTTGTGATAGAGCTTGACGGGCAGGTTGAGGAGGATGATTTTACCGTTCAGGCAGTCTTCGGGGGTGACGGTGGAGTCTCCCCGACAAAAGAGCGAATAAACGGGTTCACGCAGCAAACGAAACAGAAAACCCGCAAAGGTAAAATCAATGATCGAACGGGTTTTCTCGGAGAGATTGATGAAGCTGTCAAAGAAAAACTGGTCGAGAAATTTGAGCAAACGGGCCTGGGGAAGGGCGTGGAGCAGTTCGGCTTCAAAGGCGGCTTCGTTTTGCAAAGTAGTTTGTTGAGCAACCGGCAATGCATTAAACCAATCATCCATTTGTTGGGTCACGCGCTTACGGGCGGCTTCAAACGCTTTTTGAAAGGCTTTGACTTCACCCTCCTGAGGAGAAGTTTGGAGTTGTTCGTGGCTTTTGGGAATGGTCTGCACGATGTCGTACATCTGTTGCACCGAGATATGGCCGTAGGCGAGTTGGCACAGGTCGATGACGTTGAAGATCAGCATGTCCAAGGCCGTTTCCCAGAAGGCATCGTCACTTTTACCGCTGTCTTTTTCCTCCCCGGCGCGAATGACGGTTTTGAGGACTTCGACGATGTTTTCGGTCAGGGCGCTTTTGGCTTGTTGGGATTCGTATTGCAGGAAGTTAAAACGGTGGGGGCCGCCCGGTTCGAGAATAATCAGATCCCGTTCGCGTCCCGTCAGTTGGCAGTATTCTTGCCAAGCCTGTTTTTCATCGGGTTTGACGGTCAAGACCAAACCCCCGAAACCACTGGCCAAATACTTGAGGGCCAGCATGCGGCCCGAACCGGAAGTTTTGCCCGAACCAATCCCCCCGAAGATTTGGACGCCTTCCACGGCGTGGCGAATGGTCCAATATCCCCGTTCGGTTTGAGAGGCTAACTCAATCAAGGGCTGATCTAAATCGAATGGATTCATCGTTGGTAAAATAGGGCTAGAAGCAGGAAATTACGATATTGCTAAGGGCTAGGCCAAACTAAATAACCCTTATTTTTGTAGGGTGAATGTTGTGTTTTATGGATTCCCGAAAATTGTAAATGAATACTCTTATCTAAACAACAAAGATGAAAGAGTGGATTGTGTTTTTCGATGATAGTAGGTGAAGACATTCATGGAGAACAATTAAAAAGAGGAGAAGCATCGGCGGCCGTCTTTCCCTGAGAAAGTAACAGCTCTCGGTAACGAATAATCGTCAGGGCTTTAAAATCCACGGCGGTGGGACTTTCGGGCAAAATAATAGTATCGCGTGCCATAATTTCCCATAGCCATAATTCAGCCATCAAAGAGTGCTCTAACACTGGTTCATATCCTAAAAACCGACGCAGTCGCATTTTGGCTTTGAATCCGTATAGGTGAAAGAAATCCGTGTACATAGATTGAAAATGAGGAGGTGGTTTTAAGTCAGAATAGTAAGCCATATCCGCATTACGGAGGAGTCTGCAATGTGTTTCAGATTCATAGTGGAAGGCTTCTGAAGAAAGTTGTCCCTGATTTTTTTGTTGTAGCAGTGCCTTCAGGTATGGGATATAGGGCAGGCTTACGGAAGGGTGAGGTAGATAGCCCAACCGCTGTTCGATGAGGTGGTGGGTGGCGTCTTCTAAATGGGGCAGCACGGTGTCGTTGAGGGCCAGGTCTTTCCAAGCCACGGCCTCGCTGATGGCTTCGGTGACGGCGGTTTGGTAGGCCTTTTCAAA
>VFQN01004470.1_pt1 | contig 18400 bp, 27 predicted proteins | sample 3512371 | NCBI WGS metagenome assembly VFQN01 (sample SAMN10412370, study PRJNA504923) | tailings metagenome | isolation source: Replicate 2 from Balatoc abandoned mine | place: Philippines: Itogon, Benguet | collected 2017-08-28 | reverse complement strand
TCCCCTGCCTCCACCTCCACCACCTGCAGCTCCACCAGCACCTCCCCCCGCACCGCCCGACCCAGGGCCGTGCCCTCCCTCAGCCCGTCCAGCAGCACACCAAGCGCACCCACAGCCGCGTCCCACGCCCGCCGCCCCGCCGCCCCGCGCGGCCGGAAAACCGCCCCGCCGGAGCCGCCACCTTCCAGCCCACGCAAAACGCTGTCGTATCGTGGCCCGCCGCCAGGCTCCGTGACGCACAGCTCCGCCAGTGCAGCTTGCAATGCACCTGCTGCGTCCTGAAAAGCGTCGACCGCGGCCAGGTGTGGCTCGGAGACGCCCTGCTGCTGCCGCAGCGCTCCCTGCAGCTTCCGGGGGTCTCGCCGGCTCCCAGGGGCCACCATCGCGGCCAGGACGGGTCCGTACCACACCTTCGTGACGCCCGCGTGCACCTCCCGCCCCTCAGCGCTGAGCTCCTTGCGGAGCTGTGTGCGGCAGGGGTCGGGGTCAGGCGGACGGGACCGGGCGGCAACAAGCAAGGGGGGAGGCCGGGATCCTGGTCATCGTTTGCTCATGTGTGGCCGTTGAGAGATAATGTGCAGCACGACGGTCCCTGTCGTAGGTCCGAGTTTCGAACCAGGTGCTTACGCCGCCCTGCGCCGCCATACCCGTGAATGTGCAACACGTGCGCGCTGCATGGGCGCAGGCAGCATGCTGCAGCACCGTAGCCCCACTTGGAACGGTACCCGAAACAGGCACTAACGCTGGCCCGTCCCACGGTGATCTGGGGTATTACAGCCCCCCCCCCCCCCACCTGCGCCAGCAGCATGATGCTGCGCACCAGGCCCACCAGGCCCACGCCCCGCAGCCACGCCACGTGGGTGCGGCTCCGGCCGAGGAAGGGCTCGCGGAGGGCGCCCAGCACGGAGCCCCAGCTGCGGGGCGCAGTCACAGGCGGGCGCAAGTGCAGGTTGTAAGGAGTATCAGAGGCACAGGAGTGCTCAAAGGGGCACAAGCATGAGTATTCACGAGTACGGCTGCGATATATGGCTATATTATACGATAAGGGGAGGCAGAGGCACAGGCGGTGACCGGTACGGCGGCTTGCCGCCCGGTGCATAACCGCATAACTGACAACTGCTGGAGAATGCCTCCATGCCAATGCAGCCTTGGGGGAAATTCCTACATTCTATGAATGCCCCCATTCCAGTGCAGCCTTTACGCGAGAGGGTGTGGCCCTGCTACGACCCCTGCCCACACATCCTGCAGGCACAGGTGCGCTACAGTTTCGCTCACCTGCATTGCGCAGACACCTCAATGGAGTGACGGCACAGCTCCGTCTTCGGGGGGTACTGCGCAGCCACGTCGCTGCTCCACACGAAGCGCGCCCCCAGCCGCATGTCCAGCCGCACTGCGCAGTCGGCCACCAGCTCCTGCTGCTCCTGCTGCTCCGACGTGAGCCGCACCTGCTGCTGCTGCTGCTGCGAGCGGCCAGGGCCGTCACACGCGTCGGTGCGGGGGCATCCGTAGACACGCTGGGAGCTGAGGGGCTCCTGAAGAAGAGGGAGGACGTAGGGGCACAGTGAGTCGACGCACACGGTGCAAGTGCTAGTAGAAAATGTGAAGCCCAAAGTTTACAGTAAAGGACGTAAGAGTCGCATGCCTCCAATGGTACCTGACGCCCTGCAGCACTACATGACGTGCCTACGCACGCTGAACCAGACCTTGCAACTGACACACAAAAGGAACGCAGACTTGCTCCGCTGCCTCCCACGCAAAACGTGTCCGTAGTGCCCCAAGACGAGCTCACACCCCAACGTCCCAACGAACAGCACACGATCACGTGCTCTGACCTGGTTCCCCGTGTGGGGCAGCAGCAGCTGCGGCGCGAACACCAGGTCCCTCAGCCCCTTGGCCCGATGACGCAGCGCCAGCGCCAGCAGCAGCGCCGCCTCCCCGCCACGCGCCACCGCCTGCGTCGCCGTGCTGCCCCGAGGCCCCACGCACCGGGCCATGAGCAGGCAGGATAGCACCTGACCCGCTACGTCCGGGTTCAGCTCCCGGCCCAGCTGCAGCCCGCCCGAGTCCAGGACCACCTGCGCGCGTGTGTTGCCCTGCGCTTGATCCGTCTTGACGGCGCCAGCCCTGCCCTGTCTGCCGAGAAACAATTCCGAGGGCCACAGGCCCAGGGCGTCGACCACAGCCTGTCGCTGTGCGCCCGCCGCTTGCGCACGCGCCAGCAGCTGCCACGTGTCTTCCGGCGGCGGCGGGGGGATGCCCGTCGGAGGTGAGGGCGCCGCGCGCACTGCCCGGCTGTGCTGTGCTGCTCCGTGTTCCTGCTGTTTCTGCTGCACGGCTACCACGCACGCCAAGGCGTTGAACAGGTGGCTCAGGATGTGCCGCGCATTTGCATCCCGGCGCCGGCTGTACAGTGCGGTAGTAACTACGCACGTCATGTCGTACAGCAGAAAGCGCAGGTACCTGTCGTACACATCCACCAGGCGCTGCTGCTGGCGGCTGGGCACCGCTGCGGCGGGCGCTGATGGCGAGCGCGTTTTCGCTGTTGCTGCTGCTGCTGCAGCTGCTGCTCCCGGTGCTGTGGGAAGCTCCGTCGGCGTTGAGTTGCAGCTGCTGGCCGGGCAGCCGCGCAGTAGCCGTACGATAGCGTCGCACAGGTTGTACGGCACGCATGCGAAGAGGTCGAACGCGTAGTCGGTGACGGCGCGGCGGGCGATGTGCTGGTACGACAAATGGGTCAGAGCCTCGGGCATGGCGGGCGGATCCTGAAGCGGCAGCGGCGAGCGGTTGCATGCCGCTATATTTTTCCGTTACATGCATTAACATGCGTATTTAATATGAATACGGCCATGGTAGCATCATGGACATGATAAATGTCGCACGCCCTGCCGCTCGATTAAGCCCTGGCATCTGCAACCTGCTTCTCACGTTCTGTTCTTTGTCATTACCGTATAGCCCTTACCGTATAGCCCTTCTTTATAGATCTTCAGATGCTCCTACTGGGCCTGGGTCTGTCACGGCAATTGCAAATGCACCTGATAGTGCCACCCTACCCTACCTGCGCCGACCACAGCAGTCCCACGAGAGCGCAGGGCGCCAGCTGCAGGCACCTCATGTCCATGCCACGTGTCCACCGCGCGCTGCTGGCCAGGCAGGCCACAGCTGCGCGCAGCAGCACCTGCGAGGCACCGGTGGTGTGGGTAAGATGTGATTACACAGCTGTACATTCGAGGCGCAACGCAAGCAACTAGGTCATGCCCGATGCAGACGGAAACGCATGGTGTAAAGGTTTAGACGTTTTACTGCTGCTGCCGCAAGCTGTCGCGCCGTGGCGTAGCGGATTCCGTACCATGAGCTTGGCGTCCTCGGGCTCGCCCCGCTGCTCCCGCTCCTCCGCCCTGCGCACCGCCGCCCCCCACGTGCCCGGGTGCGCCGCCAGCAGCCCCGGCCGCAGCGCCTCCACCACGCCGCGCAGCTGGCAGCCGGACAGCGGGGCGCCGCGAACGCACAGGGCGGCGGACCGGGCATCGCGGAAGGCCGCAAGCTCCGGTAGCCCCTCCTCCTCAGTCACAGCCAATGCCTGCTGCACACCAGTGTCCCTGAGCACCCCGTCCACATCGATACGCAACCGCTGCATCACCAGCTCTGGCCCCATCGGGCCCACAACAGTCACCATCACCTCGTGCACACCGATTCCAAGCTGCTCCGGAGGTACTAACTGCTGGCCCGCTGCCGTACACCCGCACGGCTCCTCCAGCCAGCCGTACTCCGCCAGAGCGCGTACGGCGAGCTGCAGGCGGCGCAGGGCCTCGGGGCCGGCCCACGGCGTGGAGCGGACGCATTCAAAGATCGCCTCGTCCTCGTCTACGGCCCCTGAGCCTGAGCCTACACCACCTACCCGCTGCCTCAGTAGGCCCTGCTGCTGCGGTTGCTGCTTCGCGTGCTGCTGGTGCGGTGGCTGTGGCGACGGCGGTGGCGATGGCGGGCCCGCAGGTGCTGGTGCTAGTGCTGGTCCGCCCTGTTTGCGCCAGGCGGCGAGGCAGCAAGCGGCGACAACAAACGCCTCTACCGTGTCCTCCAGCTGCTGCAGTGCTACGGCACGTGTGTCCTTCGCCTGCTGCCCCACCTCCTGCATCATGGCATCCGTCACCGCGGCCATGACCCCCAGCGGGTGCTGCACCACCGCCCGCGCCACCAACTCCATGTGGGCGGGGGACAGAGGCTCGGGTGCGGCTGCCCCCTGCTGCTGCTGCTGCTGCTGCTGCCGCTGCTGCTGCTGTCTCCTGTGGCCTCCAGGGGAAGCCTGGCACGCCTCTTGCGGCTCTCTTCCAAGGACCCGCAGCAGCTGCTGCATGGTGTCGGGGGGCACCTTGGCCACGGCCCAGTAGAGCACGGCGGGAGGGGGCATGCAGGGGTGCGGGTCCTGCCCGCCGTCGCCGGGGCCAGCCTGGCAGGCCTGGAGGCCAAAGGGAGGCGGGTGCGGGAGGTTGGTTTTGTAAGTTGGAGCGTACGATAGATACAGGAACTGGGCGTGTGATGCGCGTGGCGTGCGCTTTGGCTGCAAACCGTCGTGCGCCTTGCATCACCACTTCACCCTGCCGCCCGATCCATGGCCAAGCCTGACATCCTAGCCGGAAGGGATCCCTTGCAGACTTCCCCGCAAGCGCGCAAGGTGTTGCCAGCAACCGAACCACAGCACGTGGGTGCCCGTCGCCAGCGGTGATCAATCTCCCTGCTGCGGCTTCACGGCTGGACCCAGTACCGTATGCAGAGCACTCCCGGCCGCACCTCCAGCGCCGCGTGCAGCATGCTGGTTGCCGCCAGGCGCACGGGGTCCAGCGGGGGCTCCCCTGTGCTGCCCCAGCCCGGCTCCAGCGCCCACGGCAGCGACACGCCGCCGCACTCCATCAGCACCAGGCCGCGCAGCGCGTGACGGAGGACCTGAAAACACAAGCAATGAGCAGCGGACGTAGCAAGTGGACAATCACGTGGACGCCGTAGCCGATCATGACGCAGCCTCGTGCATGCACTCAAATCCCCTGCTTGCAGCCTGCATATGCAACGTGCGTGCAGTCTTGGTCTCCTTGCAGGACCAGTCATCGATGGGCCACGTGGCCTAAGCTGAACAAGTTAGCACTCATACAGGCGGCGTGTGCCAATGCCAGGTACGTTCTGCGACCGTATGTTGAGGCGCTAACCAGCAGGGAGCGAGATCGGCCTGAGAGCTGCGCCATGAGACCCGCCGCATGCAGGCAGCTTCGGGGGGCGTCAAACGGCAGCGCGGCCTGTAACCTGTGCAAGGGCGCCGCGCGGATCCGCCGTGAAGTACTTACAGGCTGCGCCGACGGCGACTGCGCTGCCTGGTTGAATAGGCAGCCCCACGCCGGAAACGGCTTGCAAGTCGTCAGCTGCGGCCAGTGCATTATCGCCACGTTCGCCGTGTAGACCGGCCCACCGGGGTGCGGCACGGCGAGATCTTTTAGCAGGGTGGCGGCATCCACGGCGATGGGCTTACCCGTACCCGCGGGCTTGGCGCGGACCCACACGTTGTCCCCTTGCGCCCCCTGGCCCCGCCTGTCGGGGTACACGGGACTTAGCGCCGTCCGCATGCCGTCCAGGACTGAAGGCAGCAAATCAAGGGCGGCTGTGATGATAAGCATGTATTCGAGGTGGGAGAGCCCGCGGCCGGCACTCTCCAGTCGTTGGCGCATGGCGAGCTCGAAAGCAGCGCTGAGCCCCCACGGCGAGCCGGGTGCGCTGCTGCCGGCTGCGGAGGCGGCCTGTCCGCCTTGGTGGCCGTGGCTGCCGCTGTGCCCTGCCTCGCCGTGCAGGAAGCTGCTGGCGCTGGGTAGAGCTGAGGCGGGCTGGAGCTCCTGGCGCAGCTTGATCCAGCCCTCCGGAGGAAGCTGTGGCAATGCGTACAGAAAGGTACATAGCATTGCATCAGCATGGGCTCTAGATGTGTGCACAGGGCCGGCTGCGCGGGGAGGACGGCGAGTAGCGGACGTCACCACAGTGAAGGAGCAGGGAGCGCATTGCACAAGGTCCGCCCTGTTCGTGACGTGGCGCCGATGGCGGCGCCACGCCATGCAGCACGCACGCGACAGACGCCCGTGCCCCCGCGGTCTAGTTGCCTTAGCTGTGCTCTGATGCTTGCATTGTTCTCCCCTTCACCGCATCCTGCTACACAGACGATGCGCAAGGAAGGGGCCGGTAGGCGTGTATGGCCTCGAGGCCAGCAAACGCTATGTAGGGGCACAGCCGTAACCGGCTAAGCTAGGGGCAGTGGTGTTAGCCGCACCTTGCATGACCATAGCACCTCGCTGACCATAGCGTCCCAGTCCACGCCCCGGTCGAGCAAGCCGCGTAGCGCCTCATCCACAGTGAAGCTGCTCCTGCCGCCTTCTGCCGCCTCCGCCCCAAGATGCCCGCCTTCTCCGGCCTCCAGTGTCCCGCCGCTCTGCTGCTCCCCGAGGCCCTGCTGTGTACGGACAGCATGTCGGTGCATGTCAGATGTACGGTGTGCGCTTCTGTATGAGTTGCTGACACATCATTGAAGCGCACACAGATGCCTACGCGTTTTTGTTGGACAGCAGCCGCACACCAGCAGGCAATTCATCGGCAGGAACCATCCATAAAATATACCTACCGGTATCTCCCCTGGCGACGCGGTCCCAGCGGCGCTCCAGTCCCCGACAGCCTCCCGAGGTCCCGGTGGTTCCGCCTTGCGCAAGGAGTCTTCGGCTGCCTTGGCCTTTGCAGCCAGGTTGGCGTGAGGGAGGAGCAACCGGGTGTTGCCGAGGAGTTGGGATGGAGGGCGTGGGCAGGACGCGAACGCCGCCGCCGCGGGGCGCAGCTGTTCCAGTAGAAGGGAGCCGCGAGCGACCGAACATGCTGGCCTGCTGCGACCCGCAGGGCCGCTGCACCTGGCCTGCCCTGAATTGTGCTCAGCTTCAGTTTTTAAGCTGTCCTCGGCGTTCAGCTCCTCGTTAGGCGTAGGCAGGGTGTCCGAGTCGGTTGCGTCGGTGTCGGCAGGGTGCTGCGAAGGCGGCTGGCACCCAGCAACCCCGTCGGGAAGGCTCCTATAGCGATTCTGTTGGAGAGATGCCAAGGTTGCGGAGATGGAACCGCAACGCGAACTTGGCATCGCTGCGGTTTCCTGGGCGGAACAGGGCTTCATCAGCATCGCCCTTGCAAGCTACCAGGAACTTGACGATTTGTCCATGTTCCTGGTCCATGCCATGTAGATGACGAAGAGGGCCGTGACCGCTGGACTCGGCCTCGGCGTGGTGCCCTCAGGTGCCCTTCGCGCGCCACACCGCAAAAGTTTAATATAGTTGATTGTAAGTGCTAGTGACAGGTTCTGTAGCAACATGTACCACAACCAAAGAGCTAAGCCGGCGGTAGTAATGGACGCGCTGTAGGATGCCGCCAAATCAACACAGGTGGCAAACACATAATGAGCGTATGAGGAGTGCATCATGCGAAACAATGCAATTCCTTCTATGATTATGAGTGGAACTGCGGAATTGGCAGCTTACACGGTGAGGCCTGCCACGCGGCATGCCCTGCCGACCCGTGGGTCGTTTCTCCGCAGCCTGGGCAGCCGGTCGCAGTCTCAGCACCCTCGTCAGTTCGCATTGCCACAGTAACGATGGGAGCATGTGAGATACACATGTATGGACTTGGCAACCCAAAAATGCCATGTGCCCTGCCATCACATTCACTAAACTTAGACTCTGGACCAAGCTACGGACTTCCCGCAACGTGTCCCCGACCCCCCAGCCTCTGGGAGGTCTGCACTAGTCTGCAGCTCTCGCCTCTCACGCCTTCGCAGCGTATCTGTGCCGTACCGTAAGACTAGTACCGAAAGCCCTTAGGCCGCACAGCATGCAGGCAGCGCCCCATGTTCAGCGCATGTTCCTAGATGCAACTCCACGCAGCCCTGGGAGCCGCCGCCTGCCCTGGCCGGCACCCACCGTCCCAAACAGCGTCCAGTCCACCTACCACACACCATGACACCAAGGACTCGGCAGCACCAGCTCCCCTGGGCAGCACCGTGCAAGAGGCCTTAAGTGGCCCCTCAACAAATCATCAGTGCACTTCCAGACCGCCGCTGGGCCTCAAGCTGTCTAGCCCCTCTCCTACCGCTTCTGCTTCCCCTTCTGCTTCCTCCCCGCGGCAGCACCATCCTGCTTTCCCCCCGCCTTGCCACCCGCCCCCGCTCCCTTGCCTTCCGGGCCCCCCTTGCCCCCCAGCGGCGGCACCAGCTTGTCCCAGCCGCCCGCCTCCACCTCCACCACCTGCATCTCGATGAGCACGCCGCTCCGCACCAGCCCGTCCGCGTCGTACAGCTGCCGTACAAGCACCCCAAGCGTGTCAACCAACTGCTCAACCGCCTTCCTGTCCTCCTCACCCTGCGCCTTAACCAACCGCGCGACCTTCTGGCGCTTGACTTCTTCCAGATCCAACACCAGGCGTCCACGTGCTATCAGCTTCATCATGTGGATGGGCAGCTGGTCCAACACCCTCTCCATGGCAGCCAGCCTGGACTCGTGGGACTGGTGCGCCGCGGCACCGGCATCCGCGTTTGCTGCGGCGCCCCGCGCTGCCGCCCTTCCCACCCCCGCCACCGCCCCTGCCCTCGCCCTCGCCCCCGTCCCCGCCCCCGCCCCTGCCCCGGTCCCCGCCCCCGCCCCCGCCCGGGCCTGCTGCTGCTGCGCCTTCTTTGTCATTTCCTCCAGCTGCTGCTTGCACTCCGTCAGGTGGACGCCTGTGACGACCACGTTGACCTCCCGGCCGGCGACGGCCATCTCCTCCCGCAGCTGCGTTGCAAGAGGCGTTGCGAGTCGCCATGAGTAGAACCACGGGAAATCATCAGAAGCCGCGCCAGCGCACGGACACAGCCCAAACCGACCGGCTCTCGTCGCTGTCCCCGCCCAGCCCGCCCATCCCGCCCAGCATGGTAAGGCTTGCGGCCAGCACCCTTGGGCAGAAGCCCGTCTGCGCCAGTCGGTCAGGCCGCCTGCAGGAACCATACCTCACCGCACCACCCATTCGCGACACGTCCCGTCACGCCCCTTGCCGTGCCTCTCCTCCGGCCCCCGCCCCTTGGCCGCTACACGTGCCCCGTGCCGTGATGTGGACGCGGTGCGGTGAGGGCAGATGCAACCCCTGTGCGCTCCGGAGGGTCACTGATAGCGAGCCTTAGCGAGCAAGTACAGCCCAAAGTATTGGCTTCGCCAATACAAGGGCTGAAATTGTCTTCTTGTTTATACTCTTTTACGGTTGTTGCAGATCCCACCTTTGCCACCAGCATGAGCGCGCGCACGGCGCCCAGCACGCCCTGCCCGGTGACACGTGTCAGGTTGCACGCTCGCTTGCCGAAGAAGGCGCCGCGCAACACGCTGTACGCTGCTCCCCAGCTGCTCCCAGGCCGCATGTGGAACAGCATAGCAGGGGAGCGTACAGGGGTTTGCTTGCCGATCAGGAGCACACAGGGTCGAACACCTTGTTGGAGATCTTGCAGAGGCATACAGGGACAGGATGTGTACCTCGTCGGATACCTCGCAGGGGTGTACACAGGCTGGATACCCTGCACTTCTTACTGCGCTACCGTGCATGTTGCCCCAGTTGCTACAGCTGCGGCTTGCTGGGTTTGCGACGATGGCGCCCAAGGGGACCTATGGCAAATGCTCCCCAAGTACACCTTCCATTGCAAATTCAGTGCTCCTGATCGAGGCTGTACAGGTGCGCTGTACAGGCGCTTATGATGGAGCCCGCGCGGACAGCGCTACCCAGGCACTAATTCCCAGCCCCTGGCCCACAGGCATCGGCCTTCCCAGCTCCACCTCGCACGTGCCACTTTCCACAGTCCCGCTAACCCACCTGCTGGTGGCCGTGACCACCACGGCGCCGCGGACCATCTCCGCCATGGGCGGGTACAGCTGCTCCACGTCATCACCCCGTGTCAGGGTTGCCCCAGCACACAGCCCCAGGCACAGGGTGCTGGCCGCAGCAGCAGCCTCCAGCCTGCTGCCCTCCCCCTCACTGTCGTCCTCCGCCCCCGCCTGCCCGCTGCGCCGGCTGTGGCGGGCTGCGGCGCTGACGGGACCGGGCACAATGTGCAGCATCGGGTCCTGCGTGGAAGGGGCACCAGCACGGCATGGATCGCGGCGTGCAGTACTACGGTAACGGCAGTTAGATGCACAGCGCCAAAGCACCCGATACAGCAACAGCACAGCAACCGCACTTGCGGCAGCTACCCATATCGATGTCACATACACAACCTAACCCAGCCCTCGTCCACCAACAACGGAACACCAACACCACCAACCAACAGGAGCAGCAGCACAATATGGTGGCCGCACCGCCAGTCCGCCGCGCACTCACCCCCTGCCTGCCCGCCAGGTGCGGCGGCAGCTGCGGCCGCAGCACCAGAGGCCTGATCGGCTTGCCGCCGCTGTGGAGCGCCACCAGCAGCAGCGCCATCGCCTCGCCGCCCCGCACCGCCACCCTGACTTCCTCCTGCCCGTACCCGTACAGCCGGGCGGACAGCAGCACGCCCGCCACCTCGTTCCCAAGCTGCTCGCCCCACTGCATCGTCGCAAGGCCGTGTGAGTCCAGCGCCCCGTGGATGTCAAGGACGCGAATGGCGCCGACGTCCTGGGATCCGCCCGCACGGCCGCTGGCAGGCCTCGTGCCGAGAACAGTATACACAGCGCCGGTTTGCGGGCGGCTGCCCACTTCTGCCATGACTTTGTACGTTGGCGTCCCCAGCATGTGGGCGACTGCCGCCTGCTGCACCGCCGCCGCCTGGGTCTGCTGCAGGTCATGCCATGTGGCGGGCGGCTGCTGCTGCTGCCCTGCTGCCCCCGGCTGCGTGCCCGTGCTGGTGGTGCTGGTGGTGCTGGTGCATGCCTCACGCAGCGTGGCGTGTGTGGCGGCGAGAAAGCCCAAGTGTTCGGCCGCCATGTTGATGGAGGGTAGCGTCCGGCGGAGCTTCGTCAGCAGCTCCTTGCGCTTGCGGCACACGCCGAATGCGATCTGGACGACGAGTGCCGTACACGCCGTGTCGTACAGCGCCAGCTGCAGGTAGGTGCCGTACGTGTTGGCCGCGTCGCGGACACGGCCGGAGGCGGAGGCTGGCGGAAGGTGGGCGGTGCCGGGGTGCGGGGGCTGCGCCGCCATGAGCTGTACGACGGTGTGGCACAGCTCGTACGGCGCGTGGGCGAGGCACGTGAGGAGCAGCACGGCCAGAGCGCAGTGGCGGATGCGCTCGTGCACGCGCTGCGGGAGGAGGCAGCAGCTGGCCTGGGGACGGGAGGAACAGGGAGGGGGCGGAGGTCAGGTATGTCGGTACGCTGGCGGAGCGTTTCAGTGAAGACCAACATGGTTACGGTAGGTTGGCGAACGGTGGATTTGATGCCTTCTGGACCGACACCAGCTCACCTGCTCCGCCGCCGCCAGTAGTATGCCGGCCAGGGCGCAGGGCGCCAGGCCCAGGCCCTCGGTGGGCAGCCAGCCCGCCAGGCCGCTGGATGGCTCAGCGGCAGCCAGGCCGGCCACCGCGGAGCGAAGCAGCAGCTGCGTGTGGCGGAATGGGACGTGCATCGTGATGCTTGTACGAACGCTAGGCCTTTTCACGCTGCACCGCAAGTTGCATTGGAACTTGGCTTACATGGCGGAACACGGATCGTTGTGGTGGTGCTTGCTGCCGGGCAATCCGCTTGGCATTTGCATAGCCCTTGTCGCATGTCTTATCACTTGCACTTTGCAACCTGTGGCGTAGCATGGATGCAGAGCCTCTCACCATGAGCCTGTCGTCCTCGGGCTCGCCCCGCTGCTCCCGCTCCTCCGCCCTGCGCACCGCCGCCCCCCACGTGCCCGGGTGCGCCGCCAGCAGCCCCGGCCGCAGCGCCTCCACCACGCCGCGCAGCTGGCAGCCGGACAGCGGGGCGCCGCGAACGCACAGGGCGGCGGCGCGAGCATCGCAGAAGGCGGCGGTGGCGGCGTCTCCGGTTGGAATGAATATGGCAAAGTCGTGCATCTGAAAGAAAAGCCGACAGCAAAACGGGATGAGCGGGAATCGTTACTTGGCTGCCCGCGGTACTGCAATTGCTACTGCGGTTTAAAGTTGACAAGAGCTTGCGTACTTTGGTCGCCGTCCCCGTGCCGCAATGGCATTATGAAACTCCTCTCTTTGCAACTGCCATTGACGTCGCCCAACTGCTGTGCCGAACATCGCCAACGCAGCGCTACAGCACATGCTGCAGGCCCACGCCCTAAAGCTCAGTCAAGGAACTACCTGCACGCTCCTGCCTCAACCGCAATTCCTGCAGAGTATCACGCTGCGGTAACAACAAACAGTGCCATGACAACAAGGCCGCACCTGCTCGCGCATGGCCGTAACGAAGTCCTCTGCCCCGAGCCTCGTCAGCTCCTCCCTCGCCGCAGCTTCCTCGCCCCGCCCGGGCTCAGCCAGTGTTGCCAGACCTTCCTTGCTGACGTGCTCACAACGCCCCCGCACCCACACATCGTCCTCACGGTCAGTGTTTGTACACCCATACGGCTCCTCCAGCCATCCGTACTCCGCCAGCGCCTCCAGGGCCAGCTGCAGGCGGGGCAGCGCCCCGGGGCCAACCCATGGGCCGCCGCCAGGGGCAAGAGAACGGGCGGGGGCCGACCCGGATGCACCCTCGCCAGGAGGAGCCCGGGCTTTGGGCTCCACGTCGTCCTTGCTCGGGGCACCGGCCCCCGTTCCTGCACACTGCTCCGGTTGCTGCCCTTGCTGCTGCCGCTTGGCGCATGTCGCTGGCTCCGTCTCCGACTGCTGCTGTAGCCTGTCGGGGCCCCGCACGCTTGCCCCCCTCCATTTGGAGCGCAACAGCTCAGCGCCGAGAGCCGCCTTCCATGCAAGCTCCCGCAGCCAGGCCCTGTCGACTTCCGCCAACCGTGGCCCTGGCCCCGTGGCCCCCGCCCCCTGCTGCTCCTGTGAGCCCCACCACCCCGCGAACGCGACGGCGCACAGCACCCCCAGCGGCTGCTCCATGGCCACCCGGGCCGCCAGCTCCAGGTGCTCGGGGAACAGATGGGCAGGTAGGGCACGGTCCGTGTCAGCGTGACGCCACGCATGCAGCAGCAGCAGCGCCTCCGGGGGGACCTTGGACAGCACCCAGTACAGCAGAGGGCCCGGGGGCAGTTCTCTGGGCCCTGACCGCCGTGCTGACCGCCGACAGCCCTCCTGGATGGGAGCAGAGTGGGGTTTTGCACAGGCCGAATGGGTTGAGCAAGCCATCAGTCAGAAGCGACCATCCCACCATCCCACCACACCGTATGACAACTTGAATTCTGCAGCAGTTGTTCTGTACCTGTACCTAGAAGGCAGCAGTGCGGGCAGCCCGGATGCCGTGCACCTGGCTGTCCGGTACCGATGCGCATTACGACAGACCCCTGCCGTTCCCGCCGTGCAACAGGCGGGGCTTCACTATCACGCCGGCATGGCGAATATCTAGGGCTCAAGGCATACGCGCGGTATGATGCTTTATATACAAGCCGCTGGGCAAGGGCAGTTCGCTTAATGCGGGAAACACATGGCGCACCTGGATGCCTAGGAACGTCGCTTCAAACGCAGCCACATGGCATGGGTCCAGGCGGCCGGGGTGCCAGCAGGGCTCCAGCGCACCGTACAGGGGCGTCCCCGCTCCGCGCGCACGCTTGAGGCCCATCATTGCGTGGAGGAGCATCTGCACATTCCAGCACGCGCCACGGAGTGGTAAACGTCAGTAAAACTACGCGACTTCATGACAGTTGGTCTGACGCAGTTGTTGTCGGAAACTAGCGATGATGCCTCTAGCCTGCTGCAGGCGCGGCCGTGCCGCTCGTGATGTCCCCAGGCACACGGCCCGGGTGTACCCCAGTACCCCAGCAGATTCCATCCCTCTACACATGCACTCGCGACCAGCACCACGCGTTACCAGTCCCACCTTTCGCGCTCCCTCTTTCCTGGGCTGCGGAGTCCCCGCTGCCTCCGCCGCCTCCACCATCCTCCTCCACGCCGCCGCCCCCGCGTGGCCCCCCTCCCCCTCGTCCAGCAGCAGCTGCGGCCAGTGCCGCCGCAGCACATCGCCGTACGGCAGTGCTTGCTGCAGCAATTCCTGCATGACGGTGTCAACCGACCGCTGGGCCCAGTCCGGATTCTCCCACCACTGCGGCGGTCTCGCCCCAGACGGTAGGTTGCCTGACGTCAGGTCGTCAAGGGCCAGCGGCAGCTCCTCCGCGCACTGGCGCATGGCCTCCTCCATCTGGTCTCGGCCCATGGCGTCCACCGCCCCAGCAGCTTCCCGCAACAGCTCCGCAAGCGCCGTTACCAAAGGTTCTGCGAGCTCGCGGTCCCGCCGCTGCTGCAAGGCCAGCGCGGTGGCCAAGCTGCCTGGGTCCGTCGCGAGGTCGGCCCCACCCAGATCACCGTACTCCCCGCTGAGCTCCGCCCGGGCGATGGGCAGGAAGGCTGCCTGCTGATGCACAAAGTTGCGCAATGCGTCCCAGCCCCGGGCCGTCATCTGTGCAAGGCGTTGCCGCGGGGGTCACGACGGTCAGGAGGACTAACAGCAACAGGGGTAGATTGTTCACATATGTGCGCAAGCACGACAGCAAGGAGCCGCTGTGGATGCTATACACATGGGAAGCAGGGGAGATGGAAAGGGCGTGGCGGTGGCGTCGCTCGGGAGCCCGCGCACAGCGTGTGGCCGAGCGCGCCTAGTTGGCCTGAACGATGTTGCTGGGGCGAGGCAGAAGTCCCAACTGCGCCCGAGCGCACCGACTACCATGACAACTACCACAACTGCTGGTGCCTGGCGGCTGTCGCACGCCTCCCCGCACGACCACCGCTCGCTGCGGTCGTTGCATCTTACATCCCACCTGCAGGCACAGGCATCCAATTTTGCTGCATTGCGGTTAATACCCCTCCCACCTTGCTGGCCCACAGCCCCGTGCCGATGGCCTTCTCCCAGCGCAGCCTGCTGACCTCCCAGCCCTCCTCATCGTCCTTGCTGCTGATTTTGACCCCGTCTTGATCCCCAACGTCGTCCTCCTCCTCCTCCTCCTTGGCACCCTCGTCCTCTTCCTGCTCGTCTTCACCGGCAGGGCCCAAGCACAGCAGGCTGGCGGCGTCCCTGTGTGTATAGCGATGCAGTGTCGTGGACAAGTTAACAAATTAGCAAGCAAGTTCTAGTAGAGTTCGAGGCAAGTGGCATGTCCGGCGATTAGAAGCGGACATCGAGGCGGCTCCGGCTGTGAGCTGTGCGTCCCTGTGTGTATCACAGGTGGGGTGTTTACCAACCGGGGTGTAGGTAAGGGATGGGTGTGCGTGCTGCAGGTGGTAGGCTAGGATGGGCGCGCCGCAGCGCCGGCGGGGCCCATGGACAGCCGTCTGGCGGCGTACTTGTGCGTTGGGAGAGGGATGTGCATTAACAGGTGCATGGGTGTCATCCCAACTCCCACGGCCCCACCTGAAGGCCAGCGCCAGCGCCGCGGCCTCCTGCTGGGCACTGCGCTCGCTGCCCTGGCCGCTGCTGCTGCTTCCAGCCAACGCGTCCCGCAGATCCTGCCCGCCCTGGCCCCGCTCATTGTGCACGTTATCCTGCTCAGCTGGAGAGTGACAGGGGAGCCGGGGAGGCTGTCGCCCCGTGCTCCCCTGACTCCGGCCGAGTTCGCTGCCGCATTTCTCTGAATCGGATCCCTCCAACTTTAAAGGAACCTTGCGAACACTTTGCATGCGCTGCCCCTGCAGCGCAGCTACCGTGGAAACGCCGGCTCCTCCCGGCATCCTGCTTGAAGGCAGCGCACCCTTAAGCGGCAGTCAAGCAGAAACAACTATCAACTTAAACCTTTTGTAGCTGGCATAGGTGCTGGTTTATCGCATACGATACTGTCAGCCTGTCTGCGACGCACCGCAGCACGGCGCAGCACGAACTGTCAAGTTTTGCATTTATCGTATAGACAGTGTTCGCTGTGCTTGGGGCAGCTGTTCTCCTTCGGTCACGCAGAGATTACCTACTTGTGGTCGCCGCTGTCGAATGCATGGGCAGGCGCGGTGCCGCTTCCCAGGCCAGCTCTATGTGCCAAGCGCTTATTCTTATAGGCCCTACGGTACTACTAATATGAGTATAGCCTGCAGAAACAGCTGGTACACTCGGTGCTAAGCTACGCGGCAGTCGTCCGTCAACGCAAGCCCCCGGAGGGGGGGCGTTCCCATTTTGTACGACACCTGCTCGTTTTCTCAAAGGCAGCCCATACGCAGCTTATACGCATGTTACAACTCAAGCACGTGGCCTATGTGTTTCCTTAAATACAGCGTAAGTGACCCGAGGACGCCTGCTGTCAATCTTATTGGAATGTCGTTCACCGCAAAAGCGCCGAGGAATGCGCCCGCTGCCCTATTGCGCATATTAGCTCTACGCAGTGATGACAGACCCTTGCGTTGTTGCTTAGATGCAAGGCGCACAGGCTCGCAGCCTGTCGCTGTCGAGATGGCCGAGCCCATACGCCTTATCGCTTGCCCCAGTTCCTTCCATACATGCTTTGCTGCTCAAAACTTGGAACAAACAAACCGTCGGCGATGGCAGATTTGTTGCGCTTTACGTCTGAGAGCGCGCACATGGGCATTGAGTCCCTCGCTCTGGCCGCGCGTGCCCCTCTGAACATTATGGCATAATGGACATAGAGCGCAACTATGTCAAGAAGCGATAACGCATTGCGGGGCCTGTCGAGTCCAGCAGCAGCTCCGAAATTTTCCGGTCGTACAAAATGGGAACGCCCCCCCTCCAGGGGGCTTGCGTCGTCGTCAACATTGATCAAGAGCAACACCCTCGCTGAGACGTCGCGGCCCAGCGTCACCTGGCATCACCAAGCGGCACGAAGCCGCCGTCGCATGGTAGATAATGACATTTTACTGCCTTCGTGTTGACGTTTTGGGCTGCAGCCAGTGGCAACATGCAAATGGTTGTGCATGCAAAATCACAGCTGCACGTTGCTCAGACCTCGCTGCTCAGACGGTGCTCAGACCGCTCCGCTTCTACAGCGTAACAGCAACGTATCGCCGGTTCCTGCGTATTTTGGAACTTTTGCTCATCCGTGCAAGCCTGTAGTATGGTTATGTGACACGGTGGACCCAGGTGGGCCCCGCGCGGGACTGCTGGCGGTGTTCCGGCCAGCCGAATTTGTACCATCTTGCGCCCACCCTACCAGTCAGGATACCTGCTTGCCTGCCTGCCTGCGTTTCAGTCCTTTCCGCCTGGCCATGCACCTCAGACGCGTGCGTTAAACATTGGTACTAGTTACACGTTACACCGCATGGCACCTGTCCCCTACCGAAACCTTCCTTGCTGCCTGCACGTGGCTGCCTGTTATGGTCAGCCCTCTGGCACCTGCACTACTACCGCCACGGGCCTCGTATCACACTACCGCCACGGGCCTCATATCACAGACACTCTTCCCATGCCTTGCTGGTGGCGTGTACGGCTACGCCTACCGCACAGTCTTCCCTCTTTGCGCTTGTACAGCGCGGTCGTTGCTACCAAGGCATATAGCACCGTACTCCATTCGTTTAGCAATTTGCTTTTGACTGCCGCTATTCACCATCTACTCGGTGTGCCGTACTGTATGGCTGCTGCCATGCAACATCATAAATCCACTGCTGCCACTTGCAGCACTGCCAACTGCTCCATACCCTTCACATTCGCACGGCCTTTAGGCAACGAAGCCATGCCAAGCTTGACCACTACGTACCGCAATGTCCTGGATGTCAAATAGGGCAACGCTCTAAGCTCCAACTGCACTACCACCGAACCGAGCAAACGGTGGTACAGTCTCCGGGAGTGCAGGATACGTCGAGTCACGGGAGCGTCACGAGAGACCCTATGGGAGCTACCTGGCCGTCATCCCTGTCGCACAGCGGTGGACACAGCACGTCGAAAAGCCGCCCATCAGCGGTGCCACTCTCAAGCGTTGAGCAGCACGCATACCAGCAGCAAACGAGAAGCCCCTCCCCGCAGTCCCTGCTGGCCCAGTGTCGACGCGCACGCCTCCTCTCCTGCGCCTCCCCGACCCCTGTCCAGCCCCACATCGCTGCCACCGCCTGACGCTGCCTCCGCCGTACCCGGCAGCTACTACCCTCACGCCCCCGCCTGCGCTCAACCAATACCCCAGGCGCGTCGCCGCTGGCTGGTGATCACATGCGCCCCGTCACCGCTTCGGCTTGCTTGAACCCTGCCCCCCGCCCGCGTTGCCACGCGAGCCCGCCCCCGCCCCGCCGCCCGCGGCCCCCGCCGCCCCCGCCCCCCCCCCTCTCGGTCGCTCTCGGCGGGCCCCCCCTTATTCACCCACCCTGCCCCCCTCTTCTGAC
>VFQN01004469.1_pt1 | contig 18403 bp, 17 predicted proteins | sample 3512371 | NCBI WGS metagenome assembly VFQN01 (sample SAMN10412370, study PRJNA504923) | tailings metagenome | isolation source: Replicate 2 from Balatoc abandoned mine | place: Philippines: Itogon, Benguet | collected 2017-08-28 | reverse complement strand
CCGACGAGCTGTGGATCTGCTGCGGCCTGTCCGGCGCCGCCGGCCTGCTGGTCGGCGCGCCGCTTTCGTGGGTGTTCCGCACGATCGCCATCGCACCGACGTTCGTTGTCCTGGGCGTGGCCTTGGGCGTGTTCATCGGCGGCGGCATCCTGCGCCGCCTCAAGCGTGGGCGCCCCGACACCTGGCTGTATCGACAGTTGCAGTGGCGCATCGCAACGCGCCATCCGCTGATGGCCGGCTGGGTGGGCGGCCACGTGCTGATCTCGCGCTCGGGCTTCTGGTCCACCCGCAGGAGCATGCGATGAGCCGCTTCAAGAACGAGATCGCCCACCTGCAGGCGCACATCAAGACCTTGCGCCTGGGCGCGGGCGCGCTGGTCATTGTCGCCCTGGTCATGGGCGGCGGCTGGTGGAGCGCGCCGCGCGACCTGACCATCCACGTCCCGCCCGACCTGCGCTCCGGCAGTACCCGCAAGTGGTGGGAAGTGCCGCCCGAATCGGTCTATGCGTTCACGTTCTACGTGTTCCAGACGCTGAACCGCTGGCCGACCAATGGCGAAGAAGACTACTCGCGCAACCTCCATACGCTCTCGCCGTACCTCACCCCGTCCTGCCAGGCCTTCCTGCGGGCGGACTATGACTACCGCCGCTCCACGGGCGAGCTGCGTCAGCGCGTGCGCGGCATCTACGAGATTCCCGGCCGCGGCTATGGCGACGACCCCACGGCGCGCGTGCGCACCGTCTCCGATCGCGACTGGGTGGTGACGCTGGACATCACGGCGGACGAGTACTACGGCGCCGAGCAGGTCAAACGCGCCCTGGTGCGCTATCCGATCAAGGTCACGCGGGTGGACGTCGATCCCGCCCGCAACCCGTTCGGCCTGGCGCTGGACTGCTACGAAGGCGCGCCCCAGCGCATCAGTGCACCGGAGCCGGCGCGCCCGGCGCCGAGTGGCCTGAATCCGCAAGCGCCTCAAGGAGAAAACACCCCATGAAGCATCCTGTACTCGCGCTGCTGGGGCTACTGGCCGTGGCCGCGGCACCCGTCGCCCAGGCGGTGGAGATCCTGCGTTGGGAACGCATGCCACTGGCAGTGCCGCTGAAGGTCGGTCAGGAACGCATCGTATTCATCGACCGGAACGTGCGCGTGGGCGTGCCCGCAGGCGTGGGCGAACGCCTGCGCGTGCAGAGTGCGGGCGGCGCGGTGTACCTGCGTGCCAGCGAGCCGATCGAGCCCACGCGGTTGCAACTGCAGGACGCCGACACGGGCGCGCTGATCCTGCTGGACATCGCAGCCGAACCGCCCAAGGACGGGGAAGCCGAGCTAGAGCCGGTGCGCATCGTCGAGGGTGACAGCGCACCGGGACGCTATGGCGAGCAGGCCGACAGTGCCGAGGCCCCGGCACGCGCCCAGGGCCAGGCAGGTGCGCGGACCGCGCGGCGCGAAACCCCGGTCCCTGTCGTGCTGACGCGCTTCGCCGCGCAGAACCTCTACGCACCGCTGCGCACCGTCGAGCCGCTTCCGGGCGTCATGCGGGTCAACCTTCCCCGCGACCTCGACCTGGACACACTGATGCCAACGCTGCCGGTGCGCGCGGCCGTGCTCGCGTCGTGGCGCCTGGAAGACCAATGGGTGACTGCCGTGCGCCTCACCAACACCGGCGCCGACTGGGTCGCGCTCGACCCGCGCGTGCTGCAAGGCGATTTCCTCACCGCCGCCTTCCAGCACGAGGCGCTGGGCCCGCGCGGCACGCCCGAGGACACGACCGTGCTGTACCTGGTCACGCGCGGCCGCGGCCTCGCGCAGTCGCTGCTGCCGGCGATTCACCGCTTCGACCCTGCCGTGCATCTGCCGCAGCCGGACGGCGACGAGAACGCCAAGGAGGCCCGCCATGCGCAGTAACGGCCTGCTCAAGTGGCTGATGATCCCTGTCGCCATCCTGGTGCTGTTCGCCGGTATCCGGCTGTTCTCGGGTGGAGGCGGCACGACGCCACCCGCGGCGGACAACGGCGCCCAGCTCACGCCCGAGGAAATGAAGGCGCTGGGCATCGAAGGCGACACCCCGCGCGACACCGTGGCGACGCTCGTTGCCCAAGTGAAGCAGTTGCGCACCGAGCTTCAGACCGCGCTCTCGGACAACAAGTCGCAGCGTGAAGAGAACCAGCGGCTGCGCCAGCGCGAGAACTCCATCGACCAGCGCATCAACTCGGCGCTCGAATCCGAGCGGTCCAACCTGCGCCGCGACCAAGAGCAGGCGGCCAGCGCGCGCCAGCAGACCGAAGGGCTGCTCGCCGACCTGCAGCGGCGCCTGGACAGCATCGGCGGGCGCGGCGGCGGCCATGCGGACCTGCCCGTGGGCCTGGGGCTGCAGGGCGGCGACGAGGCCGGCATGGAGGGCGGCGTGCGGTGGGTCGAGCCGGACGACGCAAAGCCCGCCGAGGGGCGCAACGGGGGGCGTGGCGCGAGCGGCGGCATGAGCTTCCCCACGAGCTTCGGCCCGGCGCAGAGCACGCTCGAAACCACCGCTGAAACCGTGGCCAACGCGGGCGCCCGCGCCGCCGGGGTCAAGAGTGCCAAGCCGGTCTATACCGTGCCGACCAACTCGACGCTAATGGGATCGGTGGCGATGACGGCCCTGATCGGCCGCGTGCCGATCGACGGCACGGTCAACGATCCCTATCCGTTCAAAGTTCTGGTCGGGCCGGACAACCTGACCGCCAATGGCATCGACATTCCCGACGTGGCCGGCGCCGTGTTCAGCGGCACCGCCTCGGGCGACTGGACGCTCTCGTGCGTGCGAGGTCAGGTGCGCAGCATCACGTTCGTCTTCAACGACGGCACGATTCGCACGATCCCCGAAGACCGCGAGGGCAACCAGCAGAACAACCAACAGCGCGACGGCTTGGGCTGGATCAGCGATCCCCACGGCATTCCTTGCGTCAGCGGCGAGCGGCGCAGCAACGCCCAGCAATACCTCGGCTCGCAGGCCCTGATCACCGCGGCCGGTGCCGGTGTGGCCTCGCTCATCGAGAGTGACAGCGGCCGCATGTCCTATGTCGGCTCGGACGGCTCCATCGGCACCGTGGGCATCACCGGCCAAGAAGCGGTCGGCCAGATTCTCGCGGGCGGTGTCCGGGACATGTCGGCCTGGGTCAACAAGCTCTACGGCCAAGCCTTCGCCGCCGTCTATGTCCAACCCGGGGCCAAGGTTGCCGTCCACCTCGAAAAGCCGCTCGCCATCGACTTCGATCCCGAAGGCCGCAAGGTCGATCACCGCGCAGGAGAAAGCCATGCCCTTGAACTTGACTAACCTGGCCCGTGGCCTAGCACTGGCCCTCGCCGTCGCGGTGCTCGCCGGCTGCGCCACCAGCAAGGAAAAGCTGTTGACCCACGGTGACCGCACGATGATGGACATCTGGCAGCAGGAGGCCGGCGACGGCGGTGGCGCAGCCGGACGGAACGTCGGCCGCCAGTTGCTCGATGCGCGCCAGAGCCTGCGTCGGCCCCTGACCGACGCCGACGTGCAGGCCGCACCTGTCGAGCAGATGCGCTATACGCGCACCGCGCGCAATGAGGTTCACCGCCAGTTCCAGCGCCTGCCCAATCCCGATCTCGTGATGTACGTGTACCCGCACCTGGCCGGCACCGATCCCGTGCCGGTGCCCGGCTACACGACCGTCTTCCCGCTCTACCAGCGCATCCAGTACGCGATGCCGGGCGAGCGCGTGGAGGACTACTGATGCGGTGGAAACTCCCCTGGCCGAAGCTGGCCGGCGTCGGCTCTAGCAACCCGGCCAGTGATGAGCAGCCGGACAGCTGGCAGCGCCACGTCGAGGCCTTGCGCCAGGCCGGCATCCCCGAACCCGGTTCGGCAGTCCACGGCCGCAAGCCAGCGACCCTGGCCGACGAGCAGGCGCTGTACGACGTTGCGCCGTCCTTCGTGGAACTGCTGCCCTGGGTGGAGTTCATGCCCGAGTCGAAATCGATGCTCCTGGAGGACGGCCAATCGGTGGCGGCGTTCTTCGAGCTGGTGCCGCTGGGCACCGAAGGCCGGGAGCCTGGCTGGCTCGCCCACGCCCGCGATGCCCTGGAAAACGCGCTTCAGGACAGTTTCGATGAACTGGACGAGAACCCGTGGGTGCTCCAGCTCTATGCCCAGGACGAACCGAGCTTCGACCAGTACATGCAGACCTTGCGCGACTACGTGCAGCCACGTGCGCGCGGCTCGGCGTTCACCGAGTTCTACCTGCGCTTCTTCGGCCACCACCTGCGCGCTGTGGCCAAGCCCGGCGGCCTGTTCGAGGACACGGTGGTCACGCGGCTGCGCTGGCGCGGCCAGACGCGGCGCGTGCGCATGGTGGTGTACCGCCGCGCGAGCGGACAGGGACAGGCAAACCGCCGCGGCCAGACACCCGAGCAGATGCTGGGCATCGTCTGCGACCGCCTGTGCGGCGGCCTGGCGAACGCCGGCATCCAGGCCCGGCGCATGGTCGCGGCCGACGTCCACGACTGGCTGCTGCGGTGGTTCAACCCGCGCCCCACGCTGCTCGGGCCTGGGGTGGAGGACCGGGAGCGCTTCTACGCGTTGGCGCGCTATCCGGACAGTACCGAGGAAAGCGAGGCCGGCGAGATCGAGCTGGCGAGCGGGCGGGATTTCAGCCAGCGGCTGTTCTTTGGGCAGCCGCGCTCGGACGTGGCGCAAGGGGCCTGGTACTTCGACGGCATGCCGCACCGCGTGCTGATCACCGACCGGCTGCGCATGCCGCCCGGCACCGGGCACCTGACCGGCGAGACCCGCAAGGGGGACGCGATCAACACGCTGTTCGACCAGATGCCCGAGGACACCTTGATGTGTCTCACGATGGTCGCCACGCCGCAGGACGTCCTCGAATCGGACCTCAACCATCTGGCGAAGAAAGCTGTGGGCGAGACGCTGGCGTCGGAGCAGACGCTCAAGGACGTGCATGAAGCCCGCTCCCTGATCGGCAGCGCGCACAAGCTCTACCGGGGCACTCTGGCGTTCTACCTACGCGGGCGCGACGAGGCGGAACTGGATCGGCGCGGCCTGGACCTCGCGAACGTGATGCTCAACGCCGGCCTGCAGCCGGTGCGCGAGGACGACGAGGTGGCGCCGCTCAACAGCTACCTGCGCTGGCTGCCGTGCTGCTACAACCCCGGCCAGGATCGGCGCCGGTGGTACACGCAACTGATGTTCGCCCAGCATGCGGCGAACCTGTCGCCGGTGTGGGGCCGCGCCCAGGGCACGGGGCATCCCGGCATCACGATGTTCAATCGCGGCGGCGGCCCGATTACGTTCGACCCCTTGAACAGGTTGGATCGGCAGATGAATGCCCATCTGTTTCTATTTGGCCCCACCGGCTCGGGGAAGTCCGCCACACTCAACAACCTGCTGAACCAGGTGACGGCCATCTACCGGCCGCGGCTTTTCATCGTGGAAGCCGGCAACAGCTTCGGCCTGTTCAGCGACTTCGCGCGGCGCCTGGGCCTGACCGTGAACCGGGTCAAGCTGGCCCCCGGATCGGGCATCAGCCTGGCGCCGTTCGCCGACGCACGCCGGCTGATCGAAACGCCCAGCGACGTGCAGACGCTCGATGCCGATGCCCTGGACGAAGACCTGCCACCGGATGCCTCGGCCATGGAGGCGGATGAGCAGCGCGACGTGCTCGGCGAACTGGAGATCACGGCACGGCTGATGATCACGGGCGGCGAAGACAAGGAAGAAGCGCGGATGACGCGGGCCGACCGCTCGCTGATCCGCCAGTGCATCCTCGACGCCGCCGAACATTGCGTGGCGGAGAAGCGCACCGTGCTCACGCGCGATGTGCGCAATGCACTGCGCACCCGTGGCCAGGACCCGACGTTGCCCGAGATGCGCCGTGCGCGGCTGCTGGAGATGGCGGACGCGATGGACATGTTCTGCCAAGGCACGGACGGCGAGATGTTCGACCGCGACGGCACGCCGTGGCCCGAGGCCGACATCACGCTGGTCGATCTGGCGACCTATGCCCGCGAGGGCTACAACGCGCAGCTCTCCATCGCCTACATCAGCCTGATCAGCACGGTGAACAACATCGCCGAGCGCGACCAGTACCTGGGACGGCCGATCGTCAACGTGACCGACGAAGGTCACATCATCACCAAGAACCCGCTGCTCGCGCCCTATGTCGTGAAAATTACAAAAATGTGGCGCAAGTTGGGGGCCTGGTTCTGGCTCGCGACGCAGAACATCGACGACCTGCCGCGTGCCGCAGAGCCCATGCTCAACATGATCGAGTGGTGGATCTGCCTGTCGATGCCGCCAGACGAGGTGGAGAAGATCGCCCGGTTCCGCGAACTCTCGCCCGCGCAGAAGGCGCTGATGCTTTCGGCGCGCAAGGAGGCGGGGAAATTCACCGAGGGCGTCATCCTCTCCAAGAGCATGGAAGTGCTGTTCCGCGCCGTGCCGCCAAGTCTCTACCTCGCGCTCGCGCAAACCGAGCCCGAGGAGAAGGCAGAACGCTACCAGCTCATGCAGCAGCACGGCGTCAGCGAGCTGGATGCCGCCTTCAAGGTGGCTGAGAAGATCGACCGGGCACGTGGCATCGAGTCGCCGACCCTGGACCTGCCCTGAATCTGCCGTACACCGGAGAACGCCTTGGAACAGAAACGTCCTTCCATTCCGATGCAGGTGCAGGCGTTCCGCCGTCGGCACTGGCGGCCCAGCTGGCCTTGGACAGTGGCCGCAGCGCTGGTTGCACTGCTGCTGATCTGGCTCGTGTCCCGTTGGCCCGGGCAGTCCACGCCTCAGACTTCAGCGCCAGTCAGCGAGACGCAGGTGGCTGGGCCTCCGTGGCAGATGGGCAATCCGGAAGGACGCTTCACGCTGACGCTCTACGCGGACCTCGAATGCCCGTTCTGCCGGTCCTATTTCCCAGTGCTCAAGCGTTGGGTGGCCGGCAATGCGGACGTGGCCTTGCAATGGCATCACCTCCCGTTGGCAGCGCATGAGCCGGCCGCGTCCGCGGAAGCGCGCCTGGCGGAATGCGCGGGCCAAGCCAGCGGTCATGCCGCCTTCTGGCAGGCCGTCGAGTGGGTATATGCCCACACGCGCAGCGACGGTCAGGGCTTGCCCGAGGACCTGCGCTACCCCGACCTTACGCCACCCATCGAGCAGTGCATCGCGAGCGAGCGGCCCGACGCGGCGATTCGCGCCCAAACTGCGGAAGCCACGAACAGCGGCGTGACCGCCACGCCGTCGCTGCGGCTACACGATCGCGAAACCGGCAAGGCTATCCTGCTGCAGGGTCCGATCGAGGGCGATGCCTTGCTGTCGGCCATGGACATGCTCGCGGCCCGCGATCCCGCCGCCACACCTACATCGGAAATGCCTGCCGACGTCGTCGGCGACATGCCCAGGTAGCCCCGGTCTTCAAGGCTACGGCGCAGTCCGCTGCGCTGACCGCAACCCGTTCGCCTCGCATCCTGGCCGCGAACGATCACCGCTCCCGCGGTGATGGATGCACCTTGTTCGTTCCCCAGGAGGGCTTGCCCTCCCCGGGCGCGCGCCCTCCGATCTCACCATTTGGAGGTTCGCCATGTCTTTCGTCGTCAATGACTCCTGCCTGGAGTCGCTTTCCGCCATCGCTGCCCAGCACGAGGACTGGATCATCCAGCAAGCCATTGCACTGCTGGAGAAGCGGGTTTTCAAAGCGGGTCCGAAACTCCTCGACCCCACGGCCGTGCGCGACTACCTGCACGTGAAGCTGGTGGCCGAGCCCAACGAAATATTCGTCGCTGTATTCCTTGACAGCATGCATCAGGTGCTGGCCTACGAGCCGTTGTTCAGGGGCACGATCAACTCGACTTCGGTCTATCCGCGTGTCGTCGTGCAGCGCGTGCTGGAGTTGAATGCCGCCGCGGTGGTCTTCGCTCACCAGCACCCCTCGGGCATTTCCGAGCCGTCGAGCGCGGATCGCATGCTGACCCAGCAACTGCAGGCCGCGCTGGCGCTCATCGATGTGCGGGTACTGGACCACATCATCGTCGGCCAGGGTGCCCCGTTCTCCTTTGCGGAGTCCGGCCTGCTGTAAAGGTTGCACTGCTTCGTTGATCAGCGCGGAGGCTTCGGCCTCCGCTTTTTCTTCGCAACGACGCAAGCAGGTATGCGGGGTGGCCGCGATACGCATTGTTTGTTGGGGCCGCATGGGGTTCGGCGTTTGATTATGGCCCTGATCAACTTCCGGGGCGCATGACATGGCAGCAGCTTTTACCCGGTTCGCACCAGGCTGGCGAACCCTTGGCCTGGCCATGGCGCTGCCGGCGTCCCTGGCGGTGTTCAGCCCGGCCACCTTCGCCGCCGACGTGGTGGTCGTCACCGACAGCCACCATCCGGTCAAGACCATGGGCGGCGAACGGCTGATCGAGCTGGATGAAGCGCCGCGCATCGAGGCCGAGCTTTCGGCGAATCTGCCCACCGACCCCGACCAGGCGACAGCCCTGGTCAAGCGTCGGCTGACCCAGGGAGGCACCGCCCTTCAGCGGCGCATCGCGACGGCCTACCAGGGCGTGACGGACGCATGGAGCCTGGGCATCACCGCCGTCCCGGCCGTCGTGGTGGACCAGCGCTATGTGGTCTATGGCGAGCCGGACGTGGCCCGCGCCATCGCGCGGATCGAACAGCACCGGAGGACCGAACCGTGATCCCCCCATTCGACCTTCTGCGCCGCATGCGAGCTGCTGTCGCGTCCGTGCTGCTGCTTAGCGCCACGGGCAGCTACGCCCTGAACACGGCAACCATCGTGGGTTCAGTGGCTTCGCCCGATTGCCTGGAATACCGGGTGGTGGGTATCTGCTACTGGCTCTATTGCACCTGGACCGGCTGCACGGTGCGTACCTCCGTCAAGGTCAGGCACTACATCCCCGATGCAGTGGTGTCGTCGTACTCGAACACCGGCGAGAACCCCTGGGTTGAAGTGCGCGCCATGAGCACGCCCAATCCTTCGGCCCAGGCCGGCGGGGACGGCACCACGAACGAGGATCATGAAAACAACCTCGCCAAATTCAAGAACAGCGATGTTATCGGCCATCCTGGCGGCGAGGTATTCAACCAGTTCGCGTCGTCCTCGGGCTATTTCTGCCAAGGCGCGGGCACGGCCTTCATGCCGTATCTGCTCAGCACCCTGGACACGCTGGCCTGGCGCTACAACGTGCCCGAGATGGCCTACCCGGAGGCGTTGATTCCGGGCATGCGTGAGGTCGGTGCGCGCACCACCATGAACCTCTGGGGCAATGTCTATCCACGCGGTGGCTTCCTGCACCAGACCGACGACCACAAATCCGGGGCGGTGGTGGCCCAGCGCGCGGGCGATGTCGTCACGCGCCGCGGGCAGTTGCACGTGTACCAGCCACTGCTCGCCAACGCCCGCGATGGCTACTGGCCGGCCGGCGCGCTGGTCGAAGGCGATGCCTCCACCGGGAAGTGGCAGGAGCTGACGCCTCGGCTATCCAACACCTGCGTGGTCTTCCCCCACAGCGGCACGCTGACCCAGGCTCAGCAAGGCGACTACGCATGGGCGCTCTGGCGGCCGTATGCCTGCTGCGAACGCCGCGGGCAAGTGTTCCTGGGCAGCGTCGATTTCCTCTGAGGTGCCACGATGAAGCGTCCTGAACCGATGAACCTTTCCGCCAAGGCGTGCCACCTGCTGCGCCCGACCGCCCTGGCCGGCGCGCTCGCCCTGGTCTGCGGCCTGGCGTGGGCGCAGGTCGGATACCAGAACAGCGGCCCCGTCATTGGCGATGACGTCATGTACTCGATCGGAGGCGGCAGCGCGGTGTCCATGGGCCGCGCGGCTGGCATGCGCTCCATCGGGGTCGGCTTGGGGTGGAACAGCAACCTGATCTGCGGCGACATGAGCATCCAGACCACGCTGCGCAACCAGCTAAACGGCATCACGAACGGCTTCCAGCAGATCATGAGCAACGTGATCCAGAGCGCCACCAGCGCGGTGGCGTCCCTGCCGGCGCTGATCATTCAGCGCGCCGATCCCGGCCTGTACAACCTGCTGACCAACGGCGTGCTGCAGGCGCGGCTGGACTTCGACCGCTCCAAGCTGACGTGCCGCGCGATGGCCGAGAAGATGGCCGAGACGGCGGGCGGCCAGCTTGGCTGGAGCCAGATGGCCGAAGGCATGGCCCTGCGTGACGCGGTTGGCAGCAACGATGCCGTTTCGGCCGTCGAGCAGGCTGAGACGCGCCGCGGCAACGACGGCGTTCCCTGGGTGGGCGGCAGCAATGCCGGTGGCGCGGGCCAGTCCGCCATCCGGGTGGTCGGCGACGTCACGCGCGCGGGCTACAACCTGGTCAACGGGCGCGGCGTGACCGACACGTCCTCCATCTCGCCCGCCAGTTGCGCGAGCCTGTCCTGCCAGACCTGGACGTCGCCGCAGCAGGCGACCGAATGGGCCACGCGGGTCCTTGGTGAACAGGTGCAGCGCACGTGCGACTCATGCACCAAGACTGAGACCGTTCCCGGCGTCGGGCTGACGCCGCTGATCCAAGAGGAGTACGAAACCAAGCTGGAGGTCCTGCAGGAGCTGGTTTCCGGCACGCGCAATACCACCTTCGAGAACTTGCGTGTGGCTGGTAGCACGTCGCTGCCGATCACGCGCGGCGTTATCGAGGCGCTGCGCGACGAGCCGGACCAGGACTTGCTGGCGCGGCGCCTCGCGTCCGAGGTGGCGCTGTCGTCGGTGCTGGAGAAGGCACTGCTGCTCCAGCGCACCCTGCTCACCGGCAAGAAAGAGCCCAACGTGGCAGCCAACGAGTTGGCGGTCGAGGCCGTGAACCACGAGAGCGACACGCTCGACCGGGAGATCCGCAACCTCAAGACCGAACTTGAACTGCGGCGCGAGCTGGCGAACAACTCGCCGATGGCGATCATCCAGCGCCATGGCACGCGCGCGGCAGGCTCGCGCGGCATCTATGAGGGCGATCCGGTGCCTGACCGCCTCGACCAGTTGCAGAAGGGCAATCCGGGAGGCCGGCCATGAGCGCGGCACGTATGACCTGGCGCCCCTTGCGCTGGCTGCTCAGCCGGCGTGCGGCGAAAGCACTGCTGTGGGTGGTGGTACTCGTCGCCGCTGCCGTGGGCGCCAACATCGTCGGCATCTACCTGGTCGGCAGCGTGGCCGGCTGGGAGCGATGGCTCGCCGCCGCCGCGGGCTACTTCTTCGTGTGGCGGCTGTGTCTGTACGGGGCGACGGCCTATGGCTGGGTCTGGATGCGGCGCCGGCTGCTGGCGCGCGAGGACAGCACGCTGGCCCGACGCCGCCTGATTCGCGCTGAGGTTGCCGGCATTGTTGCCATCGTGGCGCTGGAAGCCAGCCTGTTGATGCAGGCCGCTTGAGGGGATCGAGGCCATGACGCTTTTCACGACCGACTACCTGGAGTACTACCTGACGCTGGTGTCCTGGATCGTCAACAACGGCATCTGGGCGGTGCTGGTATCCAGCGGGGTATTCGCGCTGCCTTTCGTCGCCATCATCGTGCAGGAGTGGTTGAAGGCCCGTGCGGAAGGTGCCGACGAGGGCAATAAAGGCGTGCTGAGCGCCGCCCGCATCGAGAACCGGGTCTTCGTCGCCATCGTGGTGGTGATGTTCGCGGGCATTCCGTTCATCGACGTGGACCTCAACACCATCCAGTACGACAGCTCGCGCTCGGCCCAGTGCCAGGTCAGCGTGCCGCAGCCCACGGATACCGGCTGGTCGCAGTCCTTCAGCACCATCAACAACCAGTCGGCGAAGGTGCCCGTCTGGTGGGCGTTCATGCATGCACTCTCGCGCGCCGTCACGAGCGCCTCGGTGGCGGCGATCCCGTGTGGCACGGACCTGCGGCAGATGCGCATGGAGATCGACGCCACGCGCATCGATGACCCGGTGCTGGCTCAGGAAGTAGCGGATTTCTCGCGGGATTGCTATGGGCCTGCACGGGCCAAATTGTTCATGCAGCGCCCTCAGCTCGATGAGCAGCAGATGCACGACGTGACCTGGATCGGATCGCGGTTCTTCACCGACACGAACGGCTACTACGACACGTACCGTTCCAGCACGCCGCGCGATGACTGGCCCTATGACAGCAACCGCGACGCCGGGCTGGCTCAGGTATCCAGTGGCGGTGGCTACCCGACCTGCAGGCAATGGTGGGCCGATGGCGGTAATGGCCTGCGGGCACGCTTGCTGGGACAGGTGGACCCGAGCCTGCTCAATCGCCTGGCGGGCTGGGCCGGGTTCCTGAGCCGAGCCGAGGTGGACGACTCGGTAATCCGCACGATCGCGTCACCGCGGCAGCAGAAATTGAACCAGGGCAGCGTCTATACCGACTACGGCGGCCAGATCGACAAGACCCTGCCGAACATTGTGACGCGGGCCACGGGCGATGTTGGGATGGCAGTCGGCGCGATTGCCGCGTTTCCAGCCATGGACGTCGCGAGGCAGGCCCTGCCCATGGTGCTTGCATTGCTCAAGATGGCACTGGTTATCTGCATCCCGCTCGTGCTGGTCGTGGGCACCTATGACCTGAAGACGGTGGTCACGGTCAGCGTCGTGCAGTTCGCGCTGTTCTTCACGGACTTCTGGTTTCAGCTTGCACGCTGGATTGACAGCACCATCCTCGACGCGCTCTATGGCTGGGGGTTCGGCTGGAACCGGCCGCACACCAATTTCGACCCGTTGGTAGGACTGAACAACGCCTTCGGTGACATGCTCCTAATGTTCGTCACGGGCACGATGTTTCTGGTCCTGCCGACGTTTTGGGTCGCTGCCTTGGGGTGGGTCGGAGTTAAGGCTGGGGTGATTGCTCAGAACCTTGCTGTCGGCTCCAAGGAAGCGCGTGATAGCGCCGGGTCAGGTGTAAACAAGGTAGCCGGCAAGGTTCTGTGACGGACAGTCCAAACCTCAGTCATCGAACGGATCGTTCGGGTCGTGAGGGTCGAGCCGCTGGCCATTGGAAGAATACAGGCCAAAGCCCGCCTCGCCATTGCGCAGTTCATCCTGTTGCGCCCAGCGGTCATCATCCCTAGCCGAATTGCCAGCCAACCATGCCGCCGCAACGCCCAGCAGTAGCAACACCGCCAGCCAGAAGGTGGTGTACAGCAGCACCCCGAGCGCAACCAGCTTGACCACCCACACGAACGCGGTGGCACCGGCCGCCGGCATCCCCTTGGACACCAACCAACTCGATGCCCGGCGTTCGCCGCGCACGTAGGCACGCCATCCGCGACCCAAGGTGCGGCCGAGGCGTTCTGCGGTGCTGATGCGTGTCGTGGTGTTCATGGTCGTCTCCTGCTACTGAGGGATGCCTATTCCAGTTTGCTCCAATCCTGCTTGCTTGCCTGTATCAGCGCGTGCCAGTCGTCTGGTGGGTTCCCGCGTCCGAGCATCTTCTCGAACACGACACACGGGTCCGATTTGCTACCCGAAGACCGCAGGGTCTGTTCATCGTTGACCCAGGCGTACACAATGACCTTCGCCTTCGAGTCGTACCGGAAGAACAGCCGGAACCGCCGTCCGATCTTGGCCCTTCGCCAGTGGCGGTGGGCAGGTCCCAAGGTGTTGCCCTGGCGGTACTCGTCGCGTGCCGGATCGCCTGGCACCACATCCAACATCAACTGGCTCAGGGCCCGGAAGAGCTTGACGTTGGCATTGGACTCGAAGCCCGCCGGGTCATTCTCCTGCGCGCGCCTCGCGGCCGCATGCAGTTTCTGCAACTGCTCGATCACGCAGTCGTGGAAGAGCAGCGTCCAGCCATGCCGTTGCATCAGAGTTCCACTTTCCCGTCGATCTCCTCGTCCAGGTTCACACCGTGGCCAGCATGCTCCAGCATGGCGCGCGCCAGATCCTCGGGCAGGCCCCGGACGTTCCGGCCAGCTTCGATGTCGCGGGCCAGCAGGCTCAGAAACGCGCCAATGGCGGGGTCCTCGTGCTCGGCATCAACACGGGTGACGACGACTTCGCTGCCCCGCAGATCGAACGCGAGCTTGCCGCCGGCATCGACGCCGAGCGCCTGCCGGATGGGCTTGGGCAGCGTGATCTGGCCTTTAGAGGTCAGCGTGGCGACTTCGTGGATGGCAGGCATGGCGACTCTCCTGATTGCGATACCTGCATGGTAAGGAAATTTCCTTACTTTGTCAATCTGAGGCCTCACAGCGTTCTCCCGAGTCCAAGAATCGGCCCATCGTAGGGCGTGAACAGCCAGCCTTCCTGTATCAATACGGCCCTTCCGCAACCCGCATTGGCGGTGGACGGTCAGCACCCGTCGCCCTATACCCAAAGGCTGTAAAGGGTCGAAATGGCGAGGGAATGGGTTGCAAGGGGAATGGCCCTACCTCGAAAAGGCAAAAAGGCACCCCGCTCGGCCCGCGACAGGACATCCGCATGCTCTCTCTGTTCCAGCGAAAACGGCCCGCGGTCGCTACCGCTCCGACGCCACCTCCCGCATCCGACCTCCCGAAAGGGTTGATGCGGCCCGAGTCGGCCGCATCGCTGCTGGCCACCCCGCGCCGGCAGAAACTGCTGGAGCACATCTGGCAGCACACGTCGCTCTCACGTAAGCAGTTCGCCACCTTGTACCGGGCGCCACTGGAACGCTACGCCGAGCTGGTCCAGGCTTTCCCGGCTTCCGAGGCGCATCATCACGCTTACCCCGGCGGCATGCTCGACCACGGCCTGGAAATCGTCGCCTACAGCCTGAAGCTGCGGCAGTCGCATCTGCTGCCCATCGGGGCCAGCCCCGAAGACCAGGCGGCGCAGTCTGAAGCCTGGACTGCCGCAGTCGCCTATGCCGCGCTGCTGCATGACATCGGCAAGATCGCCGTCGATCTGCACGTCGAACTGGCCGACGGCTCGCTGTGGCACCCCTGGCACGGCCCGCTGCACCAGCCATACCGCTTCCGCTACCGCGACGATCGAGAATATCGGCTCCACAGCGCTGCGACAGGTTTGCTCTACCGCCAACTCCTCGACAGTGATGCCCTGGACTGGCTCAGTGGCTATCCCGACCTGTGGGGACCGCTGCTCTACGTCCTGGCCGGCCAGTACGAGCACGCCGGCGTGCTGGGCGAACTTGTCGTACAGGCCGACCGCGCTTCCGTGGCCCAAGAGTTGGGAGGCGATCCCGCGCGCGCTATGGCCGCCCCCAAGCACGCGCTGCAACGCAAGCTGCTGGACGGGTTGCGCTACCTGCTCAAGGAAGAGTTGAAGCTGAACCAGCCCGAAGCCTCCGATGGCTGGCTCACCGAGGACGCCTTGTGGCTGGTGAGCAAGACGGTTTCGGACAAGCTACGTGCGCACCTGCTGTCAGAGGGCATCGATGGCATCCCTACGAACAACACTGCGGTGTTCAACGTGCTTCAGGACCACGGCATATTGCAGCCGACGTCGGACGGGAAGGCGGTCTGGCGCGCGACCGTGACCAGTGCGACCGGCTGGTCCCACTCATTTACCCTGCTGCGTCTAGCTCCCGCGCTGATCTGGGAAGCTGGCGAACGGCCAGCATCGTTTACCGGCACGGTGGCAATCGACGCTGCGGCAATCGAGAAGGATGCTGGCTCGGAGGCTGCCCCGCCTATGACTGCCGCGAAGCCTGTCTTGGAAGAACAGACGACGCCACCTTGGGAAGGCAGCAGCCCCGCTAACTTGGCTTCACCGCCCGCAGTTCAGCCCCTGCCTGACGTCATGGAAGACATGCTGGCGATGGTGGGCTCCGGACACCTCCTTGCGACGCGACAGGATGCAGAGCCCGTCCCGGCCTTCGCAACGAGTTCGCTGGTACTGCCTGTGCCAGCGTCTAAATCTTCGGCATCGACACAGCAGCCTTCGGGCGAGCACTTCATGGGCTGGCTTAGGCATGGCTTGCAGAGCCGAAAGCTGATTCTCAACGATGCCAAGGCACTGGTGCATACCGTGGACGACACGGTGTTCCTGGTGAGCCCTGGGGTGTTTCAGCGCTATGTCCAGGAGCATCCTCAAGTTCCAGCACTCGCCAAGCAGGATGCCGTTGTCGACTGGCAATGGGTCCAGAAGCGCTTCGAGAAGCTGCAGGTCCATCGCAAGCAGCCCAGCAGCTTGAACATCTGGACCTGCGAGGTCACCGGCCCGCGCAAGTCGCGCAAGCTGCATGGCTACTTACTCGATGACCCTGGCCAACTGTTCGATGAGCGGCCACCGAACAATCCCTACTTGAAACTGGCATAGGTGCTAGATACGGGCCCATAGAGGCACTGGTTGCCTGCCGTGCGCGTAGCATGGATCAACCTCTCTGCTTCATAGAAACGAACGTTGGACACGGTTACGCCGCCGAGGCTGGCGACGTCGCCAACAATTGGCACACGTTCCGTGGCAAAAGGCTTGGCGACCACCGTCGTCGGGGTGGCTGTTCGTACAGATCGTTGTTTCATCATCGTCTCGGCGTGGATCATGTACTGCAGCAAGCACGCCTGCAGCCTCTAGAGTCGAAGAAGTCGACTCGTCTCAAAGCCGGGGGGTGCTGGTGGACAACAGCAAATCGAGGCGGTGTTCGACCAGCACCGCCTCGATGCTGCGCGGCGGCTGACCGGTCATCTGCTCGATGACACCGTCGGAGAACGGCGCCAGCCCGCGTTTGGACACCTCTTCGATGATCAGCGCCTCTCGCAGCGTGGATTTCGGAAAGCCCGAGACCTGCAGATGCAGCGCCAGGGCTTCCTCACTGACGGGCACCAGGTCGATGCTGGCTCCGAAGATGATATTGATGCTGTTCACCAGCGCCTCGGCGGTGAGAGCCTGTGGGCCGGTGATCGCCAGCTCTCCGGGCGGAACAGGGTCCGCCCGCAGTACCGCCGCAGCGGTGCGCGCCACGTCCTCGCCCGCCACGTAAGGCAGTCTGCCTTGCGGCGCTGAGCTAAACCATTTCCCGCACCGAAGCGCCAGGATGATCCGCGGAAACAATCGCTCCATAGGCCAACTCACCCGCAAGACTGACAAGGCTAGGTTGCGAGCCTCGCATGCCTGTGCCACCGTCTCGCATTCCCGCGCTACAGTCATCAGCGAGGGGTCGAACACTTCGATCTGGGCCGCGTACACCACGGTGCGGACGCCGACGCGCGCTGCGGCATCGATCATGGCCTGCAGTTGGCGACGCCGCGACCACGAGCCGTCGGCAGCGCCCGGCAGGAGCAGCAGGCGGTGTGCGCCGGTGAAGGCGGCATCCAGGGACGCTGCATCGTCGGGATCCGCGCCGCGAATACGCGCCCCACGGGCAGCCAGATCCACAAGGTGCACTGGTTGGCGGCTGGTGGCATGACCTCCGCTTCATCGCGGCGCAGCAGCAGCTCGACGACGCGCCGGCCGAGCGGATCATGGGCACCGGCAACCAGCAGGCACGGAGAAAGCAACCGGGTCACCGGATGGCTCCCCCTGGCGGAGTGTGCCGGCTGCGCAGAAATGCGATTGCCGCGATGCGCGGGCTGCGCTCGTTCATGGTCGAGCTTCCTCCTGAACGGATCCAACGGTGCGGGCGCCATCGTGCAGCAGGCCGGCGAGCACACACATTGCCAGCACGATCGAGGGCGCCAGCACGCGGCCGGGCTCGCCGTTGAGTAGCACCGTCGCACCGGCGCACGCCATGATCAGTGCCCCCAGCACCGCGCCCCATATCTTGAGGTATCTGGCCATCGTCAAAGTCGCGCAGCGGGCCGGACTATCGCTGGACGAAGTGCTCGACGCTCTCGGGCAGTATCAGCCGGGCGTTCATCTGACTGCTGCGCATTGGCGCCGTGTGGCGTCTAGGTGGCGTGAAGACCTTGACGACCGCATTACGCAGTTGATGCGGCTGCGGGACGAACTCGGGGGATGTATCGGGTGCGGTTGTCTCTCTCTCAAAGAGTGCCCGTTGCGTAATCCGGGCGACATACTCGCGGGCCAGGGGCCCGGTGCGCGTATCCTTGAGCGAGAATAGGCGGGACTTGTGAGATTGACAGTCGACTGAGTGGATCGCGCCGGCAGGGGCGACGTAGGGCGATGTATCCGCTACGCCGACCGCCGCAGTTCACGTCGTCTAAGTCGGCCGTGAGATTGCTGAAAATTCATTCGGCATTTTTGTGCAGCGAACAGTCCGCACGACCATTACCAACGAAGTGCGACAGGCCTCGTTCGCTTTCCTTGGGTCTCGTCTGTTCCTCACAGCGCGCAATCATTCGGACGTATTCAAAGGCCCCATGAGCGCAGCAATGATAGGGCAAGGAAGCGCCTCTCCCGTGTCTTCGCACCTCTCCAGCATGTCTCTCAGAGCGCCTCGCATGCGCTGAAGGTCGCCAACCTTCTCATCGATCTGGTCAAGGCGCCGCCGTGTCACCGTCTGAATAGCCCGGCGA
>VFQN01004468.1_pt1 | contig 18405 bp, 20 predicted proteins | sample 3512371 | NCBI WGS metagenome assembly VFQN01 (sample SAMN10412370, study PRJNA504923) | tailings metagenome | isolation source: Replicate 2 from Balatoc abandoned mine | place: Philippines: Itogon, Benguet | collected 2017-08-28 | reverse complement strand
GCCTTTCCTCAAGATGCACGGGCTGGGCAACGACTTCGTCGTGCTCGACGCGCGCTTGCATGCGCTCGACCTGACGCCGCCGCGCCGCCGCGCCATTGCCGACCGCCGCCTGGGCGTGGGCTGCGACCAGCTCATCGTGCTGGAGCCGCCGACCGAAGCCGAGGCCGACGTCTTCATGCGCATCTACAATCCCGACGGGACGGAGGCGCAGGCCTGCGGCAACGCCACGCGCTGCGTCGCCTCGGTGGTGATGGACGAGCGCAAGTCGGACGATGTGACGATCCAGACGGTCGCCGGCCTGCTCGACTCCCAGAAGGTCGGCCGCGGCGCCAACGGCCTGCCGGTCATCTCCGTCGACATGGGGCTGGTGCGCATGGACTGGCGCGAGATCCCGGTCGCGAAGGCCTGCGATACCAATCATATGCCCGTCGGATCAGGACCGCTGCAGGATGCGGTCGGCACCAATGTCGGCAATCCGCACGCGACCTTCTTCGTCGACGATCTCGCGTCGATCCCGATCACCGAACTGGGCCCGAAGCTGGAGCACGATCCGTTCTTTCCCGAAAGGGTGAACGTCGGCGTGGCGCAGATCATCGGCGAGAACAGGCTGAAGCTCAGTGTCTGGGAGCGCGGCGCGGGCCTCACCCTCGCCTGCGGCTCGGGCGCCTGCGCGGCCGGGGTCGCCGCCGCGCGGCGCGGGCTGACCGGTCGTACGGTCGACGTCGTGGTCGAGCACGGCACGCTCACCATCGAGTGGATGCGCGACGACCATGTGTCGATGACCGGCGGCATTGCGCTCGCCTACCGGGGCGAGCTCGACCGCTCCTTGCTTTCCTGAGGTGTCGCGGTGAGCGAGACGGAACCCGAGAAGAAGGGCTGGTTTGCCCGGTTGCGCGCGCGCGTGGCGCCGACCGTCGAGCCGCAAAAGCCGGCCGAGCCGGAGGCCGAGAAGTCCGAACCGCTCGACCCCCCCGTCACGGCCGAGCCCGAGATGCCGGTCGCGCCGCCCCCGGTGGAACCGATTCCTGTGCCGGTGGAGACCGTTCCGGAGCCGGAGCCCGTCCCCGTCGCAACGGTGACCGTGGCGGAGACGGTGGTCGAGACCGAGCCCGAGGTCGAGACGCAGGCGGTCGAGGCCCCTGCGGTCGAAAAGAAGGGCTGGCTGTCGCGCCTGCGTGAGGGGCTTTCGAAGTCGACCAAGAAAGTCGCCGAGAGCATCACCGGCCTCTTCACCAAGAAGAAGCTCGACCAGCAGACGCTCGACGATCTCGAGGACGTGCTGATCCAGGCCGATCTCGGCGTCGCCGTCGCCGCCCGGCTCGTCGGCAAGCTGAGCAAGGAGCGGTTCGGCAAGGAAGTCACCGACGAGGAAGTGCGCGCGGCCTTCGCCGACGACATCGCCGAGATCCTGCAGCCGGTCGCCGTGCCGCTCACCATCGACCCCGCGCGCAAGCCGCATGTGGTGCTGGTGGTCGGCGTGAACGGCAGCGGCAAGACCACGACCATCGCCAAGCTCGCGGGCCTCTACAGGGGCGAGGGCCGCTCGGTGATGCTGGCGGCGGGCGACACGTTTCGCGCCGCCGCGGTCGAGCAGCTCAAGGTCTGGGGCGACCGCGCCGGCGTGCCGGTCGTGTCGAAGCAGACCGGCGCCGACGCCGCGGGCCTCGCCTATGAGGCGCTGGAGCGGGCGCGCGCCGAGAAGACCGACGTGCTGCTGATCGACACGGCGGGTCGCCTGCACAACAAGACCAACCTGATGGAAGAGCTCGCCAAGATCGTGCGCGTCATCCGCAAGCTCGATCCCGAGGCACCCCATTCCTGCCTGCTGGTGCTCGACGCCACGACGGGCCAGAACGCCCACGCCCAGGTCGAGACCTTCAGGACCATGTCGCCGGTCGACGCGCTGGTGCTCACGAAGCTGGACGGCAGCGCGAAGGGCGGCGTGCTGGTGGCGCTGGCCGAGAAGTTCAAGCTTCCGGTCGTGGCCATCGGCGTCGGCGAGGGCATCGACGATCTCCGGCCCTTCGAAGCCCGGGCCTTCGCACGCGGATTGATGGGATTGCCGGCATGAGCGAGAAGAGCGCCGACGACAACGGCATGCGCCGACTCTACGCCACGGCGCTGGAACTGGGGCCGCTGGTCCTGTTCTTCATCGCCAACGGACGCTGGGGCATCTACTGGGGCACCGGTGTCTTCATCGTCGCCACCGCGATCGCGCTGCCCTGCTATCGCTGGCTGGAGAAGCGCTGGCCGGTCATGCCGCTGGTCGGCGGCTTCTTCGTGCTGGTGTTCGGCGGCCTGACCATCTGGCTGCAGGACGACACCTTCATCAAGCTGAAGCCAACCATCGTGAACTGCCTGTTCGCCGTCATCCTGGGCGGCGGGCTCATCCTGTTCAAGAAGCCGCTGCTCAAGCCGCTGTTCGGTGCCGCCTTCCGGCTGACCGACGAGGGATGGTACCAGCTCACGATGCGCTGGACGGTCTTCTTCTTCGTGCTGGCCATCGTCAACGAAGTGATGTGGCGCAACTTCCCGACCGACACCTGGATCGCCAGCAAGATGTTCCTCAGCTTCCCGCTGACGATGGTCTTCGCCTTCCTGCAGATCCCGCTGCTCCGCCGCTACTGGGACGGCGACGATAACCCCTTCGCGCGCGGCAGCTGAGGAAGCAAACAGGCCCTCTACAGGCCGTTCGCGTAGGCCAGCACGAAGGCGCCGATCGAGAAGAAGGCGACGAGGGTCACCCAGTCGACGCTGGAGAGTGTGTAGCCGCCCGCATCGCCACCGTCCGCGGACCGTTGCCGCGTGGACGTGCGGCCCTGCCAGCCCGTCACGTGCCTCACGGTCTCGATGAACCGGTCGGTCTCGGCGGGGCGCGGTGAGCCCAGGAACCTGACGGCCCGATTGATCTCGAGGGCGACGTCTCGGCGCTTGCGCCGCAGCGCCTCGACGGCGAACGCCTGCACGTCCGGATTGGATCCGAAATGGCGTTCGAGGAACTGATGCCTGAGCGCGGCGGCCAGCTCGTTCGCTTCCGCCGCTCCCTTCGTCTCGACGAGCGTGACCTGGAAGGCGAGGGCCAGCGCCGACGACAGTTCCGCCAGCTCCTCGCGATACCGCTCCGCCTCCGGATAGTATGTCGCGATATAGACCCACGCCGCGTCGAGTCGCTCGTCTTCCGTCTCCTCCCCGTCGTCGAACGGGCCGGCATCGTCCTCGAAGTCCTCGGAAGTCTCGCCGCGATCCTGGCGCAGCCGGTCGTACGCGGCGCGCGAGTCGGCATTCCCGAGGATCTCGTAGGCCTCGATGATGCGCCGCGTCATCCGTTCGGCATTTTCCTTGTCGCCGGCCTGCACGTCCGGATGATGCTTCTTGAGCAGCGCACGATACACGGCCGCCAGCGCTGCCTGGTCGATCGAGGGCAGGACACCGAGTAGCGCGTAGTAGTCGGTTTCGCTGTTCATTCCGGCCCTCTCGGGGTCCGAGACGACTTCAGACGCCCGCCGGCTTGCGCGGGGGCCACATGCGGGCGAGGTCGCCGGTGGGGTTGGAGTAGGTCGAGAACTCGGTCTTGTCGCGTGACTCGTGGAAGTGCGCGAGCGCCCAGACGACCGTCGGGAAGGCGAGCTGGTCCCACGGGATGTCGGCCCAGTCGACCAGCGCCACTTCCTCGCTCTCGACGCCGCAGGCGATGTCGGGTGTGACCAGCTTCGCGCGGTACATGATCTGCACCTGGCCGATGCGCGCGACGCTGTACATGGCGAGTAGCCGGTCGATCTCGATGGTGGCGCAGGCCTCTTCCAGCGCCTCGCGCTGGGCGGCCTGTTCGGTCGTCTCGCCGAGTTCCATGTAGCCGGCCGGCAGGGTCCAGAAGCTCTTGCGCGGCTCGATGGCGCGCCGGGCCAGGAGGATCTTTTCTTTCCCCCCGCCATCGCGCCACGTGCAGACGGCGCCGGCGACGACCTTGGGGTTCTGGTAGTGGATGAACTCGCAGCGCCCGCAGACCAGCCGTTCGCGATTGTCGCCGTCGGGGACCCGCTTTTCGAAATGGTCGGGCGGATCCCACGGCAGGCGAGGGCGGTCGGAGGGGGTCGAAGGGGCGCTCATGGCGCCGACGCTACGCCGCCCGTATCAGCGCTGCAACGCCGGGCAGGGTCTTGCCTTCCATCCATTCGAGGAAGGCGCCGCCCGCCGTCGAGACGTAGGAGAACTTCTCCTCGACGCCGGCTGCGGCCAGGGCCGCCACCGTGTCGCCGCCGCCGGCCACCGACAGGAGCTTGCCCATGCCGGTCAGCCGGGCCACGTCCTGGGCGATCGCCACGGTGCCGGTGTCGAACGGCTTGATCTCGAAGGCGCCGAGCGGCCCGTTCCACACCACGGTGGAGCAGTCGGCGAGCTCCTTCTGGTACAGCGCGATCGATTTCGGACCGACATCGAGGATCATCTTGTCCTCGGGGCAGGCATCCGCGTCGACCACGACATGGGCTGCGCCGGCCTTGAACTCGTCCGCCGCCATGACGTCGACCGGCAGAAGCACCTTGCACTTGGCGGCCTTTGCCTTCTCCAGGATCTCGAGCGCCGTGGCGGCCAGATCCTTCTCGCACAGCGACTTGCCGACCTTGATCCCCTGGGCGTGCATGAAGGTGTTGGCCATGCCGCCGCCGATGATCAGCTTGTCGACCTTGCCGACGAGATTGCCCAGCAGGTCGAGCTTGGTCGAGACCTTGGCGCCGCCGACGATGGCGCACACCGGACGCTTCGGATTGCCCAGCGCCTTGTCGAGCGCTTCCAGCTCCTCCTGCATCAGGCGGCCGGCCACGGCCGGCAGGCGGTTGGCGAGGCCCTCGGTCGAGGCATGCGCGCGATGGGCGGTCGAGAAGGCATCGTTCACATAGACGTCTCCCAGCAGCGACAGCTTGTCGATGAAAGCCGCGTCGTTCTTCTCCTCCTCCTTGTGGAAGCGGAGATTCTCGAGCAGCAGCACGTCGCCCGACTTCATGTTGCGCACGGCGGCTTCCGCCAGGGGACCGATACAGTCCTCGGCGAAGGCGATCGTCTTGCCCAGCGCCTTCTCCAGCGGCTCGACCAGCGGCCGCAAGGTCATCTCCGGCACGCGCTTGCCGTCGGGGCGGCCGAAATGGCTGAGCACGATCACCTTCGCGCCCTTCGCGGCCAGCTCCTGGATCGTCGGCGCCGCGCGCTCGATGCGCGTTGCATCGGTCACCTTGCCGTTCTTCATCGGCACGTTGAGATCGACGCGCACCAGCACGCGCTTGCCCGACACGTCCACGGAATCGATGGTCTTGAAGGTCGTCTGCGGCATGATCTCTCTCTTGTCTGTCGAACGGGCGTCTGGCGCTTCCGCCGTCTAGCGTTTCCGAATCACGAATACCAGCACCTCGCCCACGCGCGTGGCGGAGACAAGCTCGTGTCCGGTCTGCCGGCAGAAGGCCGGGAAGTCGGCCTCGGCGGCGGGATCGGTCGCGCGCACCGTCAGCAGCCCACCGGCCGCCAGTTCGCGCAGCTTGCGGTTGGCGCGCAGCACGGGGAGGGGGCAGAGCAGCCCGGTGGCATCGTAGTCCAGCGTATCGGTCATCGCGGTTTGTAATATTGCATGGCTTCGGGCAGCCAGCGCCTGATGTCGGCAATGCGCGTGGTGTCGGCAGGATGCGTGCTGAGCCATTCCGCCTGCCGCTTGCCGGAACTGGCGGCGCGCATGCGTTCCCACAGGCCGATCGCCTCGCGCGGATCGTACCCGGCCATCGCCATCAGCACGAGGCCGATGCGGTCGGCTTCGGATTCCTGGGCACGCGACATCGGCAGGATGTAGCCCACGGTGGCGCCGGCGCCCACCGCGGCCATCATGGCCGGCAGATAGGTGCGGCTGCGCCCGCTCACCGTCGCCGACAGGGCCACCGCGGCGGCGGCGGTGCCGACCGAGGCCACCATCTGGTCGCTCATGCGCTCCGCGCCGTGACGCGCCAGGGCATGGGCGACCTCGTGGGCGATCACGACCGCCAGGCCGGCCTCGGTCCTGGTGATCGGCAGCAGGCCCGTATAGACCACGATCTTGCCGCCAGGCAGGCAGAAGGCATTGGGCTCGTTCTTGTCGACGGTCTTGAATTCCCAGCGGAAGCGCGGCGCGCGCCACAGTTCCTGCGGCGGATGCTCGGCGGCGTTGGCGATGCGCCGGCCGATCTTCTCGACCATCGCGTTGACCTGGGAGTCGCGCGACAGCGGCTCCTTGTTCAGCACCTCGCGATAGGCCTGCAGGCCCATGTCGCGTTCCTCGTTCTCGCTCACGAGCATGATCTGGGACCGGCCGGAGACCGGAGCGGTTTCGCATGCAGCGAGCAGAGACGCGAGGCCGCACACGATCAGCAGGGAGCGCAGGATGGGGTGCATGGGCCGAAGTCTAGGGGCCCTCTCGCACGCGGTCGAGGGTGCGTCAGTCGGCGAAGAATCCCGGTCCGCCGCGGCGCTTCAGCTCCTCGCCGGCATCGCGCCCGAGGGCTGCGGCCTCGGCGATCGTACCGCGCCGTTCCGTTGCGATCACTTCCGAACCGTCGGGCCGCGCGATCAGGCCACGCAGGTGCAGCTGGCCGTCGGTCAGGATCGCGTGTCCCGCGATCGGCGTGCGACAGGATCCGTCGAGCACGACCAGCATCGCATGCTCGGCGCGCACGCAGACGGCGGTGGCCGCGTGATCGATCGCGGCGAGCCAGCCGCGCGTCTGCGCGTCGCCCTCTCGGGCCTCGATGCAGACCGCGCCCTGGCCGACGGCCGGCAGCATCTCGGCTTCCGGGATGGCGGTGCCGACCCCGGTCCTGCCCAGCCGCTTCAGCCCGGCCAGCGCCAGGATCGTCGCCTGCACGGTGCCGTCGGCGCGCCGGGCGAGGCGGGTGTCGACATTGCCGCGCAGCGTGACGATCCGCAGGTCGGGCCGGCGATGCAGCAGCAGCGCCTTGCGGCGCAGCGCCGACGTGCCGACGATGGCGCCCTGCGGCAGGTCGTCGATGCGCGCGAGGTCGCCGGCGATCAGCACGTCGCGCGCATCCTCGCGCGGCAGGAAGGCCGAAATCGCCAGCCCGGGCGGCTGCGCCGTCGGCATGTCCTTCATGCTGTGCACCGCGGCGTCGATGCGCCCCTGCAGCAGGGCTTCCTCGATCTCCTTGACGAACAGTCCCTTGCCGCCGGCTTCCGACAGCGGCCGGTCCTGGATCACGTCGCCCGTGGTCCTGATGGCCACGATCTCGATGGCGCCGGGCGCCGCGAGGGCCGGCACGGACCTGGAGAGCGCGTCGCGCACCAGGCCGGTCTGGGTGAGGGCGAGAGGGCTGCCGCGGGTGCCGAGCCGGAGGAGGGGGGCCGTCATGCGCGCTGCTCTAGCGCAGGGCGCCCCGATACGCCAGAAGCCCCCACGCCAGAAGGCGTGGTGACGAGAAGTTGTGTGTGGCGGGAGTTGCGGGGGCCGGGGCCCACAGGCAAGAAGGCGCCAAACAGAGCCCGAGTATGAGCCAGGATCTCGAAATCGTACCGTTGTTCGCCACGCCGCTCGTCGTTCACGACGTGCCGGACGCGACCGCGCTTAATGCCGACCTGAGGCGGGTCATCGCGGAGCGCGAGAAGTCCCACCCCGGCACACAGGCTTCCAACGAAGGTGGCTGGCAGTCGACCTGGGACATGGAGCGCTGGGGTGGCGTGCCGGCGCTGAAGCTGTTGGCCATCGCGCGCAACACCGCCAATCGCGTGACGATCGACCGCTCGGGCAATGCAGGCGGCGGCCCGCATCCCGGAGTGTTCGCCGTGACATGGCGCGCCAACATGTGGGCCAACGTCAATCGCAGCGGCCACGGCAACCTGCCCCATACCCATCCCGGCGCCTTCTGGTCCGGGGTCTACTATGTCGACGATGGCGGCATCGCCGCCGATCCGTCGCTGGGCGGGGCGCTGGAATTCCTCGATCCGCGCGGGGCCGGCCCGGTGATGTATGCGCCGCATCTCGGCTTCGCGATGAAGGGCGGCCTGTCGGGCGGCGCCAACGAGGTGCTTCAGCCCAAGGCCGGCCGCATGGTGCTGTTTCCCTCGTGGCTGCTGCACCAGGTCCGCCACTATCGCGGCACGGCCGAACGCATCTCGATCGCGTTCAACCTGAATCTCTGACTCCAGAATGAAGCGAAAGGTCCCTCGCTACACTCGGGATGACAATATTGTTGGCGATTGCGCAGTGCGACGATCGAACAATCGATGTCATCCCGAACGAAGTGAGGGACCTTTAGCTCATATGCGATTGCCCTGCCGGACGATGCGTCGTCTGGCGCCCCGGCGTGCGGGCGGTTAGAAGTCGCGCATGCGCGTGCTGGGTATCGAAACGAGTTGTGACGAGACCGCCGTCGCCGTGGTCGAAGGCGCGGCCGGGACCGGGCCGGTCGGACGCATCCTGTCCAATACCGTCTACAGCCAGCTCACCGAGCATCGTCGTTTCGGCGGCGTGGTGCCGGAGATCGCGGCGCGTGCGCATCTCGAGCGCATCGACGGGTTGGTCGCCCAGGCGCTGGACGAGGCGGGCCTCGGGCTGTCCGAACTCGACGCCATCGCCGCGACCGGCGGGCCGGGGCTGATCGGCGGGGTGATGGTCGGCGTCATGACCGCCAAGGCGCTGGCCTTCGCGCACGACAAGCCGTTCATCGCGGTCAATCACCTCGAAGGTCATGCGCTCTCCGTGCGGCTGACCGAGCCGGTCGAGTTTCCGTATCTGCTGCTGCTGGTGTCGGGAGGCCATTGCCAGCTCCTGACGGTGCGCGGTCCCGGCGACTTCACGCGGCTGGGCACGACCATCGACGATGCCGCAGGCGAATGCTTCGACAAGACGGCGAAGCTGCTCGGGCTCGGCTTCCCGGGCGGACCCGCCGTCGAGCGAGCCGCCGAGGGCGGCGATCCGAAACGCTTCGCGCTGCCGCGACCGATGTGGCGCAAGCCCGGCTGCGACTTCTCCTTCTCCGGCCTGAAGACCGCCGTGCGCCAGACGGTCGAGAAGCTGCCCGCCGACGATCCGCGCGCCGTCGCCGATCTCTGCGCCTCCTTCCAGCGCACCGTGGGCGACGTGTTCGCCGACCGCTGCGCCAACGCGCTCGTGCAGGCGCCGTCGTCGACGCTCGTGGTCGCCGGCGGCGTCGCGGCCAATGTTTACCTGCGAGGGCGGCTCGAAGAGGTCGCGGCGGCGCACGGTGCGACGCTGGTCGCCCCGCCGGTCAGGCTCTGCACCGACAATGGCGCCATGATCGCCTGGGCCGGCGTCGAACGGCTGCGTCTCGGCCGGGTCGATGCGCTCGATTTCCGCCCCCGGCCGCGCTGGCCGCTCGATCCCGCCGCCGCCAATCGTATGTAGAGTGCCGCCATGAGCCAGGCCCTGCCCGTCTTCGAGACCGTCGCCGCCTTCGCGACGCCGATCCTGATCGCCGATCTTCCCGACGGGCCGCAGCTCAATGCCGCGCTGATCCCGGTCCTGGCGAAGCGCGAGGCCGAACAGGAGAACGAGCCGCACAGCACGCTCGGCGGCTGGCAATCGACCTGGGACCTCGACAAATGGGCGGGTGTTCCGGCGATCAAGCTGCTGGCGATCGCGCGCAACATCGCCAACCGCAGCACCAGCGATCGCGAGGGCAACGCCGTCACCATCGCGTGGAAGGCCAACATCTGGGCCAACATCAACCGCGGCGGCCACGGCAACGAATTCCATTCCCATCCCGGCAGCTACTGGTCGGGCGTCTACTATGTCGACGATGGCGGCATCCCGGCCGATCCGTCGCTGGGCGGCGAACTGGAGTTCATGGATCCGCGCGGACCGGCCCCGGCAATGTACGCCCCGTATCTCGCCTTCAGCCTGCCGGGCGGCCTGTCGGTCGGCACCAACCAGACGATCTCGCCGCGGGCCGGGCGGCTGGTGATGTTCCCGTCCTGGGTGCTGCACCAGGTGCGGCCCTATCGCGGTACCGCCCAGCGCATCTCCATCGCCTTCAATCTCAGCCTGTGACGGACATTTCCCATATCGGCGTGGTCGGCGGCGGCGCCTGGGGGACGGCGCTGGCCTGTCTCGGGCGCCGGGCCGGTCGCAGCGTGACCCTCTGGTCGCGCGATCGCCGTGTCTCGGCGGCGATCGCGCACGACCGTCGCAACGAGATCTACCTGCCGGGGCAATCGCTCGACGCCGGCATCGCGGCGGCGACGGACCTCGACGAACTCGCGGCCTGCGATGCGATCCTCCTCGTCTGTCCGGCCCAGGCGTTGCGCGTCGTGGCCAGCGACCTGCCCGGAAGCGGCCCCGTCGTGATCTGCGCCAAGGGCATCGAGGCCGCGACGGGCCTGCTGATGCCCGAGGTGCTGGCGGAGGTGCTGCCGGGCCGCGCCATCGCCATGCTCTCGGGCCCCAGCTTCGCGGAGGAGGCGGTGCAGGGGCTTCCCACCGCGGTCAGCATCGCCACCGCCGATGCCGCCCTCGGCCGCGACCTCGCAGCCTCGCTCGCCGCCGGCATGTTCCGGCCCTACTGGACCGACGACGTCGTGGGCGTCTCGCTGGGCGGCGCGGTGAAGAACGTGCTGGCCATCGCCGCCGGCATCGTCGAGGGCCGCGGCCTCGGCCACAACGCCGCCGCCGCGCTGATCACCCGCGGCTTCGCCGAGATGGCGCGGCTTGGGTTGGCCCTGGGCGCTCGTCTCGAGACGCTGACGGGCTTGAGCGGGCTCGGCGATCTCGTGCTCACCTGTCAGGGCCCGCTGTCGCGCAATCGCTCGCTCGGCGCGGCGCTCGGCAAGGGCATGTCATACGAAACCTACATGCAGGGCCGGCGGCAGGTGGTCGAAGGCGCGGCGACGGCGCCGGCTGTTCTGCAGCGCGCGGCGAAGCTCGGGATCGAGATGCCGATCTGTACCGCAGTCGATGCTATCCTGCACCACGGCGCGGATCTCGACGGATCGATCCGTGCCCTGCTGGCGCGGCCGCTTCGGCGTGAAGGCAAGTAAGGAATCGGGGGAAACGACATGGCTTACTGGCTCATCAAGTCCGAGCCTTCGGTCTATTCCTGGGCGCAGTTCGTGAAGGATGGCCAGACCTCCTGGACGGGCGTGCGCAACGCCCAGGCCGCAATCAATCTCAAGGCGATGAAGCCCGGCGACCGCTGCTTCTTCTACCATTCCAACGAGGGCAAGGAGATCGTCGGCATCGCCGAGGTCGTGAAGCCCGCCTATCCCGATCCCACCGACAAGGCGGGCAAGGCCGTCACCGTCGACGTGAAGGCGGTGGCGCCGGTGAAGACGCCCGTCACCCTGGCCGCCATCAAGGCCGATCCGAAGCTCGCGGATTTCGGGCTGGTGCGCCAGTCGCGCCTCTCCGTCGTGCCGGTCTCCGCGGAGCAGTGGAAGCTGATCGAGAAGATGGCGAAGTAACCAGCGGCAAGGTCATGATCGACAATAGCCGCGGCATCGTGGCGATGCTGGCGTCGGTCGTCGTCTTCATCTTCAACGATGCGCTGATCAAGCTCGCCGCCGAGACCGTGCCCTCGGTCCAGTCGATCGGGGTGCGCGGGGTCTTCGCCACGATCTGGTGCGGGTTGGCGCTGCTGGCGACCGGCGCCTGGCGCAGCATCTCCTACGCCGTTCATCCCAAGGTCATGCTGCGCAGCGGCCTGGAGGCGGCGGCGGCCATCATCTACCTGATCGCGCTGTTCCAGATCCCCTTCGCGATCGCGACGGCGGTCAACCTCTCGATGCCGTTGATCCTGACCGTGCTGGCGGTGTTCGTCCTGAAGGAGGATGTGCGATGGCGGCGCTGGACGGCGGTGGGAGTTGGGTTCGCCGGCGTCCTGCTGGTGATCCAGCCGCATCCCGGCGACATCAACGGCTCGACCTGGGTGGCGCTCACCGGGACCTGCCTCAGCGCCTGCCGCGACATCGTCGCCCGCCATCTTCCGCCCGCCGTGCCCACGCTGGTCGTTTCCTTTTCCACGGCGATCACGGTCGCGGTCGTCGGCTGCCTCTGGGCCCTCGTCGAGGGCTGGCAGCCGATCGATGCGCGGGCCTGGGGCTACCTCGTCGCATCGTCGCTGCTGCTGGCCATGGGATACCAGTTGCTCGTGATCGCGCTGCGCTCCGGCGGCGAGCTCTCGGTGATGGCGCCGTTCCGCTATTCCTCGATCCTGTGGGCGCTCGCCATCGGCTACGTCGTGTGGGGCGAAGTCCCCAACACCCTGGCGCTCGCCGGCATCGTCGTGATCGTGGGCTCGGGCCTCTACATCCTTCATCGCGAGCGGGTGCCGCGACAGCGTTAGCGGTGCGTGCCTTCCTATGGAGCGTTCGGCGACAGGCCTCTTTCGTCGAGAGCCTGGCGGATCATCTGCGCCAGTTCATGTCGCCGGAAGGGCTTTGCCAGCAGACGCACCCCTGTATCCAGCCGGCCCTGATGGGTGATCGCGTCTTCCGTGTAGCCCGACATGAAAACGACGGGCGTGTCGGGCCACCGGCTGGAGACGGCATCGGCAAGGGCCTTGCCGCCGATCGGTCCCGGCATGACGACGTCGGTGAGAAGCAGGTCGTAGGGAGGCTTGGCATTTTCGCATCGCACGAGTCCGGCCATGCCATCGGCCGCTTCGTCGACCGTATAACCAAGGTCGCGGAGTATTTCGCAAACCCTGGCGCGGACGTCGGCATTGTCCTCCACGACCAGGAGCCGCTCGGTGCCGGTTGCGAGAGAGGCCGCGGTGGCGGCTGGCTGGGCCTCGACGGCGCCATGCGCTCGCGGCAGGTACATCTTGATCGACGTGCCGCGATTGAGTTCGCTGTAGACCTTTATGTGGCCATTGGACTGCTTGATGAACCCGTAGACCATGCTGAGGCCAAGTCCGGTGCCTCGGCCGACCTCCTTGGTCGTGAAAAACGGTTCGAAGACCTTCTCCAGGGCGTCGGGTGGAATGCCGCTTCCCGTGTCGGTCACGGCGAGCATCGCATAGGCGCCGGCAGCAACGTCCGGGTTCTGCGAAACGTAGTCCTGGTCGAGGATCACGTTGCGGGTCTCGATCAGGAGCTGGCCACCGCGGGGCATCGCATCGCGCGCATTCAGGCTCAGGTTCACCAGCGAGGTCTCGAGCTGGGTGCGGTCGACGTTGGTAATCCACAGATCGTCGGCAAGGATCGCTTCGATTTCGATGTGTTCGCCCAGCGTTCGGCCGAGGAGCTTGCTCGTCGCGAATACCAGCTCGTTCAGGTCGGTGAGGCGGGGTTGGAGCGGTTGGCGGCGTGAATAGGCCAGGAGCTGCTGGGTGAGTTCGGCGGCACGCGAGGCGGATTTCTCGATCTGTTCGAGTCTTTCCCGCGTTCGCGCGGGAACCTCCTGGTCCAGCAGCGCTTCGACATTGACCGAGATCAGCATGAGAATGTTGTTGAAGTCGTGAGCGAGCCCGCCGGTCAACTGGCCGACAGCCTCCATCTTCTGGGATTGACGAAGTTGCGACTCGACCTGGTTGCGTTCGCTGAGGTCGCGGATGATGCCGACATAGATCGGTTCGCCGAGGTGCGTGGTTTCTCCCACCGCGAGGTGCATCGGGAAGGTCGAACCGTCCTTGCGCTGCCCGACCACTTCGCGGGAGATGCCGATGATCTTCCGGACCCCGGTCGTCTGGTAATTTATCAGGTACTGGTCATGCTCGCGCTCTATGTCGGGCGGCATCAGCATCTTGACGTTGTTGCCGACGACCTCTGCCGAGTCGTACCCGAACAGCTTCTCGCAGGCTCGGTTGTAGACCTGCACGCGGCCCCTTCGATCGATGATGATCAATCCGTCCACCAGGGTGTCGAGAACCGTGTCGACCAGAGCCTGCAGGCGCGATTCGTTCATGGTCAGGCGGTCGGCCGCTGCGACCCGATCGCTGATGTCCCGGGTTATCTTGCCGAAGCCCAGCAATCTCCCGTCCTCGGCAACGATCGGCGTCACGACGACATTCGCCGAGAACACGCCGCCGTCCTTGCGCACCCTCGGCCCGGTGGCTTCGAAGCGACCTTTGGCCGCCGCTTCCTGAAGGGCCAGGGCGGGTTTTCCGGCGGCAATGTCCGCCGGCGTGTAGAAGAGCGAGAAGTGACGGCCCACGACTTCGTCGGCCTCGTAACCCTTGATGGCCGCGGCTCCGGCATTCCAGGACATGATTGTGCCGTCGAGCGAGAGCGTGACGACCGAGTAGTCACGCAGGCCCTCGACGAACAGGCTGAGACGATGCGCGGTGTCGTGCAGCGCGGCAGGTGCCGGATTCACCGTAGTCACTCTGCCCTCCCTGTTTCCTAGGGGAGTGAGCCGGCCGAAACCAGCGCCGCCAGGCCCCGCAACGAAACGGGCTTGGTTACGATCGTGCAAGGAGGCAGGCCAGTTGAGTGCTGCCGTGCCGATCGAAGGGCAGCCGGGTCAGGCGCGCCGGACATCAGAATCCACCGGCAGGAAGGGTGAACGGATGCAAACTCGACGTACAGTTCGGCGCCGTTCCCGTCCTGGAGATTGAGGTCGCACAGGACGACGTCCACGGCGTCGTTGGAGGTTGGGGAGCGGTCGAGAATGGAACGCGCTTCCGTGACCGATCCCACCGCCGTGACCGCGTGCGAGCGGCGGCACAGATACTCGCATATCTCACGCCGCAACTCCGTGTTGTCTTCCACGAGGAGAACCCGAAGCGTCATTGACCAGCCCGCGGCAACGAAGTGCCTTCGCCCCAAGCCTTTACTCCACGGCGAAATCGCCTTGCCGTCAATGCAATGCCGGCGAATAAGTGCGGAAATATACGACTTTCTAGTGTTCTGAATCGAACCGAGCGATAAGGGTGCAGACCGCGGCGATCTCGCCACCCTTATCTTGCCACCCCTACCTTGCGACCCACGCCTCGTAATCGCGCGCGACCTCCTCGACGGCGGTGTCGTAGAAACGCTTGCCGTGTTCGGGCGTCGCCTGGTTGGGGTCCGAGCCGATGCGGCCGTCGGGGAAAGTGCGGCGATAGTCTTCGGCGTCGGCGAACGAACCGTTCGGCGCGATGCGTGGCTCCATCTCCTTGCGCTGGATCGTCTCGGGGTACTTGTACCAGGTGAGCGCCACCTCGGACGCGGTGGCGTGGCTGCCCTCGCCGGTCGGATAGAGTTCGGCGCTCAGCCGCTTGATGCCCGGCCCGTCCCACCAGTTGCGCAGCGCACACTTGATGGAGGGCTGGTTGCTCATGCGCTCCATCGAGCGCTCGGCATAGATCTCGGAGAAAGCTGCCGTGACGGTGGCGATGTTGCCGCCGTGGCCGTTCACGAAGAAGAAGCGGGTGAAGCCGTGGCGCGCCAGGGAGACCACCGTGTCGCGCACGACGGCGATCAGGGTGGTCGGCTTCAGCGTGATCGAGCCGGCGAAGTCGAGATGATGCTGCGCCATGCCGACCGAGATGGTCGGCGCCACCAGCGCGCCGACCTTTTCGCCGGCGCCGCGGGCGATCATCTCCGCCGTCAGCGCGTCGGTGCCGATCAGGCCCGTCGGCCCGTGCTGCTCGGTCGAGCCGATGGGAATGATGATCCCGGTCTTGGTCTTGAGATAGTCGTCGACGAACTGCCAAGTCTTGAGCTGAAGCTGCACGAACCGAAACTCCTGTGATGTGCCCGCAGGATGCGTCGCTTCGTGCAGCGAGACAAGGATGTCGGCGCGCCGGTGTCAGGCCGGCACGACTTTGGCGGCCAGCCGGCGGCGATCGAGATCGGCCAGTGCCTTGTCGCGGGCATCGGCGATCTTCTTGGCCTCGATGGTGCAGAGTTCCTTGTTGGTGGAGCTGCAGCGGCTGGTGACGATGTCGATCTCGGCTTTGGCTCCGGCTTCGAGCCGCTGCTGGATTCCCGCAAAGTGGGCGTCGCGGGCGGCGTCGGTCGGGAAGCTCGCGGGCGTGAGCACGACCATGACGCGGTCGGGATACTTGTTGTTGGCGCCGGACGCGGCATCCACGACGATGCCGACCACGCCGCCCAGCAGCAGGTTGCCGACCGTCGCGCCGGTGAAGCTCGAGACCAGCACCTCGTTCGATTGCTCGTAGCCGTCGCGGTTGCAGCTCACGATGATGGTTTCCTTGGAGCGCGAGACGCTTACGCGGCCGGGCGTCGGCTTGACCACGCCGACATTGGCACCCTGGCGGTCGATCTTGCATTCGGCGCCTGCCGGGTCTGATTCGACGTAGACTTCCTGCGTCGTGCCGCCGACCACGGTCGCACACGCCGCCGTCGTCGCCAGCAAGGCGGCAGCCATCATCAGGCGGCCCAGGCCCGCCAGTTTCCCGAAATCCATTCTTTCTCATCTCCCCCTGCCGGAAGGCCCGGCGGGAGGAGTGCTACCACGGGGCGTGGATGGCTGGGAAGATCAACTGTGCGATGTGCCCTCACGCGGGCAGTGGCTCGCCGAGATTGCCCTCGCTGTTGATCAGCAGCACGCGCGAGGTCGGGCGGAGGCCCAGGGCCTTGAAAGCGTCCGCGTCGGTGCAGACGCGCATCAGGCCGGCGAGGCCGGCGCAGCCCGAGGGGCCGGAGATGATCGCGGGATCGTTTCCCAGCGGGTTGGCGTAGAGCCGGCGGGCCGGCAGTACGCTGTCCTCGCCGATGGTCATGAACCAGTCGGCGGCCTCGCCGATGATCGGCCAGGTCACGGGCGAGATCTCGCGGCAGGCGAGGCCGCCCATCACCGTGTCGGCGTCGCCACTGGCGAGTGTCGGCTTGCCGGCGAGGTTGCTCTGGAACCAGCAGTCGGCGCTTTCGGGCTCGACCACGATGGAGATGGGCCGCTCCTCGCAGACCGCCCAGAGATAACCGATCACGGCGGCGGCCAGTCCGCCCACACCCGCCTGCACGAAGACATGCGTGGGCGCCTTGCCCCATTGCTGGACGGCCGCCTCGTGGACCAGCACGCAGTAGCCGCGCATGACGCTGCGCGGCACCTGGTCGTAGCCCTCCCACGACGTGTCGGAGATGATCGTCCAGCCGTTGGTCTCGGCCTGGCGGCGGCACTCCGCGACGGCGGTGTCGTAGTCGCCGTCGACCCGGATCACCTCGGCGCCACGCGCGCGGATCGCGGCTTCCTTCTCGGTGCTGGTGAACTTCGGCAGGAAGATCACGCAGCGATTGCCGAACAGCCTGGCGCCGGCGGCGACCGAGCGCCCATGGTTGCCCGAACTGGCGGCGGTGAACACGAAGCGGCCGGTGATTTCCCGGTGCTCGCCCTTCATCACGCTCTCGAAGGAGGGCGTGGAATGATAGGCATCGCCCACCGCGCCGGTCAGCACGTTGGCGACGGCGATCACCCCGCCCAGCGCCTTGAAGGCGCCGAAGCCGAAGCGCTGGCTCTCGTCCTTGACCCGGATCTCGCCCACGCCCAGCCGCTCGGCCAGGGCCGGCAGCGCGTAGAGCGGCGTCGGCTTGTGCGCCGGGCAGGCCTTCAACTCCTCGCACAGTTCGGGAATCCCGTTGGGATTGATCACGAACTGCTGTTCGGGACCGAAGAGGAGGGGACGCGTGGCGCGCGGATTCCTGGCCAACCAGGGGGCCAATCGGGGGGTCGTCATGCGGGGGTCATAGCATGCTAAGGTCGGCAAAACGGAGTGGCCCATGAAGGTGAACGTCGAAGTGACCTGCACGCCCGAGGAGGCCCGCGCCTTCATGGGACTGCCGGACATCAAGCCCATGCAGGACCGCATCATGGGCGAGATCGAGGAGCGCCTGCGCTCCAGCCTGGGGTCGATGAATCCCGAGACGATCTTCAAGACCTGGCTGCCGGCGTCCATGCAGGGCATGGACCAGATGCAGCAGATGCAGCAGGTCTTCTGGTCCCAGCTCGCCAACATCGCCACCGGCGGATCGACGAAGAAGGAATAGCCGGATCATGAGCCAGCGCGAGAAGCCAGCCGATCCCAAGCCCTACTACGAAGCCCACGTCTTCTGCTGCACCAACCGGCGTCCGGCCGGCCATCCGCGCGGCTGCTGCGCCGAGCGCGGCGGCGAGGCGCTGCGCGACCACATGAAGAGCCGCGCCAAGGCGCTCGGCCTCAGGAACGTGCGCATCAACAATGCGGGGTGCCTCGACCGCTGCGAGCTGGGGCCGACGATCGTCATCTATCCGGAAGGGATCTGGTACCGGGTGCCGACCAAGGAAGACGTCGACGAGGTGCTGGACACCCACCTGGTGAAGGGCGGCCGGGTCGAGCGGCTGATGCTGAAGCCGGAGGACAAGTAGGGGCGGAACCGTCAAAAAGGCCGAGACCTGGTAAATAAACGAAACAAACGAAATAAACGAAACAGTCGAAGCGAGTGTCGTGACCTCCTGAAACCGGTATCATGGTACCATACGGGGGTTGATCCCGCCCGCCGTTG
>VFQN01004467.1_pt1 | contig 18405 bp, 31 predicted proteins | sample 3512371 | NCBI WGS metagenome assembly VFQN01 (sample SAMN10412370, study PRJNA504923) | tailings metagenome | isolation source: Replicate 2 from Balatoc abandoned mine | place: Philippines: Itogon, Benguet | collected 2017-08-28 | reverse complement strand
CGATGACACATGCCAAAGTATCACAGTATGTGTCAAGGGCAACCGCTCTGCCGCGCGAGCGCCACGCACCTGTGCAAAGAAGGCGTGCACGTGGGCCTCCCCTGGCGCCTTGACGTAGCCCAGCACCACGTCCGCGGGGGCCACGACGTATCGCTGTGCTGCGACCCAACCTGCGCACATTAAAGTACAACGGTTGCATGCAATCTAGGCACCAGTCGGGGCTCGGAGTCGCCGGTCTACGGCAGGTGCGTAAATGGGCCCGTGCGCCCACACGCAGCACGCCCCCGTGGGCTCGCAGTGCCAGGTCACGGGGCTCGAGGCCCGTGCTGGACCACTGAGTACGATAAGCACCAGGAGTGGTGAGCATCTTGTCAGCACATGACACCCTGACCGAAAAGTGCTCGCCCCTGGAGCAGAGCGAAGCCAAGCAGGTCAAGGCAACAAACATTGGAGAAAGGCGAGAGGGTGTCCAAGCTGTGGCTATGCGGCCTGCGCACCCACCGGGGTGTTGGCCTCAATCAGCATGTGCAGAGCTCCGTCCGAGGCCACCTCGGACGCCTGCAGCACGGGTAGTCGGGTACACACAGCAGAGGGCACATGAGACGAGCTGAGACAGGGTAGCAGTTTGCCGATTTACCCATCAAGATCCCGTCATAGGACGGTGGTTCGGCCGAGCGGAGGGCGGTCTTGGGTGCTCCTTCGGCGCATAGCTAATGAACTGTTGGTGTCATCAAGCCAATATGCTGGGGTAGGGAATGTGCATTTGCAACTGTATAGCTGCCACTCCATATGCTGCAAACAGTCCACAACGAAGGACCTGTGCGATGGGAACCAGGGAGCCATGGCCGTACCTCGAGCGCACGGGACGAAGACTGTACCGCACAGTCGTTGACCGGTTCGGTTGCGTTGACGACCCAGTGGAAAGTCACGAAACCCTGCGAATCATGAGACAGGAAGAATACTCAATGAGCGCAAGGGTAGGACCTTGTGGGAGTCTGGCAGGTACTTCGGTGTAATGAAGGGGAGTTTGATCGCGGCACGTGACCCCGCCGGTATGCGTTCCATGGGAGGCTTCCGGCCAGCACATTCTTAAACTACCATACTATCTATATGTAAACCATCCATTACATGGCAGGTGCACTACATTGACACACATTCTCTTCACAGCACGCAGCCGCAGCGCAGCCTGCCCCCTTGTGTGCTTCTTACCACTGGATATGCCCCTTGCTCCGTCCTCCACTAGTACTTGCTTTACAGTATGCTACCGTGTCCACGCAACTACGTCGCTTCATATTCTCCTCACCTGGTTGAAGCTGCACTGGTGACCCCGGGGACTCGGGTCGCACACCTGTGGGCTGAGCCCAACATTCGAAACATAAGAATGCCGACGTACAACTGTTCAGACCACATCCTTTGTCCCGTGGATCGACCAGGAGTACGAGCGAAGGCAGGGCCACAACATCAACACCAGAGAGCCCCTCGTTAGACCCATCTCAACCCACGCATCGCGGCGTGGACAGTTATGTCGGCAAGAGCAAGACAGGGAAAAAGCTGCCTGCCAGGGTATTAGGGACTGGTAACGCTCAAGGCACATGGCACGCAACACTTGGCACTCCACACGGCCGCCATTACACGGGGCACGTAACACGTGGCGCGACGCACCCGTACGGGCGACGGCTCCCCGGTACCAGCTGCACCTCTGCGCCGCCCGCCGCCATGTGCTGCAGCAGCACGTCAGCCGGCCCCACCTCCCAGTTGAGCCCCGCCGCGCCGCCCTGCCCCGCCAGCACGTAGGGCAGGTCCTGGAGTGCAACACGCGGCTCTTCCAGGCTGGCAGGCAGGCTGAACGCGACCTGTCCATCCCGCTGTCGTCGGACGCTTCGCACAGTGTGCCTGCCGTTTAAGACTGTGAGCATTCTCACGATATCAGCTCAGATATTCCTCAATTCTTTATAGGCGGGGCGCTTATGTATTGTGCCGACGTGGCCAGCGCGACCCAGGAAGGCCTGCTTTGTGCACTGTAATGTATTGAAAGGACTATACAATGACAGACGGAGCCTATTCAGCGCAGGAAGAAGGAGACGCCTTTAGGACGCCTTCTGTGAACGCTTTTCGCTAATGCCGCCTTGTAATTGTGCTCAGTTGTGCTCGTTCATCGTGAGGCAGTGAGGCTGCTTAGATACCTGCATTTATAAGCACTGCGATAAGAAATACTGGAAGAGCTTACCCTGAATCCGAGTCTCGTATTGGTGCGCATTGGTGCACGGCCCAGCAGCGGTCTTGCTTTTAGGCTCAACTTACGACCCCGAGAACACCAGATACCAGCCAATTGCATTTGCCATCAAGACAGAGAGAACAAATGCTCCAGCGAGTGATGTTGCGTTCGGGGTGCGTGGGGACTCGCGGCCTGTGCCCCGTGTCCCGTGCCGTGGCACAAGCGGCCGGCCGGAACCGTAGCTCGGCCGTTATCACCAGGGCGAGCAAGAAGCATGGTGCCTCAGACCTTAAGGTGGGTGCAACCGGGTTAAGGGTGCTCGCGTAGCCCGTGCTCGTTTCCTTCGTAAATATCCCTCTTGTACCCCATCCGGACAGGCCTACAAGCACTTGTCCAATGCGGAACTCATCAAGAGGACGGAGGAGGCGCAGGCGCAGGCCAAGGCCATACGGGACGAGACCCGCATGGTACGTGTGCAGCTACCTGAAGGTCGTTCGCAGGGTTGGCTTTGATATGCGTGCGACTTTGGTATGAGTAGTTTGCCCGGCTGTCTGCTTCGCAGACCTTCTACTTCGGCGCAGTTGCCCTCATCCTCTTCATCCTGTGGCAGCCAGGTGGACCCTAGGGCTCTGACTATGGTGCAGCTGCGGGGACATTGCGCTGCGCAGGCCGCTGGCAACTGTGCTGGCGGTGAGTTTACACCAGGAGCCCGTCTCCAGGAGCAGATGCTCTGTCCAGCGCTGAAGATCACAAGAGACCCGAAGTGAGGGCAAGGCCCGGTAGTCGCGTTGTTGCCCTCGGAAGAGCTTGTAACAAACAAGGATTGCATTTTCGTTGTCCGGCCCAAGCGCCCAGCTGCGCCCAGCAGTGATGCACTTCCATGCCTTGCACACAGCCCAGAGACAGCTCACAAGGTCCACCTTACAGTGTGCAGTCATGGTGCATTGCTATGCTATCAGGGAGGTGAGTCCCCTCATTGGTAGGGAAGGGGTTCAGGCTGGCGCTCTCGCCACTTGCGGCGTGCACGGGGGCAAGGTGGTGTGGGCAGGCACACCGGTGAGGACAGCACACGTGTCCACAGGTCTGCCCTATTTAGGTCTGCCCTATTTAACCACGTATCACGCGCCAGCACGCAGTCCCATCCGTACGCTGTTACAAGGGGGGCCGCTTCAGGCATACCGTATCAGGGAAGAGGGGTGTGCAACTTCCGGCCCATGAGGGGGGTATGTTACGCCAGAATCAAACCTGCGACCACTGTAAACGACCCCAGACGCTTTTATACATATGTATAGTAATTATACATATGTATAGTAACCATAGCAATAGCTCCCTGGTGTCCAGTCCACATCGGCCCCACTCGGCTCTGGACCATTTCGCGGGGCGAGGACATGTGCGGCAAAGTCGAGGACTGGGCGCCGTCTTTGTCCAAATAGCCTAGTGTACCACCCTATTCATTATTGGGGGCGGCTTGAGTTAATCTGCCGCCAGGATGGCGAAAGGGCGTCCGCCCGATGTGCAGGCTAGGGTGGCTCCCAAGCATGCCGAAGGGATATCAGTGGCATCTAGCCGGCCTGTACACACATATGTATATAGGACTCGCGCCTGGCGTTGGGTATGCAGCGAAACAGCACGTAGGGCGGCCGAGAAGCCGGGGCGCAGCATGGGCGGAGGTCCTAGGCCACCCGGCAGAGCGCTAGGGGCATAGCTGGTAGCATCACAGGCTGACAGTCATATCACAATATCCTTTGCGCGGCAAGGGGCGCAAGAAGGCAACCGCCGTCCAGGAGGTCACCGTCAGCCCGGAGGAGACGGAGGAAGCCAGGGAGGGCAACGTGTCGGCAGCCGCCTTCTGGCGGCGCTTGGATCAGGAGAGGGAGAAGGTACGTGCAGTAATGGGGCTCCAGGTCACGGTGGTCGGGCTATCATCGTGTGCTGTGGGGTAGCTGTGGGGGTTGCTATGCGGTGCGTTGTGGCGAAGTGCGGCTGGTATGTACGGATTGTCAGCATGCAGGCCTGTGTTGTCTGTACTGCCCTACGGCCGCTATGCCTCTCTGCTGGCCTTCCGCCAATGTGGCTCCTTGTGTCCATGTGCCTCCAGGCAGCCCAGGGCCCAAAGAAGAAGAAGAAGGTGATGTGGGGCGACGCCGCGGATGACGCCGCGGCTGCGGCCGAACAGCGGCGGATGGAAGGGCTGCCTGAGGCGGTGGCGGAGATGTACGGCATGGTGTGCGGCGTTGCTGGGGTGTTCGGCTGCCTCAGCGTCTCCGGCGCGCGTAGCGGCGGTATGACCCTGCCGTACGCAGGCCGGGAAGCAACGCCGTCGGAGGAGGAGGCGGTGGGCGAGGCGGATCACGTGGAGGCGGATGGGAGGGGGAGGAGGACGGAGAGCAGGGCAGGGAGCAGGGGAAGGAGCGTGACGGGTCGGAGGAACAGCAGCGGGTCCGGGTCAGGGCGGCGCGGCGTCTCGCAGAGGCTCGAGCAGTACTGCAGGAGCGGTTCGCGCTGAGGCCGGATGCGGGGCGTGTCAGTCGCGCCTCAGCGTCCTTTCCCGCCCCTATCCTGAGCCCGCCACGTCCGGTGGGTCGGCTGGGTCTGTTGGGGTGCTGTTGCGTGAGTCCTGTATGTGCCGATGGTGCTAACGCAATATCTGGAGGATGGCAGGTGCTAGCACTCGTGTGCATTGCGTATTGTTCCCTGCTTGCCACCGAATGACCACCCACACCTTTGTGCTCTGACGGCGCTCATCCCGTCGCACCATGCTGCCACCCGGTTCTGGACGCGGCTTTCTGACACCATGTATCCTGCCCTGTGTTTGTTGGTTCCTGCAGCAGCGCCAGGCGTCTGAGAGCGCCGCGGGAGGTGCACCGCCAGGCGACGGCAACACCGAGAGCGAGGAGGTGGAGGAGGACGGTGCTGCCAACGCTGGCATCGAGGAGGGGGTGGACGACGATGCCGGTGCCGGCACCCGTGCCGAGGGGCCCGACGGCTCGGAGGACGAGGCAGGCGTGCCCCAGCCTGTCAATGTGGGTGCCTGGTGCCTGTGGGTTGTGGCTGCGTGCGGCAGGGCCCCGTTGCCCTTGTTCTGCATCCCTGTCTGCGGCATGGCATCAAGTTGCTCCCGGTTGCCATTTTGTCCGCCTATCAGCACGTGGCGCTGCCTGGCGCTGTCGCACCTGCGTGTGAAGACTGAACCAGCACATCCGTGCGTGTCCCGTTGATCCATGTGCGCACGACTCGTGCCTTTGTTGCATTGTAGGGCACGACTCCGGCGCGTGGGCGCCGGCAGCAGCGGCAGCAGCAGCGGGGAGCGGCTGGCGGGGCGGAGGCAAAGGGCGAGCCAGGAGGCAGCGGTCAGAAGAAGAGGGCGGCGTCGGAGGTGAGGGCCAGGGTGCAGAGGATCACCAGCTAGGCAAGCCGTCCATGCAGGGAGCAGCACCGAGAGCGGGTGTTGGCATGCGTATGCTGGATCTGGGTCTGGGTCTTGCCCGTCATTGTAGGGGCGTCGGCATGGGGTTGCGCACGTCACAGCCACGACCACGGTTGCCACTACTGGGGCAGCCTGGGTCGCCTTGGTGGCCGAAGGCGTTAGCTTGGGGATCAGCCAGGCGTGTCCCCCCGCCTTTGCGCAGGCAAAACGGCCCAAGCGGACCGAGGCCGGAGCCAAGGCCGGCAGTGCAGCTGCCGCGGAGGCGGAGGCGGCCGGCGCCAGTCCGGCGGTCGGAGTGGAGGAGGACGACGGCAGCGGAAAGGTGAGGTGTAGGGTCAGGGGTGCAGTGCGGACGCTTCTGCAGCGTCAAGCGGAGTCGGACAGCGACGGTGCGGCAGCGGCCCGGAAGGTGGGGATCAGACATTGTGGTTTTACGTCGAGTCACCTTGTTGCTGCTTGTGCCTCTGCCGCACGCCTGCTGCTTCCGCCAAGCGGAAGCTTCCATTGCCGCGATGCCCACCCCGCTGATCCGAACACGTGTGGCCCCGCTGCAGGGGCGCACCAAGGGAAAGGGTGCTGCCAAGGGCAAGGGTGCTGCCGCTCCTGCTGGGGGAGCGACCAGCCTGGCAGATCGTGTCAAGGTGAGGAATCAACTTGTGGGGGAGACAACCCGCGCGGGCGCCGCGCGCAACGCGGTGACAGGGGCGCGGATTGGTGGTCTGCGGCCGCCTCCGGAACGCATACCGTGGGAGGGGTCAAGGGGTTCCGGGTGTCAGCGGTATGGGGTGCCACGTCGGAAAGTCAGCAGCATGCGGGTTCGGTTGTGGAGGTGGCTCCCTGGTGCACAATGCGGCAAGCGGGACCGGGACGGAGTGTAGTATGCGACACTGGGATTCTTGAGCCGTGTCCCGACTGTGTGGTTGGTGCGGCGCAGGCAGGCGTCTCCATCAAGGTGTTCGTGTGCCCGCGCGACCAGTGCGACACCATCCCGAGGCGCTTGATCAACGTGGGCATGGTGGCGCGGCGCCTGAACAAGGACGCGCTGGCGCTGATGCAGCCGGCGGCGCAGAAGGCGGCCGTGTGGGCCAGGAAGAACGGCGACAGCGAGAGCATCTTCGATGCCATGTCGCTGGACGCCAACGGCATGCTGTCGCCCCAGGCCGAGTCCATGTGCCGCCGCATGAAGGAGATCCACGAGAAGGACTTCCCCGCGCTCGTGGCCTTCTTGAAGGCCGCGCAGCCGGAGTACAAGGTCATCATCGATGCGCTGGGCTCGCCGGAGCTGCGGGCCCTGCGGACGCCGCCTCAGCTGCCGGAGAGGCCGCCAGCGCTGCCCACGGTGCAGCAGGCGGCGGAGGGTGGGGAGGCCAGCAGTGGCAGCGGGGCGGAGGACTCGGAGGAGGGGGCTGGGGTCTCGGGGGAGGGGGCGGGGCACTCGGAGGATGAGGGCGAGTCGGAGGAAGAGGGGGAGTCGGAGGACGGCGGTGGGCCCACGGCGGTGGACAGCTTGTTTGACACGCCGGCCGGCGAGGCGGCGGGGGCCGATGAGGGGCAGCCCAAGGCGCAGCGGCCCGTGCTGATCTACAACAGGACCATCCGGGGCCGGACGTGCGGCGTGCAGGCGGCGCACGTGGACTTTGCGGTGGAGAAGGGCATGCCCCCGTTGCTCCGTTCGCCGGGCCCTTCCGCCAGCTGATGGACTTCTCGGCTGTGGGCGGGGTGGAGGCCTTGCGCGTCGAGCACCCTGCGAACGCCCTGGGCGCAGCAGCCAGCGTCCGCGACTTGCTCAATGCGGCAGCGGGCAGGTGGGCAGCAGAGGTGAAGGCCAGGAAGGCGGCAGCGGCGGCGGGAGCTGGGGCGGCGGGAGCCGGAGGTGGGGCTGGGGCCGGAGGTGGGGCTGGGGCTGGGGCTGGTGCTGGGGCTGCGGCGGTGGCGGGTCAGGTGGGCAAGGCGCGCAAGGCGGGCGAGGCGGGCAAGGCGGACCAGGCGCGTGCGGCCAGTGACCCGGACTACAAGGCGGCGTGGAACAAATGGTCGGAGGGGGATAAGAATGCCTCCAAGGTTCTGGACCTCTACGTCAGCAAGGACCGTCTGTCAGGCATAGCGCTGTCAGGCATGGCTGCGGGAGCAGGTGGAGGCAGCTGGTGCGCGTGGGGCAGCTGTTTGGGATGGGATCGGGTGGAGGCAGCCTACTGTGCGCCAGCGGGACCTACGGGTCGCATGGCTCAGGGCGTTCTGCAGCAGCATCGGCCCTGCTCCGGGCGTGGGGGCGGGGCCGACAGAGCGGGGGCCGGCGGCGGCAACGGTGCGGAGCAGGGGGAGCAGGGCGCCGGTGGCGGTGGAAGGGCCGATGGTGCGGACGGCTCAGCGGACGAATCGGAGGAGGTGGGTGGGGTGGTGTGCGTGTATTGTGAGGTGGTAATGGTCGGTAGTCGGGATTCGGATAAGGTAGGTCAGGGGGCAGGGGACGCGGGACAGGCATGCGTTATTAGGGTGCTCGGTGCTGCTCCTTGCGCTGCTCCGCCTTCTGGCACATTGCCGATGCTGTGGATGCTGCTATGGTGCCGCGTGGGCGTGCCTGTGTTTCCCGTCCCTGTGCAGGGTGCTGTAAAAGCCAGGCGGCGGCAACCGCCGGCCGGCGGGCGGCGCCGGCGAACGGGAGCAGCAGCAGCCGCTGTGCAGCCAGAGGCGGCTGCTGGGGAGGGGGATGAGGGTGCGGACGGCGGCGGGGCAGGGTGGGCGTCCGACAGCTATGGGTTTGCGGCGCCCTGGGCAGCGTGGCGGGCTTGCACTCCCGACAGTTTTGCAGACCTCTGCACCCGCGTTAGGGAGTGCAGCTCACCCGACGCCTTGCAGTGGCTATGGCAGCAGTCGCTGGCGGCTAAGGACGAGGTGGGTTACGGGAAGGCCTTATCTACGCGGACTGCGTAGCAGTTGCAGTTCGCGGCCCACCTCTGGATTCTGTCCATACTCATCCAGCGTCGGAAGTGGGCGGTGACTGCCGCTGGGGAGGGGGCAGCTGCACGGGAGCAGAGGCAGGTAGAGGAGGAGGAGGAGGACCATGGCGTGGACCGCGGCGAGCCAGGCCAGGTGGGCGGATGGCAATGAGAACGGCGGGGGAAGGGTACGGTATGCGCACTGTGGGCAGGGTGTGACCGGTACCCCCGAATGGATTGGCGGAGCGCAGGCCCGTGGGCTGGGTGTTGTGTATTGCCCCCCAATGCACGATGGTGTCGGCTGCCGTTCCGTGGCTCTGCTGTGTGTGCTAGATCCTGCGGCCCTTGCTGCTTCTTATGATGCATCGTAGGACGACGACGGCGGCGCTGCTGGGAGAGGCGGGAGTGCCAGGGCTGGAGCAGCAGCCTCGGGCAGCATCCCTGGAAGCGGCGGCGGCGGTGGAGGAGGTGGCTCAGCCGAGGACGTGAACAAGGAGGAGGTGGGTGGGGCTATGCGTGTCCGGTAAAGGGTTAGTACGGATGCGCGTGAGGTGCGGGTCTACCAGGTGCTCCGCTTCCTTTCTCTCTCCCCCCTGATCGCATTCTGTTAGCGCGTCATAGGAGCAGCGTGGTGTCGGCGTTTGTCGCAGGTAGTGCCGTAGTTTGCCAGGCAATGTACCGGCGATGTTGTTTCCACAGCTTGTACGTGGCTGCTGCTGCTGCTGCTGCTGCTGCTGCTACTGCTGCTGCTGCTGCTGGTGTGTCGGCGTTCCTCATGCAGGGGGCCGAGCCGCCGCCGAAGCGCCGGCGGAAGGGGAAAGCAGCAGCAGCAGCGGCAGCAGCAACAGCGGCAGGAGGATCAGTACAGCCGCACGAGCTTTCGGGTGCGGCGGTCGTGCCAGCGGAGCTGCCTCGGGGGCTGTGTGCGGCCTGGGATGCGTGGGAGGCCTGGCATGCCGGCCCCAAGACGAAGGCGAGCTATGACTCCCTCTGTCGGCGCATCAAAGAGTGCGAGTCGGCCGTGGCTCTCAAGTTGCTGGCGAAGCGTTGGAGGGGGCCGAGTTCAAGCTGCAGCAGGCCCTTGACGTGAAGCGCCTGTCTTCGCGCATGTTCCGGTTGCGGCAGCAGGAAGGGTGGGAGTTGTCCAGCCTCATAAGAAGGCGGGGGGACGCACTGGCGGCAGCGGCGCGGCAGGCAGCGGCGAAGGAGCGTGCAGCAGACCGTGCAGCAGACGCGATGGTGAAAGGAGGCACCGGAGGCAGCTGAGAAGGAGGGTGGCGCGGAGGATGGGGAGCACGAGGAGCAGGAGGAGCACGACGGCGAGTCCGACCAGGTGGGCGGGTGGGGAGGTGCGTGTGTCTGTGGGAGAGCGGTACAAGCACAGGTCGGCCGGCGTGCCGCAGCCGTCAGCAACCTCGCCTGTATGCCGCAGCCGGGTATGGGCCTCCAAGGTTGTCACGGCATGGCATGTTGATGCGCCGTGATGATGCCGTACACAGCCTCCTATGCCGTACACAGCCGCGCTTGTGTTTGACGCCTGCCTGTTGTCGTCGCCTGCGGCTGCTCTTCCAAACCATGCGCTGCAGGACACCGATAACGGTGGGGGCGGTGGGGGCGAGGACGACGACGGTGGGGGTGGAAACGCTGGGGACAGAGGGACCGCTGGGACCGACGGGGCTGGTGGCGGGGCCGGTGGCAACGCCGGTGGTGGGCCTGCGGGCGAACCCGGTGCAGGGGCTGGGGCAGGGGCAGGGGCTGGAGCTGGCGGTAGTGCAGGGCGCGGCCCTGGGAGCGACGGCGCAGAAGGTGGACCACCTGCCGACCAGCTTGGGGAGCATCAGGTGGGGTTCTTGATGCTGGATGCAGCAAAGGAACCCGGTCCTGTACCTAGCCGGCCTGATGCGTGTGGCCTGGTCCTAAAATACTACGTACTGTGACGCTATGACGCTATGCTAGTGTGCCTGGGTGTGCCAAGCGCTCGCTCGCAGTCGTTTGGGATGGCCTTCACCGCTGTTGCCCTTGACGATGTGCGTTTCCACCCCACCCCATGCGCGCAGGGCACGGGCTGTACGGCGGGCGGTGCGGACGGCGGCGTGCAGGCATCGCTGCGCGCAGCGGGGACCGTGCAGCGGAATGCGGCCGCTTCCCTGGAGGGCGTGGCGTGTGTGCCCCAGCCCGACCTGCCCGAGCCCGACCTGTCGCAGTGGAAAGCGGACTTTGGCAGCCAGCTACGGGCCGAGTACCGTACGTTGCTGGACTCCAGCAGTCAGGGCCCGTTTTGCCAGACCCAGATCGCCACACTGTACGGCACGCTGCGTGCCAGGGTGCAGGCTGCGCATGACGTGTCCCGGTGCGCTCCCGTCCGACAGCAGCGCCTGGCGTTTGCTGAACTGAAGGCGCTCTGGGGCCTTTGCAGGGACGTGCAGGGTGCCGGCCATGCACTTCCAGCGCTGCCGTTCTCTATGGGCATGGACGATGACGATGCGGTGGTCCAGAAGAGGAATGAGCTCGGCAGGAAGCAGGTAAGGCAGGCGATTCGGCGGGGGGTTAGTTGACGGGTCAGGCGGGGGTGAGGCTAAGCTTGGTAGGAGGCAGGCATGGGGAGGTCGACGAGGCATGCACCGCTTGTACACGCGCTGGCATGTCGTACTACAGCAGCCACCAGAGTGCGTTAGAATGTCTTGCCGCGTGTGAATGTGGCGCAAACCATAAATGCTGTGCCCCTCACAGGAGACGCTGTCAGACAAGGAGGCGTACGAGGTGGTGGACATGCTGGTGCTGTGGCAGCGACACACGTGCGGGGAGGTGGACACTGCCGGCCTGCTGGCAGAGGTGCAGAGGTATACTACCGCGCCTCCGCTCACCGTACTCGAGACCCTGGCGGAGGAGCGCAGGGACAGCGTAGCAGGGGTGCTCTGCGCGGGGGCAGCAGCGGCAGCGGCGGAAACTCCCAATGGGTTGAGCACTCCCGGCTTGCCGGGCGTGCAGGCGGTGCTGGAGGGCCTGACCACCAGCAAGGCCAAGCAGGTGGGCTGCAGCCAGGTGCGGGGTGCGGGGATGTTTCGGCACTCATTGGGGCGGGGTGGGGCACGGGGCTGGCATGGGTGCGTGTCTTCGGCGGGGTACGTAGGTCTCCTGCCTTGCTGCCCGAGGTCTGCTGCCTTGCTGCCCGTCTCCCACCCACGCCTCGCCTTGCTGCACCGTATGTCTGCCTGCGTCGTCTGTGCTGTTCTGTGCTAATCCCTCCATGTGGTTCATGTGCATGCTGTCTAGGGTGGCGAGGAGCAGCCGGAGCCTACCGCGGGGCCACCGGCGCGCACAAAGCGGCGGCAACAGCACGTGAGTGCGGCGACGTGGGCGTCGTAGCGTGGCTGAGGGGTGCATGGCTGTGTGTCCGGCTCTCGCCGCGGCTTGCATGGAACGAGAGCGTTCTGGAGCACCTGCTGCAGATCCGACACATGAGTCATTGATACACAAGCTGCGTTTCCGCTTCCGCACAGTAGCCCAGCAATTCCTGGCTTGTTGCCGGCAATTACATATGCCTGCGCTGAGGTGCTCCCGCCCGACCTTTCACAGTTTCTCGTGAACACCTTCAGGTAGTTGAACCGTTGATGCCCTGCATCTCTTCCGTCCTCCCTGCTTCCCCACAGCTCATCCCCAGCGAAGAAACAGTAGCGGCCATCGAGGAGGACGTGTGCCAGCGCCGCGACTTCAACCCCCCGCCCCCGCGCCCCAAGTACTTCATGCCCTCCGTCATCCAGCCGGACCTCAAGTACATGCTGGCGCAGGGCCAGGTGCTCCCCGCGCCCCCCCAAGCCGCCCAAGAAGGCGCCCAAGGACGTGTACGCATCGCACGCCGCCGCGTCGCACCAGCCGACACGTGCCGGCGGCAGTAACGCCAACGGCGTGTACAGCAACAGCGGCGCGGCGGCGGCGGCGGGCGTGGCGGGCGCAAACCCGGCGGCGGTGCAGGCTCGTGCGCGCGCGCGGCTGGCGGCGGTGAACAACGGCGCAGTAACGTTTGACGATTCGTTTTTCGCCGACACACACCACGATAGGCGGCAGGAGGAGCAGCAGCAGCTGCCGCCGGCTGCCTCCGGGGAGGACTCGGGCATGGACATGTGGGCGGCGGTTGACGGCGCGGACGACGCGGCGGCGGCTGACCCGTGGGTCGGTGTGGACGCGGCCGAGGAGGCCGCCAACAACAACGGCTACGCGGCGGCGGGCTTACCGCAGCATTACCATGACGCACCGGCGGGGGCGCAGCAGTACCAGCAGCAGCAGCAGCAGGGCCAGGTGGCGGGGCAGCAACTGCTGCTAACACTGCAGCGGCCCGCACCGGTGCCGGCCCCCGCACCGCGCCCGTACCGCAACCACAGCCGCCGCAGCCGCCGCCGCACCATCACAGGTGCGGTATTGAAGTCCCTTGCACGTCAGCGGCACTAGTGCGTTGCTAAGCTGCTGGCCGCTGGGGATGTAGGAATTCGTAACAGGGGCTTGATTGTTGGGTGGTGCTTGTTGCAAACTGGATTTCAGTTCTATACAACCAATGTGGGTATTGTGGTTGCCGATTTGGAGAACCGTGGACAGTTCTCTCGCTGCGAATTGGTCCGTATGTGTGCCGTACATGGGTGCATAACAACAGCAGTCGCCTAACAGAACTCCCACATGCGCTGCTCTGCGACAGTTGGTCAGGCGGTGCAATTGGGTAGGCTCTCGCGCGGTTTGGACATGTACCGTTACAATTTACACCAGACGAAAAAACACAACAGGACTTGCTGAGATGGATGTCGATTGTCCTTAGTACTTTTCATGCGCATGCTGTGCACACGAATGCTGTGCCAGCAAGACAGTACACTGGGCACAAGCCGCCGCTACAACAATGCCAGTCGTGCTGACGTCACACGTGCGGGTCTGCCCTCTTGTCTGCGCTGCCTGGGTTTGCCCTGGGTGCCTGAGGCCCAAGAGGCCATCGCTGTGTCTCGGCCATCGCTGTACCGTAGCTCTCGCCCACAGTGTAACACTGGTTCACACGTATGCGACAAACTGCGACGTACTGACAGCTAGCCTGCCATGGACTGCATCGCTATGAATCATGGTAGGCAAACCGTCTGCGGCACAGTCTGCCAGTGTCATACCTTATGGATACGCTCTGTCACCAGCCAGTCATCACACTGAGGCATGTACACGGCAACTGCGGGTGCATGCATGAGCACAGGGCTGTTCGGACAGGCCAAACCCTGGGCGCGTGTGCGTGGCGCTGCTCCTGGGACTGTCCGGACAGGGAGTTATAAAGCGGGCTGGTGGACCAGCACTGCGCATGCGCAGTCGTGCCCTGAATTGTAAGGTCTGACCAGCACTGCGCATGCGCAGACTGCGCCACATGCAGACTCTCTGTTTAACCGCTTGGTCCAGGCTGTCCGGACACCTGTCAGACATGGGGGGGACAGGGTTCGGCAGTTGTGACGCCGCCTCCGGTGCCCCATTGCAACTGCAACAAAATCCCTCTATGTATCTACTACCCTTGTAAAAGAGGGTGATACCGCCAACGCAGCGCCGGTCAACGTGTCCCGAAGGCCAAGGTGGCCCAAAGGTCACGGCAGGAAACTCGGGACTTCCCCTTGGACACGGTCTACCAGCATTGAGCCTACAGAGCTTCTTGTGATTCATATACACCCAAGGTCTGAGCAGCGAAGGCTCTGCCGTGCTGCATTGGCCGACCGGGCGAATGGCGCAAAATTGGGATTGGGCCCCTTTTGAGCTATCGTTGCGCATAAGGAGCCTGCATTGCGCCAGATTTCATGCTTACAATCTTGAGCACATCCGCCATTGCAGCTATCAATACTTCCACTCTAGCGTGCCAGCAGCAGGCGACGCACGATGCGTTCAGGCGCAGTTCTCTACGCGAAGACTCGCAGCCAGTGCCCAGCGCCTAGCGGCGTGGCACACATGGCCAGCCGCAGGACGGCGACCATCATTGCCAAGGCAAATAAGAAGGCTGACTCCGCCGCCGCTCAGGTGGGTGCAATCAGGCTGCACCGAAACGGGCTCGCGTAGCCGGGCTCGCGTAGCCGCGCGCGTGCCCATTCTCGTGGTGTTTACATCATTCCTTGAAACGTGGTGACACTTCTCATCGTATCCCTCTTGTACCTGTGCGCACAGGCCAAGAAGCTGAACAAGGCCAACACGCGTACGCTCATCGAGTCCGAGGCGGTACGCAGCGCCAACATCAAGAAGAGGAGGAAGGTGCGTGTACAGCTAATTATATGCCGTTCGCAGGTTTCGCTTTGAGTTCGCGTGCAACCAACCGAGCACTTTTGGCGCGCTAGCTGCTTTGTGTGCTACGCATGCTTGTTTGTGTGCTGCGCTCGCCTACCCTTTGCTTACTTGTCTTGCCCTGCATATGTTGGCGCCTGAAGTACCTTTGCGGCCCTTAATGGATTGATTATGCAGGTGCGCAGGCGCATGGTTGAGCTGCTGGGGTGGCTGGCGGCGACGGCTGTGGCTATGCAGTCCACCGGCTCGACGCCGAAGGACCTCATTATGGGCTTCGCTACCTTTCAGATGGTGTGCACCTGCGCATCTGAGGCGTACCGCGCAATGGAGGACGAGTGAGTACCAGATGTCTGACCAGATGTTACGGAGTGAGGCACCGAGCGGGGTTGTTGATGTAGAGCCTGGTAGGCTGGCAGGAGATACCGAGTCCGCAGGGAAGGGGACACGGCGTATGCGCATCCTCTCGCTCTCCGTTGGGCTCTACATTGCCTGGAGGGCCCTTCGTGGCCCCGATCTGGCCTGGAGGCTCCTTTGGCCCTTACCTGCCTAATACGGTATGAAATGCCCGCCAGGTTGGGAGCTGCCCTCCGGGCTGAAGGGGGCTTCTTCACCTGACGGTCTTTGGGTTACACGCCTCAGGGCCACAAGCCTTTAATTGTTGGTGCTCCCGCAAGTGTTTGCACTCTCTCCCTTCCAGTCCCTGTCCGGTTCAGTTACTTTGCCGCTCTGCGGTTACACCCCGTCTCTGCCCTTGGCCCCCAGGGAGTAAGGAGGGCTACGTGCAAGGGGACGGACGGCTGCAACGACGGTGCTGCAGGTGGAGCGGAGCCAGCTACGGACGGACCCGACGCCAGTGCGGCAACAAAAGGCCGCCGGCTGCAAGGTGCCGCTGGGGCTATTGATTCCTTGTGGAAAGAGTAGACGTGGTAGTGGAGGGGAGGCATACGTGTGCTATAGCTTGCGTACGCAGCGCAAGGGTAAAGCGCAAGTGAGCTGACCTGGAGGACTGAGCGTTGACTGCGTATCTGAGATACTGTTTCACATTTTGCAGCTGTGACGTTTGTGGCTTCATGAGTATGATGGGAGGTGACGGCTCATGACCCAGGAGCGTGCGTGGAGGCAAGAGTGTGTGGACGTTCAAATGGAGTTAGCGAGGCTTTGGAGCGGGCGGTTGCCCACGTGTCGATGTCCAAGTCGGCGAGCACTGAACGTTTAGCGAGTTCAAGAGGCAGCCTGACGCATGGACTGGCACGGTAAACAAAACTGCGCATGTGTAGTGAAGTGCCCCGTACATCCGCACCAGGGATCCGCACTGCCCTGATCCGCACTGCGCACAGTGTGCTGCGGCACTCCGTTGCGCTGAAACCAAAGACTCGGCTTCACTGTTGCGTGTTTCTGACTTGGCATCAAGGTTCCGCAAAAAAAGTGGCCAGGTGGAACAGAGCCTGTGGTGGGATCAGCACAGCCCATGCGCAAGGTAAACGAGCGAGGAGAGCCTAAAGTCTCTGCACATTGCTTGCTCAGTGGAAACTGTTCCACTCCACACGCACGATCAAGAAGCATAGGCGCCGAACTACATACTTATGGCAGGACCGGCAATCCGTACATCCTCATGCACAGCCTTGCTCGGTGGGTCAGCAAGGCCAGAAGTCACTGCGCATCCGGCCCACTGGGAACTGTTCCACTCCAGACGCACAGTCAAGAAGTATAAAACTGGCAGCCCTCTCACACCGCCTCAAGCAATAGCAAAACACCTTGTCAGTGCCAAAACAACAACCAGGAGGCCTGAGACTGGGCCAGCCAATGGGAGCCACATTCCACAGGTATGCGACTGGTGGCAATCCCGCGACTGTGGTAATGCACAAAGAAGGCACACTGAAACGCATACGGTCTAGGGCCTTCGGGCTTGGCCTTATGAGCTGCCTGCGCTCCTAAGCCTCAGGAACGCGCACCAGGGGAGCTCCCCTGACGCAGACCATGGGTAACCACGGGGGGCTTCGCGCCCCCCGCCCCCCAAAACCGCTTCGCGCAGGGGGCTAAGCCCAAGAAATTCATGAGGCACTACGGCTAGTCCAAACCACCGCAGTTTCCGCATTGATCGATGTCAGCCGCTGCAGCTCGCCGCCTTGATCGTCGTTCCGGCGGCTGCACCGCCGGCCGCTACTCCCCCCGCTGCAGGTCGGACGCGTAGTACTCTTCGCCCGCCAGGTGCGCCGTTCCGCCGTACCACACGAGCAGGTGCACGGCATCTACGTGCAGCTCGTAGCTGCACGACAGGGCAAGGACACCAGGCCACGTGGGTGTGGTCATTGTTGGGATTGCGCTCGTACGGTGATTAGCACTCCAGCGGCAGCGTGCATTGCGTACGGCAGGCCCCAGCACCGCAGGTGCATCAACGCAGCAAACTCCCTCCCAGAGTCCTGATCGTTAAAGGATTCTTTTTGTGGCATGACTGGGTGCCCTGGAGAGCTGCTTGCAGCCATACGATGCCAGATGGCACAGCGTGATTCAGCAAACAGCTAACCCTTGTCCCCCAGCTTTGCCCAAGTAAAGACTCACAATTGGAAGTTGTGGCCCGCAGGCCAGGACGACATGGCAGGGTGCCGCGAGAACACAGCCTGGCGAGGGGCGAGGGGTGGGGTTGAGGGTTGGGGGGGACGAGGGGTGGGGGGTGAGGGGTGGGACGGAGGGCCGGTGTGCGTAGCCGAACATTCCACATGACTGCAAACCATGATGCTAGTCAAGCCCGTCTCGCCAGGCTCTGCGAAACACAAGCAGAAGGGGGCTGCGCTTTCAGGTGCCGCAGCGGGGCCCGGACGGGCCAGAGGGGCCCAAGGGGCAGGAAGGGATCATGTTGCGACACTGCCAGCCGAAAAGAGCGTACACACGTGTGCTACACACAGACCATGCCTGCAAGCTGTCTTCTGCGCGCTTCCCCTGTCATCATCCTAACCAGCGTTCTGCGCCAAGTACAGTTGCCGTACTAACAGTGGTAGTGCAGGTAGCACAGCCGTACGGCGCATGCATCCGGAGTAGTGCTTGCCGCTCCAGCCCGTCACCTCCCGCACCCGCACCACCCGCCACCTGCACCCTCTCCTGATCACGCACCTCCTTCACCGGCCCACGGCGCACCCACAGGGTACTCCACCGTGCACAAATCGAACCTATGCGCTGCACCCTTTACGCACTCCGCCCGCTGCCGTTCATGTGCCCTCACGAAGCCTCGCTCCTCTTAGTCACCCACCTCCTGCGCCACGTGCAGCTGGTCCTGCGGCACGGCCCGCATGTCGCCCAGCAGCGTGGCGCGGGCGCAGGCGGGGTCCTCAGGGTCCACGCCCGCGCAGGGCTTGGAGAAGGCGCCGCCGTCGCCGCGGCCCTGCTGCTCCGAGATGGTGTAGGAGCAGCGGGGGCAGGCCTGTGTGTGTGTGTGTGTGGGTGGGGGGGGGGGGGGGGGGGGGTGGGAAGGGGGGGGGGGGGGGGTGCAGGGGGGTGGGGCAGCATCTTGGGGGGCGATCCGGGTTTCCCGGGGGGAGTTAAAGGTGCTGGGGTGC
>VFQN01004466.1_pt1 | contig 18412 bp, 17 predicted proteins | sample 3512371 | NCBI WGS metagenome assembly VFQN01 (sample SAMN10412370, study PRJNA504923) | tailings metagenome | isolation source: Replicate 2 from Balatoc abandoned mine | place: Philippines: Itogon, Benguet | collected 2017-08-28 | reverse complement strand
GTCGGGACGACCAGCTCCTTGAACAGCATCTTGAACACGTCGGCGAAGGCCTGGATCACGCCCAGGCCCGGCACCAGCTGGCCGATGTAGACCGGCCCGTGGCGCACGTGCATCCAGCCGATCACCTTGCGCTCGGCCAGGGTGAAGAAGGCCACGCCGATGGTGATCGGCAGGACGATGACGATGATCTTCAGCAGGGTCCAGGCCACCAGGCCCAGGTCGCCGAAGGACACGAAGAACTCGCGCAGCGCGTCGATCATCTCAGGCCCCCACCATCGCCAGGCGCGCCACCGGCGACATCGGCGCGGTCGCTTCGTAGCCCGACTCGATCCAGGCCGCGCCCTTGGCGACGCGGGCATCGATGGCGACCGGCAGCGCGGCGCTGCCGATGCCGTCGCCGACCTTGGCCATCGCGCCGGCCGACAGGCCGCGCGCGAGCGCCTCCTCCGGATGCAGCACGACGCGGGCGCCGTGGGTCAGCGGATGGGCGTTGAGCGCGGCCGCGCGGCGCAGCACCGCGTCGCCGCGGTAGATCGGCGTGCTGGCGATGCGCTCGAGGCCGGTCTCGGCCTTCGGCGCCGGCGCGAGCCCACTGCCCTGCCCCGGCGCCGACGGCGCCAGCGCGGCGCGCAGGCCGGCGAGGTCGGTGAATTCGAAACCGGCCAGGCCGAGCTGGCCGCCGAGGGCGCGCAGCACGCGCCAGCCCGGGCGGGCTTCGCCCGGCAGCTTGCCGCCGGCCTGGGTGGACTGGTCGGTGCCGTCCACGTTGGTGAGCGTCGCCTCGACCTCGGGCAGCAGGCCGATCGGCAGGATCACCTGCGCGACCTTCTTCAGGTCCTCGCTGGCATAGGCGCTGAACGCGACCACCTTCGCGCCGGCGAAGGCCTTGAGCGCCTGCGCGCCGTGGGCGAAGTCGTAGTGCGGCTCGATGCCGTACAGCAGGTAGGCCGGCAGCGGCTGCGCCAGCATGGCGGCGGCATCCCTGCCCTGCCCCGACGGACGCAGGCCGTGGCGGGCCAGGCCGATGGCGTTGGCACCCTGCGGGATGCGGTTGAGCGCGGCGCCGGTGGCGGCGGCGAGCGCGCGCGCGGTGGCGCGCAGCCACGAGGCCTGCGGGTGGTTCTCGGCGAGCTCGCCCAGGATGACGACGGCCTTGTGGCCCTTCTTCAGGGCATCGGCCATGGCGCCGGCGGCCTCGTGCGCGTCCGCGGACACGCCCGCGGGCAGCGTGGCGCCGGCGGCCTGGGCGACCGCGGCCAGCGCGCCCGGCAGCATCGACGGCGCGACGATGCGCTTGCCGGCGACGGCGAAGGTGGTCTCGAAGTCCACCGGGTTGATGCTGAACACCTTGGCGCCGCGCTTGCCGGCCTTGTGCAGGCGCTGGTGCAGCAGCGGCACCTCGTGGCGCAGGTTGCAGCCGACCAGCAGCACGGCGTCGGCGTTGTCGAGCTCGGCGGCGGGCAGGCCGAAGGGCTCGGCGAACGCCGCGTCGGCGAAGTCCAGCGCCTTCAGGCGGTGGTCGGCGTGGCCGGTGCCCAGGCCCCGGGCCAGGGACGCCAGCAGCGCGCCTTCTTCGTTCGAGGTGGCCGGGTGCGCAAGCACGCCGAGGTCCTTGCCGGCCTCGCGCAGCAGCTTGCCGGCCAGCGCCAGCGCCTCGTCCCACGAGGCCTCGCGCCAGGCGTCGCCCTCGCGCAACAGCGGGCGCGTGGCGCGGTCGGCGGCCTGCAGGCCCTGGTGCGAATAGCGGTCGCGGTCCGACAGCCAGCACTCGTTCACCGCCTCGTTGTCGCGCGGCACCGCGCGCATCACCTCGCCGCGGCGGGCGTGCAGGAACAGGTTGGAGCCGAGCGCGTCGTGGTAGCCGATCGATTCGCGCGCGACCAGCTCCCAGGCGCGGGCGCGGAAGCGGAACACCTTGTTGGTGAGCGCGCCGACCGGGCAGACGTCGATGACGTTGCCGCTCAGCTCGGTCATCAGCGGCTTGCCGTCGTAGGTGCCGATCTGCAGGTTCTCGCCGCGGTTCATGCCGCCCAGCTCGAAGGTGCCGGCGACGTCGGCGGTGAAGCGGATGCAGCGCGTGCACTGGATGCAGCGCGTCATGTCGGTGGCCACCAGCGGGCCCAGGTCCTCGTCGGCGACCACGCGCTTGCGGTCCACGTAACGCGAGACCGAGCGGCCGTAGCCCATCGACACGTCCTGCAGCTCGCACTCGCCGCCCTGGTCGCAGATCGGGCAGTCCAGCGGGTGGTTGACCAGCAGGAACTCCATGACGTTGCGCTGCGCGTCGAGCGCGCGCTTGGTCTGGGTGGTGATCTTCATGCCCTCCATCACCGGCGTGGCGCAGGCCGGCGCCGGCTTGGGCATCTTCTCGACGTCCACCAGGCACATGCGGCAGTTGGCCGCGATCGGCAGCTTCTCGTGGTAGCAGAAGCGCGGGATCGCGATGCCGGCCTTGTCGGCGGCCTGGATGATCATCGAGCCCTTCGGCGCCTGCATCGGCACGCCGTTGATCTCGATGTTCACCACGTCGGGGGCGGTGGTGCTGGTCGGCTGGGCGCTCATGCGGCCTGCTCCGGGGCGGAGGCGAGCTGGCCCTTGGCCAGGTCGTCCACGTAGAAACGCTTGTGGGTGATGGCGTATTCGAACTCGTGCCAGAAGTGGCGCAGGAAGCCCTGCACCGGCCAGGCGGCGGCCTCGCCGAAGGCGCAGATGGTGTGGCCCTCGATCTGGCCGGCGGCGGCCTTGAGCATCCTCAGGTCGTCCATCGTCGCCTGGAAGCTGGCGATGCGGGTGAGCATGCGGTGCATCCAGCCGGTGCCCTCGCGGCACGGCGTGCACTGGCCGCAGCTTTCCTTGTAGTAGAAGCGCGAGATGCGCAGGCAGGCGCGAACCATGCAGGTCGTCTCGTCCATCACCACGACGGCGCCCGAGCCGAGGCCGGAGCCGGCCTTCTGGATCGAGTCGTAGTCCATGGTGCAGGCCAGCATCGTCTCGGCCGGCAGCACCGGCATGGACGAACCGCCCGGGATCACGGCCTTGAGCTTGCGGCCGCCCTTCACGCCGCCGGCCATGGCCAGCAGTTCAGGGAACGGCGTGCCCAGGCGGATCTCGAAGTTGCCGGGGTTGTTGACGTGGCCCGACACGGAGAACACCTTCGGCCCGCCGTTGTTGGGCTTGCCCAGGCTGAGGAACCACTCGGCGCCGTTGCGGATGATCGCCGGCACCGAGGCGTAGGTCTCGGTGTTGTTGATCGTGGTCGGGCGGCCGTAGAGGCCGTAGTTGGCCGGGAACGGCGGCTTGTAGCGCGGCTGGCCCTTCTTGCCCTCCAGCGACTCCATCAGCGCGGTTTCCTCGCCGCAGATGTAGGCGCCGGCGCCGAGCGCCGAGTACATGTCCACGTCCACGCCGCTGCCCAGGATATCCTTGCCCAGCCAGCCGTTGGCGTAGGCCTCCTTGAGCGCCTCCTCGAAGTGCTCGAAGGGCTCGTGGTGGAACTCGCCGCGCATGTAGTTGTAGGCCACGGTGCAGCCGGTGGCGTAGCAGGCGATGGCCATGCCCTCGATCACCGCGTGCGGGTTGTAGCGCAGGATGTCGCGGTCCTTGCAGGTGCCCGGCTCGGACTCGTCCGAGTTGCACAGGATGTACTTCTGGCCCGGCGCGCTGCGCGGCATGAAGCTCCACTTCAGGCCGGTCGGGAAGCCCGCGCCGCCGCGGCCGCGCAGGCCCGACTGCTTGACCATCTCGATGACCTGCTCGGGCGGGATCTTCTCGGCGAGGATCTTGCGCCAGGCCGCGTAACCGCCGGTCTTGAGGTAGTTCTCGTAGGACCAGGGCTTGTCGAAGTGCAGCGTCGTGTAGACGACGTTGTGCTCCTGCGGGGCCGGCCCGACCGGACCGGTGGGCTCCGAATAATGCGAGTGGTGCGCCATGGCCTGCCTTACTCCAGTCCGTCGAGCAGCGCGTCCACCTTCTCGGTGGTCAGCTTCTCGTGGTAATGCCCGTCGACCACCATCATCGGCGCACCGGCGCAGGCGGCCAGGCACTCTTCCTCGACCTTCAGGAACACGCGGCCGTCGGGGGTGCTCTCGCCGTGCTTGATGCCGAGCTTTCGCTCGCAATGGCGCACGATGTCCTCGGCGCCGTTGAGCCAGCAGCTGATGTTGGTGCAGATGGCGACCTTGTGCCGGCCGACCGGCTGCAGGTCGAACATCGAGTAGAAGGTGGCGACCTCGTAGGCCCAGACCGGCGGGATGCCGAGGTACTTCGCGGTGGCCGCGATGATCTCGTCGCTCAGCCAGCCGCCGTTCTGCTCCTGCGCGGCCATCAGGCCCTGGATCACCGCCGAGCGCTTGCGGTCGGCGGGGAACTTGGACACCCAGTGGTCGATGTGGGCGCGGGTGGCGTCCGTCAGCGCGACCATCGGGTCGACGTTCTGGCAGGCGGCGAAGTTTCCGGTGGCTTTCATCGGTCGCGAATCCTTAGCGGTCGATCTCGCCGAAGACGATGTCGTAGGTGCCGATCATGGCGACCACGTCCGGCAGCATGTGGCCGCGCACGATCGCGTCCATGGACGACAGGTGGGCGAAGCCGGGGGCGCGCAGCTTCAGGCGGAAGGGCTTGTTAGCGCCGTCGGAGACGATGTACGCGCCGAACTCGCCCTTGGGCGCCTCAACCGCGGCATAGGCCTCGCCGGCCGGCACGCTGTAGCCTTCGGTGAAGAGCTTGAAGTGGTGGATCAGGGCTTCCATGTCGTCCTTCATCTCGGCGCGCTTCGGGGGCGCGACCTTGAAGTTGCGGACCATCACGGAGCCGGGGTTGGCGCGCAGCCACTGCACGCACTGCTTGATGATGCGGTTGGACTGGCGCATCTCCTCGACGCGCACCAGGTAGCGGTCGTAGCAGTCGCCCTGCACGCCCACCGGGATGTCGAAGTCCACCTTGTCGTAGGCGGCGTAGGGCTGCTTCTTGCGCAGGTCCCAGGCCAGGCCGGAGCCGCGCAGCATCGGGCCGGTCATGCCCCAGGCCAGGGCCATGTCGGTGGGCACCACGCCGATGCCGACGGTGCGCTGCTTCCAGATGCGGTTGTCGGTGAGCAGGGTCTCGTACTCGTCGACGCGGCGCGGGAAGTCGTCGCAGAAGGCGTCGAGGAAATCGAGCATCGAGCCCTCGCGCCACTCGTTGACGCGCTTGAGCTCGGCGCCCTTGCGCCAGGGCGACTCGCGGAACTTGGGCATGGTGTCCGGCAGGTCGCGGGCGACGCCGCCCGGGCGGTAGTAGGTGGCGTGCATGCGCGCGCCGCTGACCGCCTCGTAGCAGTCCATCAGCTCCTCGCGCTCGCGGAAGGCGTACAGGAACACCGCCATCGCGCCCAGGTCGAGGCCGTTGGAGCCGATCCACATCAGGTGGTTCAGGATGCGGGTGATCTCGTCGAACATCGTGCGGATGTACTGCGCACGCTCCGGCGCCTCCACGCCCAGCAGCTTCTCGATGGCGCGCACGTAGGCGTGCTCGTTGCACATCATCGAGACGTAATCCAGGCGATCCATGTAGCCGATCGACTGGTTGAAGGGCTTGGACTCGGCCAGCTTCTCGGTGCCGCGGTGCAGCAGGCCGACGTGCGGGTCGGCGCGCTGCACCACCTCGCCGTCCATCTCCAGCACCAGGCGCAGCACGCCGTGCGCGGCCGGGTGCTGCGGGCCGAAGTTGAGGGTGTAGTTGCGGATTTCCTGGGTCATGGCGGGCTCAGTCCTTGCTCGCGCCTTCGGACGCGGCCTGCTGCCAGCGCGAGTCCTCGCGCACCACGCGCGGCACGCCGACGCGCGGCTCGATCGACACCGGCTCGTACACCACGCGGCCCTTGTCGGCGTCGTAGCGGACCTCGACGTTGCCGGTCAGCGGGAAGTCCTTGCGGAACGGGTGGCCGACGAAGCCGTAGTCGGTGAGGATGCGGCGCAGGTCCGGGTGGCCTTCGAAGACGATGCCGAACAGGTCGAAGCACTCGCGCTCGAACCAGTTGGCCACCGGCCACACGTCCACCAGCGAAGACACCACCGGCAGCGAGTTGTCGGTGGCGAAGCAGCGGATGCGCAGGCGGCGGTTGTGCTTGACCGACATCAGGTGCACGACGACGGCGAAGCGCTTTTCGGGGCCCTCGCCGCGCGGGCGGTCTTCCCAGCGGAAGCGGCCGGGGCCGGCGCCCTCGACGCCGCGCGAGAAGCCCTCGGAGGAAACGTCGGTGGTCTCCCACTCGTCCTCGCCGTAGCCGAGGAAGTCGACGCCGCACAGGTCGATCAGCTGCTCGAAGGAGAACTCGGCCTCGTCGCGCAGCAGGCGCGCGGCATCGGCCCAGTGCTCGGCGGCGATCTCGACGGTGACCTCGCCCAGGGCCTCGCGCACGGAGACGGCGCGGTCCTGCAGGCGCGCCTTCAGGCGCTCGGTGAACGGGGTGATGGGTTCGACCATGGCGTCGGCTCGGTCCTTCAGCGGGCGATGGTGTTGGTGCGGCGGATCTTCTTCTGCAGCTGCAGGATGCCGTACACGAGCGCCTCGGCCGTCGGCGGGCAGCCGGGCACGTAGACGTCCACCGGCACCACGCGGTCGCAGCCGCGCACCACCGAGTAGGAATAGTGGTAATAGCCGCCGCCATTGGCGCAGCTGCCCATCGAGATGACCCACTTCGGGTCGGGCATCTGGTCGTAGACCTTGCGCAGCGCCGGGGCCATCTTGTTGACCAGGGTGCCGGCGACGATCATCACGTCGGACTGGCGCGGCGACGGGCGGAAGATCACGCCGTAGCGGTCGAGGTCCAGGCGCGAGGCACCGGCGTGCATCATCTCGACCGCGCAGCAGGCCAGGCCGAAGGTCATCGGCCACATCGAGCCGGTGCGCGCCCAGTTGACCAGCGTGTCCACCGAGGTGGTGACAAAACCGCGCTCGAGCAGCGGGTTGTCGCCCTCGGGACGCAGGATGTCGTCCACCGAGCCGATCGGCTCGGGGTTGTTCATGACGCGCGCAATCGCGGAGGTCACTCCCATTCGAGCGCTCCCTTCTTCCAGACGTAGACGAAGCCCAGCACCAGCAGGCCGATGAAGATGCCCATCTCGGTGAGGCCGACGATGCCGAGGTTGCGGAAATTCACCGCCCACGGGAAAACGAAGGCGATTTCCAGGTCGAAGATGATGAACTGGATGGCGACGAGGTAGTAGCGCACGTCGAACTGCATGCGCGCGTCCTCGAAGGCCTCGAAGCCGCACTCGTAGGGCGAGAGCTTCTCGGCTTCCGGCCGCTTGGGACCGAGGGCCCAGCCGGCGATCAGCAGGACGATGCCCAGGCCGGTGGAGACGAAAAGGAACAGCAGGATCGGCAGATATTCGCCTAGCACGCGCGCATCCTCACCTTGCGCCCGTGGGCGCGTCCGGACCGCCGCTCCAGCCTTGCCGGGCGGCCGCCCGCCACAATGATTGGTGCCCAAGGGGGGACTCGAACCCCCACGACTTTCGTCGCTACCACCTCAAGGTAGTGCGTCTACCAATTCCGCCACCTGGGCAGGTGTGCCACGCCGCGGATCACGCTGCGGCGAAGCGTCGAGATTGTAACTGAAGGTCAGCCGCCTTGGCTGCCTTTTTCCTCGCCATTTTCATCACCGGCGGCAGCGTCGGCCGCCGGTGCGTCGGTGGCCGGAGCCGCGTCGGCGCCAGCCTCCGGCGCAGCGTCGGCCGCCGGCACCTCGGCCGGGGTTTCCGCGGCCGGGGCCGCCGGGATCACCGGCACCTCGGCGGCGGGCACCTCGGTGGCCGGGGCGGCCGCCGCGGGCACGTCGGACATCGCGCCGATGTCCTCGACCGCATCGGCCTTCGGCTTGCCGCCATGCTGGGCGTACCAGGCCATGCCCAGGCTCATCGCGAAGAAGACCACCGCCAGCCACTTGGTGGCCGAGGAGAGGAAGTTCGCCGAGCCGCGCGCGCCGAACACGGTGGCCGAGGCGCCGGCGCCGAAGCCGGAACCCGCCGCCGCGCCCGCGCCGCGCTGCATCAGGATGAGCACGATCATCGCGACCGCGACCAGGACGTAGATGACACTTGCGATGGTGAGCAGCATGTTCTTGGTTTCTACCTCGCCGCCGCGGCGGCGATAGCCAGGAAATCCTGGGCCACGAGGGACGCGCCCCCGATCAGGCCGCCGTCCACGTCCGGCTGCGAGAACAGCTGGGCCGCGTTGGCGGGCTTCACGCTGCCGCCGTAAAGGATCGGCAGCGAGCCGGCGATTCTAGCATCGTGCGCGCGCAGTTCGCCACGGAGGAAGGCATGGACCTCCTGGGCCTGCTCCGGGCTGGCGGTCCGGCCGGTGCCGATGGCCCAGACCGGCTCGTAGGCCAGCACCGCGCCCTCGAGCCCGGCGATGCCGGCCAGGGCCAGGACCGGGGCCAGCTGCTTCTCCAGGGCCCACTCGGTCTGGCCGGCCTCGCGCTGGTGCAGGGTCTCGCCCACGCAGAGGATCGGCACGAGGCCGGCCTTGCGCGCGGCCATGAACTTCTCGGCGACCCGCTGGCTGTCCTCGCCGTGGTACTCGCGGCGCTCGGAGTGGCCGACCAGCACGTAGCGGGCCCCCACGTCGCGCAGCATCGCGCCCGCGACCTCGCCGGTGTAGGCGCCCTGCTCGTTCAGGTCCAGGTCCTGGGCACCGAAGGCCAGGCCCCGCGGGCCGTACTGGCCGGCCAGTTCGCCCAGGTAGGGGACCGGCGGCAGCACCACCAGCTCGACGCCGGCCGGGCGCGGCGCGGCGGCCACCGCGTCGAGCAGTTCGCGGGCGAAGGCGCGGCTCCCGTGCAGTTTCCAGTTACCGGCGACGATCCTTGGGCGCATGTCCGACTCCCTGCCTGCGAGGGCGTGAAGGATACCCTGACCCGCGGCCCGGCCGCGACGCATAATCCCGCCCTCCTCCCCTTGAGACCCGCCATGCGCGCCACCGCCTCCCCCGGCCACGCCCTGGTCACCGGCGCCTCCAGCGGCATCGGCGCCGCCATCGCCCGCGAATACGCCCGCCGCGGCAAGCCGCTGGTGCTGGTGGCGCGCCGGCGCGAGCGCCTCGAGGCCCTGGCCGCGGAGCTCTCGGCCCGGGTGCCCTGCGTCGTGATCACCGCCGACCTCGCCGACCCGGCCGCCCCCGATCGCCTCTTCGCCGAGACGCAGGCCCGCGGGATCTTCGTTGACACCCTGGTCAACAATGCCGGCTTCGGCACGCCCGGCCGATTCCTCTCGGCCGACTGGAAGACCCACGCCGACTTCCTGCAGGTGCTGCTGACCTCGGTCGCGCACCTGACCCATCGCTACCTGCCGGCGATGGAGGCCGCGGGCCGCGGCCGCATCCTCAACGTGGCCTCGCTGGCCGGGCTGGTGCCGGCGACGGCGGGCCACACGCTGTACGGCGCGACCAAGGCCTGGCTGATCCGCTTCTCCGAGACGCTGGACCAGGAATCCCGCCCGCGCGGGGTGACGGTGACGGCGCTCTGCCCGGGCATGACCTACAGCGAGTTCCACGACGTCAACGGCATGCGCGACAAGGTGAGCAAGCTGCCCAAGGGCATCTGGCTGACGGCCGAGCAGGTGGCGAAGCTCGGCGTCGACGCCTGCGAGGCCGGGGTGCCGCGCCTGGTGACCGGCCGGGCCAACCGCCTGATCGCGGCGCTGTCGAAGTACCTGCCCGACCGCCTCGCGCGCGCGCTGCTCGCCTCCAAGTCCAAGGACTTCCGCGACGCGGACTAGGTTCGTCGCCGGACGGCAGCTCGCGACGTCGTCGCCGGTCGGCACCGCGCTGCAGGGAGCTCCTTTCCTGCTTTCGCTGGAAAGGACTCCCTGCACCGCGGCACCGCCGTGACATGGGGTCGAGGGTCCGGGACAGGCATCGGCCTGCGCGCGATGCCTGGCTGACCGGCGCGATGTTCCGCGGTTGCGGACAAACTGCATGGGCGGCGACCGGCCGCCCCGCCCTGCTTCACGCAGGGCGTTCTCGGCCGCACCTTCGTGCGGAATCGTGGATCGTCGCGATCGTCGGCAATCCCGGGACTTCGTGCCGGATGCCGGGTCGGTTCACGGGCGGCGTGCGCCTCCGGAGCGGCGCCGACATGCCTTCGCGGCGTTCGCCACCCTGCCCGCACGGGGCGATTCCGCACGAAGGCGCGGGGATCGGAAGCCCCTTCATGGGGCCCGCGCCTTGCAAGGCAAGGCGTGGGAGCTGGGCTGAGTGAAACTCAGACCAGCTTGATCTCGCGCAGCCGCTCGAGCAGGTAGTCGTGGGCCGTGATCGGCGTCGGGTAGCGGTTCGGGTTGTCCGCGCTGATGCAGCCCGGCAGCGTCTCGATCAGGAAGTCCGGGTTCGGGTGCAGGAAGAACGGCGTCGAATAGCGCGGCTTGCGCGCCGCCTCGCCCGGCGGGTTCACCACGCGGTGCGTGGTGGACGGATACACGTGGTTGGTCAGGCGCTGCAGCATGTCGCCGATGTTCACCACGATCGTGTCGGCGTCGGCCGTGAACGGCACCCACTCGCCCTTGCGCGACAGCACTTCCAGGCCGGCGGCGGAGGCGCCCACCAGCAGCGTGATCAGGTTGATGTCCTCGTGGGCGCCGGCGCGCACGTTCGGGATGTCGTCGGCGGTGATCGGCGGGTAGTGGATCGGGCGCAGGATCGAGTTGCCGAAATTCGTCTTGTCGGCGAAGTAGTCGCCCGGCAGGCCGATGTGCAGGGCCAGGGCCGAGAGCACGCGCGAGCCGAGCTGGTCGAGCGCGGTGTACAGGCCGTAGGCGACCTCCCTGAACTCCGGCACCTCGGTCGGCCACAGGTTGGCCGGCATCACCTCGGCGTACGTGGAATCACGCGGGATCTCGCGGCCGACGTGCCAGAACTCCTTGAGGTCGAAATGCTTGGCGCCCTTCGCGGTCTCGATGCCGAAGGGCGTGTAGCCGCGCGCGCCGCCGCCGCCGGGCACGTGGTAGGCCTTCTTCACGTCCTCGGGCAGGGCGAAGAAACGCTGGAAGACGTCGTAGGCGCGGTCGATCTGCGCCTGCGGGATGCCGTGGTTGCGGATGCCGGCGAAGCCCCACTCGCGGTAGGCGGCGCCGAGCTCGGCGACGAAGGCCTCGCGGTCGGTGTCGAAGCGCTGGATGTCGAGGGTCGGGATGCGGGCGGTCACGGGCGTCTCTCGGGTCGGTCGTGGGATTCGGGGGCGGAGTCTAGCGGGCCGGGCGCGAACGGCACCTTGACCTCGCTCAAGCGGCGGCGCGCACGGCCCCGGCGAGGCGGTCGAGCACCTGCTGCATCAGGGCCTCGTCGTCGGCCTCGACGGTCACGCGCACCACCGGTTCGGTGCCGGAGGGGCGCAGCACGAGGCGGCCGCGGCCGGCCAGGGCGGCTTCGGCCTCGGCGCGGGCGGCCTGCACGGCCGGCGCGTCCAGGGGCTTGGCGCCCGGGGCGATGCGCACATTGATGGTCTGCTGCGGCAGCGGCTGGTAGCCGGCCAGGGCCTGCCCCAGCGACTGGCCGCGGCGGCGCAGGGCCTCGAGCACCTGCAGGGCCGCGACGATGGCGTCGCCGGTGCTGGCGCGGTCCAGGCACAGCAGGTGGCCGCTGGCCTCGCCGCCGAGCACGCCACCGCCCTCGACCAGGGCCTGGTGCACGTAGCGGTCGCCGACCTTGCTGCGGCGGAAATCGATGCCGCGCTCGCCCAGCGCCTTCTCCAGCGCGTAGTTGGTCATCAGGGTGCCGACCACCGGGCCGGCCAGGCGGCCGGTGGCCTGCCAGTCGCGGGCCAGCACCCAGAGCAGGCCATCGCCGTCCACCAGCCGGCCCTGCCCATCCACCATCAGCACGCGGTCGCCGTCGCCGTCGAAGGCGATGCCCAGGTCGGCGCCGGTCTCGCGCACGCGGGCCATCAGCGCCCCGGGATGGGTGGAGCCGACGCCGTCGTTGATGTTCAGGCCGTCGGGCTCGGCGCCGATCGCCTCGACGCGCGCGCCGAGTTCGGAGAACACCCGCGGCGCGACCTGGTAGGTGGCGCCGTGCGCGCAGTCCAGCACCACGCGCAAGCCGCCGAGCATGAAGTCCTCGGGCACCGTGGATTTGCAGAACTCGGCATAGCGCGCCATCGCGTCGGTGACGCGCGCGGCCTTGCCCAGGTGCTCCGAGGCGACCGTGCGGAACGGGAGCGCCAGCTCGGCCTCGATGGCTGACTGCAGCGCATCGTCGAGCTTCTCGCCGTGGGCCGAGAAGAACTTCACGCCGTTGTCGTGGTGCGGGTTGTGCGAGGCGCTGATGACGATGCCGGCGTCGGCGCGCAGCGAGCGCGTCAGGTAGGCCACGGCCGGGGTCGGCATCGGGCCGAGCAGGCGCACGTTCGCGCCCGAAGCGACCAGGCCGGCCTCCAGCGCCGACTCGAACATGTAGCCCGAGATGCGCGTGTCCTTGCCGATCACCACGGTGGGCTGGCCCTCGCCGCGCGCGGCCAGCACGCGGCCGGCGGCGGCGCCCAGGCGGAGCATGAAGTCGGCCGAGATCGGCTGCTCGCCGACCCGGCCGCGGATGCCGTCGGTGCCGAAGACGCTGGCCACGGGGCTCAGGCGGCCGGCGCCGGATCGGGCGCGGGGGCGGGCTGGCGCATCATCAGCGCCAGCAGCGCGGAGAGCTTCTCGCGCATCTGGCGGCGGTCGACGATCAGGTCCACCGCGCCGTGCTCGAGCAGGAACTCCGAGCGCTGGAAGCCTTCCGGCAGGGTCTCGCGCACGGTCTGCTCGATCACGCGCGGGCCGGCGAAGCCGATCAGGGCCTGCGGCTCGGCCACGTTGATGTCGCCCAGCATGCCCAGCGAGGCCGAGACGCCGCCGGTGGTCGGGTGCGTCAGCACCGACACGAAGGGCAGGCCGCGGGCGCGCAGGCGGCCCAGCGCGGCCGAGGTCTTGGCCATCTGCATCAGCGAGAACAGGCCTTCCTGCATGCGCGCGCCGCCGGTGGCGGAGAAACAGACCAGCGGGCAGCCCAGTTCGAGCGCGCGCTCGGCGGCGAGGGTGAAGCGCTCACCCACCACCGAGCCCATCGAGCCGCCCATGAAGCGGAACTCGAACGCGGCCACGCACACCGGCCGGCCCTTGAGCTTGCCCTCGACCGCGACCAGCGCGTCGCGCTCGCCGACGGCCTTCTGCGCGCCCTTGATGCGGTCGGCGTATTTCTTCTGGTCGCGGAAATGCAGGGCGTCCACCGGGCCGAGCGCGGCGCCGATTTCCTCGCCGCTGTCGTCGTCGAGGAAGGCCACCAGCCGCTCGCGGGCGCCGATGGCCATGTGGTGGTTGCACTTGGGGCAGACGCGCAGGTTCTTCTCGAGCTCGGGGCCGTAGAGGGCGGCGCCGCAGCGGTCGCACTTCTCCCACAGGCCCTCGGGCACGCCGCGCTTGCCGTTGCCCTGCGTGCGGATGCGCGCGGGCATGAGTTTGGTCAGCCAGCTCATTCAGGATCCGGTCTGGTCTTGTCGGGCCGGGGAGTTTAGCCGGAATGCGGGCCGGAGGCAGTCGCCCGGCCCGGCCCGCGCCACGCGGGCTCAGGCCGGGACGGCGTCCAGGGCGGCCCGGATCGGCCGCAGGAAATCGCCGGCCAGCGCGGCGGCCGCCTCGGGCGTGGCCGCGCCGGCCATCGCCTGCACCAGGGCGCTGCCGACAACCACGCCATCGGCCGCCGGGGCCAGGGCCGCGGCGGTGGCGCCGTCGCGGATGCCGAAGCCGACCAGCACCGGGGCCTGGGCCTGGGCGCGCAGGGCGCCGGCCCGGGCCCGTACGTCGTCGAGGTCCATCTGGCCGGCGCCGGTCACGCCCGCCAGCGACACGTAGTACAGGTAACCCTGCGATTCGGCGGCGTGGCGCGCCAGCCGCTCGGGCGTGGTGGTCGGCGAGGCCAGGGAAATCAGGTCCAGGCCGGCGGCGTTGAAGGCGGCGCGGGTCGGCGCGGCCTCCTCCGGCGGCAGGTCCACCAGCAGCACGCCATCCACGCCGGCGGCCGCGGCCTCGGCGGCGAAACGCTCCGCGCCGCGCATCTCGACCGGATTGAGGTAGCCCATCAGCACCACCGGGGTGGTGGCGTCGGTGCGGCGGAACTCCGCCACGGCCGACATCACCCAGCGCAGGCCGGCACCGCGTTCGATGGCGCGCTCGGAACTGCGCTGGATCACCGGGCCGTCGGCCATCGGGTCCGAGAACGGCACGCCCAGCTCGATGGCGTCGGCGCCGGCGGCGACCAGCGCATGCATCACCGGCACCGTCGCCTCCAGCGAGGGGTCGCCCGCGGTGATGAAGGGAACCAGCGCCTTGCGGCCGGCCTTCGCGAGGACTTCGAACTTGCTCTGCAGTCTGGACATTGGTTTTTTTGCCACGGATTTACACGGATGAACACGGATAAAGCAAAAGAGAAGATATCCAATGAGGGAGCGGAGGACGTGCTTGCGACGAAACCACTCCAGGGCGTCTTGCCTTATCGGCCTTGATCCGCTCTTTCCGTGTTCATCCGTGGCAAAAGCCTTTCAACAGCCGGAACTAGAGCGCGATCCCCTCGCGGCGGGCGATGGTGAAGATGTCCTTGTCGCCGCGACCGGAGAGGTTGCACAGCACCAGGGCGTCCTTCGGCAGTTCGCGCGCCAGCTTCATGGCCTGGGCGACGGCGTGGCTGGACTCGAGCGCGGCGAGGATGCCTTCGGTGCGCGCCAGCAGGTGGAAGGCCTGCATCGCCTCGTCGTCGGTCACGCCCGCGTATTCGGCGCGGCCGCTGTCCTTGAGGAAGGCGTGCTCGGGGCCGACGCCCGGGTAGTCCAGGCCGGCCGAGATCGAGTGCGTCTCGGTGATCTGGCCGTCGTCGTCGCAGATCACGTAGGTGCGGTTGCCGTGCAGCACGCCCGGCCGGCCGGCGACCAGCGAGGCGGCGTGGCGGCCGGTCTCGACGCCGTCGCCGGCGGCCTCCGCGCCCACCAGGCGCACCGACCTGTCGTTGAGGAACGCGTGGAAGATGCCGATGGCATTGCTGCCGCCGCCCACGCAGGCGGTGACGGCGTCGGGCAGGCGGCCGTACTCGGCCAGCAGCTGCGCCCTCGCCTCCTTGCCCACCACCGCGTTGAAGTCGCGCACCAGCATCGGGTACGGATGCGGGCCGGCGACGGTGCCGATGATGTAGAAGGTGTCGTGCACGTTCGCGACCCAGTCGCGCATGGCTTCGTTGAGCGCGTCCTTGAGCGTCTTGCTGCCCGACTCCACCGGCACCACGGTCGCGCCCAGCAGCTTCATGCGGAACACGTTCGGCGCCTGCCGCTCGACGTCGGTGGAGCCCATGTACACCACGCACTCCAGGCCCAGGCGCGCGGCGACGGTGGCGCTGGCCACGCCGTGCTGGCCGGCGCCGGTCTCGGCGATGATGCGGGTCTTGCCCATGCGGCGCGCCAGCATGGCCTGGCCGATGGTGTTGTTGATCTTGTGCGCGCCGGTGTGGTTGAGGTCCTCGCGCTTGAGCAGGATGCGCGCGCCGCCGACGTGGGCCGACAGGCGCCGGGCCTCGTACACCGGGCTGGGGCGGCCGACGTAGTGCTTGTATTCGTGCTCGAGCTCGGCCTGGAAGGCCGGGTCGCGGCGCGCCGCGGCGTAGGCGGCCTCGAGCTGGCGCAGCGGCTCCACCAGGGTCTCGGAGACGAACACGCCGCCGTAGCGGCCGAAGTGGCCGCGCGCGTCCGGCCAGGCGCCGAAGTCGGCGATCTGGTCGGCGGGCGGGATGTCGTTACTGGGCACGTCGGTCTGCACGTCGGACCTCTTCCACGAACTGTTGCATCCTCGCGCCGTCCTTCAGGCCCGGCGCGCTCTCGATACCGCTGGAAACATCCACCGCGAACGGCCGCGCCGCGCGGATCGCCTCGCCGACGTTGCCGGCATGCAGGCCCCCGGCCAGCAGCACCGGCCGGCCGAGCGCGGGGACGCGGCTCCAGTCGAAGGCTTCGCCGCGGCCGCCGGGCTGGCCCGGGCCGTGGCCGTCGAGCAGGAAAGCGCTCGCCGTCGGGAAGCGCTTGCGCGCCTGGGCCGGGTCGCCGGCGCCGGCGCCCATCGGCAGGGTCTTGACGAAAGGCAGGCCGAAGCCGCGGCAAAAGGCGTCGTCCTCGGCGCCGTGGAACTGCAGCAGGGTCGGACGCAGCGCGCGGATGGCGGCGGCGACCTCGCTGCCGGCGTTGTCCATGAACAGCGCGACCACCTCGACCATGGGCGGCACCGCCTCGCGCAGCGCGCCGACCCGCTCCGCATCGAGCCGGCGCGGGCTGCCCGGCGCGAACACGAAGCCGAGCGCGTCCACGCCGAGCTCCACCGCGAGGCGGACGTCGCCGGGCCGGGTCAGGCCGCAGAATTTGATGCGGGTGCGCATGGCCGCATTCTAGGCGCGCGCGGCGCGGCCCGCTGTGCAGGGCCTCTTCACAGGCTGACGTCGGCGGGCAGGCCCCAGTCGGCCGGGTAGCGCGGGCCGAGGAACAGCAGGCCATTGGCCGGTGCCGTCGGCCCGGCGACGCTGCGGTCGCGGCCGGCCAGCAGGCGCGCGGGCCAGTCCACCGGCTGCTCGCCCCGCCCCACCGGCAGCAGGCTGCCGACGATGTTGCGCACCATGTGGTGCAGGAAGGCGTTCGCCTGCACGTCCATCAGCACGCGGTCGCCCTCGCGCCACAGGCGGATGGCCTGCAGCTCGCGGCGCGGGTTCGGGGCCTGGCAGTGCACGGTGCGGAAGGCGCTGAAGTCGTGCTCGCCGACCAGGGCCTGGGCCGCGGCGTGCATCGCGTCGGCGTCCAGCGGCTGGCGCTCCCAGGTCAGGTAGTCGCGCTGCATGGCCGGGCGCACCGGCCGGTTGAGGATCGTGTAGCGGTAGCGGCGCGCGCGGGCGGAATAGCGGGCGTGGAAGTCGTCGGCCACCGGCTGGCACCACAGCACGGAGACGCCGGCGGGCAGGCGGCTGTTGCTGCCCTGGCGGATCGCGAAGGGCGTGCGCACCGCGTCGGTGTCGAAGTGCACGACCTGGCAGGCCGCGTGCACGCCGGCATCGGTGCGGCCGGCGCAGGTGACCTCGACCGGGTGGTCGAGCACGAAGCCCAGCGCGCCTTCGACCGCCGCCTGCACCGTCGGGCCGTGCTTCAGGCGCTGCCAGCCCTGGAAGCCGCTGCCGTCGTATTCGATGCCGAGTGCGTAACGCATGGGTCTCCAAACGCGCGGGGCCGGGTTGCCCCGGCCCCGACGCAGGCCTGCGGGAGGCCGCGCAGCTTAGCCGATTTCCCTCAGCAGCCGCTCCGCCTCGGCGCGCCCGGCGGGCCCGGCTTCGGCCACGACTTCCTCGAGCATCGAGCGCGCGCCTTCGGTGTCGCCGATGTCGAGGTAGGCGCGGGCCAGCTCGATCTTGGTGGCGCTGCCGTCGTCCTCGGCCGGCACGCCGTCGCGCTGGCCGGCGAAGGCCTGCTCGTGGGCGGCGACCTGGGCATCGAAGTCCAGCGCGTCCACGTCGGCGGCGGCGCCGAGGTCCACGGCCTCGACCTCGACCTCGGGCTCGAAGGTCAGTTCGTCCAGGCCCGCGTCGGCGGGTGCGGCCGCGGCGGGCGGCGCGTCCTGCACCGGTGCAGCGGCCGGCGCGGCGGGCGCCGGGCTGGCCGCGGCGGGGGTCGCCGCCTGCACGCCGGTGTCGCCGAAGCGCGGGGTGTTCCAGCCGGACTGCTGGAACAGGGGATTGCCCGGCAGCAGGGTCAGGCCCATCACCGAGGCCTCGCGCCAGCGCGGGTCCAGCGTGCTGCGGACCTGCGCGCGCATGGCCTGGGCGGCGGCCTCGAAGGCCGCGGCGTCGCGGCGGCCGTGCAGCCAGCGCAGCAGCGCGATATGGCCCTCGAGGTCCTGCGGCGAGCGGTTCACGCGATCCCGCAGCGCCTGGCCCGGGTCGGGCGTGGCGGCCGGGGCCGGGGCCGCGGCGGCGGCGGCCGGGGCGGCCGCGGACGGCTCGGGGCGGCCGCCGGGCAGGCTCTGCTTCAGGGCCTCGTCGTCGGAAATGCGCCGCGGCGACGGCAGCGGCGTCGAGGCGCGGCGGCCGCGCAAGGCCAGCACCAGGCCACCGATCAGGGCCAGGCCACCACCGCCGAGCACCAGCGGATTGAGGTACCAGGGCGACGCGGCTGGCGCCGGCGCCTCGGCGGCAGCGGTGGCGGCCGGGGCGGCGTCCGCCGCCGGGGCCGGCGCCGCGGCGGGCGCGGCATCGGCCGGGGCCGCGTCGGCGGCACCCAGGCGGTCCTGCAGGGCCTTGAGCTGGCTCTGCTGCAGTTCGATCAGGCGCTCGCTGTCGGCCTGCTGCTGCTCGAGCTCGGCGATCTGCGAGCGCAGTTCGCTGACCT
>VFQN01004465.1_pt1 | contig 18415 bp, 19 predicted proteins | sample 3512371 | NCBI WGS metagenome assembly VFQN01 (sample SAMN10412370, study PRJNA504923) | tailings metagenome | isolation source: Replicate 2 from Balatoc abandoned mine | place: Philippines: Itogon, Benguet | collected 2017-08-28 | reverse complement strand
GCATGCTGGTCAACATGAGCGAGGACGAGTGGGATGCCGTCATCAAGGTGCACCTGAAGGGCACCTTTGCGCCGGCCCGGCATGCCGCCGCCTACTGGCGCGACCAGGCCAAGCTGAAGGGCGGCCCGGTCGATGCGCGCATCATCACCACCACCTCGGTCTCCGGAATCTACGGCAATATCGGCCAGACCAACTATGGGGCGGCCAAGGCGGGCATCGCCTCCTTCACCATCATCGCGGCTCGCGAACTCGCCCGCTATGGCGTCACGGTGAACTCAATCTCGCCCTCGGCCTTCACGCGCATGACCGAAGACCTGCGCGAATACACGGAAGAGGACAAGAAGCGCCGCGATCCCAAGTGGATTGCCCCGGTGGCGACCTGGCTGGTGAGCGAGGACAGCCGCGAGGTGACGGGCCGCGTCTTCCAGGCCGGAAACGGTATTTTCGCCGTCGCCGAGGGCTGGCATAAGGGCCCGACCGTCGAGCAGATCATGGACCCGGTGCAGGCCGGCAAGGTGCTGGCCGAGATTGCCCGGAAAGCCCGCAAGAACGCCGGCATGAACGGCCTCGATCTGGACTGAAACGAACAGGAAGAAAAAGGAACAATCAGATGATGAAGATCAATCGCCGCACCGCGCTCGCGGCGACGGCCGCGGCTGCCCTGGTTCCGGGGGGTGCGCGCGCCCAGGCCTGGCCGAACAAGCAGATCCGCTGGGTCGTCCCTTACACGGCCGGCGGCCTCACCGACGTGACCACACGCCTCACGCTCGAGAAGATGAATGTCGGCCAGACGTTCGTGGTCGACAACAAGCCCGGCGCCAATTCGCTGATCGGGGCGGAGATCGTCGCGAACGCCGCTCCCGACGGCTACACCTTCCTGACGGTGATTGCCGCGCACGCCGCCAACAAGACGCTCTATGCCGGCAGACTGAAGTTCGATCCGGTGAAGGGTTTTGCTCCCGTTTCGCTGGTCGGCGTCGCGCCGCTCATCATCACCGTAACCAACGACCTGCCGGTCAAGAATGTCGGCGAGCTGATCGCCTACGCCAAGAAGAACCCGGGCAAGATCTCGTTCGGTTCCTCGGGTGTCGGCGCCGCGGCCCACCTCACCAGCGAGCTGATGAAGCAGGTCGCTGGGATCGACATGGTTCACGTCCCCTACAAGGGCACCGCGCCGGCGCTGGCCGACCTTGCCTCCGGCAACATCCAGATGCTGATCGACGCGCCAATCGGCGTGATGACCCAGGTGCGGGCCGGCAAGATCCGCGCGCTTGCCATGCTGTCCAAGAACCGCGTGCCGGGCGTCGAGGAAGTCCCGACCATCGTGGAAGCGGGCGGGCCGCTGATCGAATCGTCGACCTGGGTGATGTTCCTCGCGCCTGCGGGCACGCCCAAGGAAATCGTCGACAAGGTGTCGGCCGAGGTCTCGAAGGCGGTGAAGGATGAGAGTCTGCGCAAGCGGCTGGCCGAGCAGGCCGTGATCCCGGTGGGCGCGACGCCGGAGGATACGGGCAAGTTCCTGCAGAGCGAGATCGACAAGTGGGAGAAGGTGATCACCACCGCCGGCGTCAAGCCCGACGCCTGATCCAGGGATCCGAAGTTGAAGGAGCGGCGCCGGCGAACCCGGCGCCGCTGTCTTTTGCCGGGCACGGAGGTGAGGCGGCCTGCGACGTCTTGGCCGAACCCACCGGTGCCGGCATCGCGACAGACGTGTTGCGGAGGCCAATGGGGCCCGTTGCGCGCGATTCCTCCTTTGTTTTCAGCGAATCAGCCGGCTCTGGAGCGGCCTTCACGGCCTGTGAGGTCCGGTCGTTTTCTCGTGCGCTGACGTTGTGCGGCTGTGAAGTCGACAGTGTCTGTGCAGCCTCGGCGCTTTACTCGTTCCGTGCCGTATCGTTTGCTCTCTCCCATGATTGCGACTTTGAGCCTGGCGAACGGCCTCACGCTTCTGTTCGCTGCCCTCTGCCTCTGGACGATGGCCCTGCAGTCGCGCGGTGGCGTTACGACCCTGGGCCGCGTGGCCCTGCCCGGAGGATTCGCGTTGCTGGCGACGCTGATGCTGCTCGCGGGTGTGTTCGAGACGAGCATACTGTTCGACATTCTCTGGGTAGTGGCCTTCGCATCGGGATCGATGATCGGGCGCATCCGCGGCTGGACGCTCAGCGTGCAGACGAACCGTGAAGCCGGACTTGTCTCGCTGCCTGCAACGGTCGACGGCCTGGTCGCGGCGCTCATTCTCGCCGCGCTGTCGGGCATCGACTTCGCTTCAGCGATGCTCGGCGAGGCCTTGATCGAGCCGGGCTACATCGCCGCTGCAAGCGCGCTGTGCGCCGGCTTCCTCGGCTACCGGGTTCTCGTCATTGCGCTGCGCGTCGTTCGTCCGACGCCGCCCAACAACGTCTCGCGCACGGCCTGACGGCGCTTCGCCGTCACAAGGCTCTCAACGTCTCCACCACCCCGGGCTGCGGCCAGGTCCAGCCGCTCGCACTCTCGTAGGCGCGCATCGCCCGCAGCACGGTTGCGTCGGCGCGCGGCGCACCGATGATCTGCAGGCCGACGGGCAGCCCGGCCTTGGTCAGGCCGGCGGGCATCGAGGCGGCGGGCTGGCCGGTGAGGTTGCAAGGCAGCGTGTAGGGCGCGCCCTTGCTCCACCGCGGAAATGCCTCGGAATTGTAGAGCGTTTCCACCGGCGGTCCGGCCGTCGGCGCGACCGGTGCCAGCAGCAGATCGTAGTTGCGATGCCAGAGCGCGAGGTCGCGCGCCAGCTTGCTCCTCGCCTCATAGGCCCGGGCATAGTCGGCGAGGGTGATGGACAGGCCCTTTTCCATGAGCGCGCGAAGCCCGGGGTCCAGCTTGGCGTGAAGCTGGGTCGGAATCTGCCGGAAGCGCGTGGCGAAGCTGCCGATCCACAGCGGCTCGAAATGCTGCTGCAGCGGTTCGAACATCGGACCCACTTCTTCGACATGCGCGCCGAGCTCCTGGAAGCGCCGTGCCGCGGCGGCGACGAGCTCGCGCACCTCCGGATCGGCCTTCACATGGCCGAGGTCGAGGCTGAGGCCGATCTTCCAGCCGCGCACCCCGGCGTCGAGGCCCACCGTGTAGTCGCGCGCTTCGGCAGCCAGGGAGCGCCAGTCGCGCGGGTCGGGCCCCGCCGTGAGGTTCAGCGCCATCGCCGTATCGAGTACCGTACGCGCAAGCACGCCCTGGCTGATGACGTCGGCGAAGGGGGAATCCGCGGGGTATTGCGGGATGCGCCCATAGGAGGGCTTCAGGCCGACGAGGCCGGTGTGTGACGCGGGAATGCGGATCGAGCCGCCGCCATCATTGCCGTGGTTGAACGGGTTGACGCCGGCTGCGGTAAGCGCCGAGGCGCCTCCGGAGGATCCGCCGGGCGAGTGAGCCAGATTCCACGGGCTGCGGGTCGTGCCCTGCAGCGGCGAGTCGGTGAGCGCTTTCCAGCCGAACTCCGGCGTCGTGCTCTTGCCCAGAAGAATCATGCCGGCGGCAAGAAACCTGTCGGTGACGGCGGCGTTGTCTTGAGCCGGAGTCTCGTCGGTCGAGTGCGAACCGTAGCGGGTCGGCCATCCCTTTACGTTCGTCGTGTCCTTGATCGATGTTGGAATACCGTCGAACGGCGACAGTGGCTCGCCCTTCATCCGGCGGGATTCTGCAGCTTTTGCAGCGGCTTTTGCGCCTTCGTGATCAATCAGCACGAAGGCATTGAGGTGAGGCTGCAGCGCCGATGCGCGCTCCAACATTGCGTCGACGATATCGACCGGAGAAACCTCCCTTCGTCCCAGAAGTTTTGAGAGTTCCGCTGCGGAAAGCCAGTCGAATGCAGAGTCAGACATGCGCAATTGGTCGGTTCTCGACGAAGGTTGGATGTTTCAGAGTGTGCGGGACACAGCAGTGTCGACTCTGATTTCTCGTAAGTCGAGAGCGTATTGGAGAGAACGCGATGGAAACCGCTACCGCACTTGTCGCCGCTGGCGCCGCCTTCGGGCTGAGCTTTCTGATTGGCCGTTCGCTGACTGCTTCCTTTCTCCTGGTCGTTCTGGGGGGCCTGATGGCGGGGATCGGTTTCGCCGTTCTCTTCTTCGTGTCGACCGTGACGGCCGGCCATTTCATGCCACACATCTTCGAGCCGTGGTTGCTCGGCGTGCACTTCATCGCGTTGATCTTCGTCGTGCCGCTGGGTGGTGCCGTCATCGCGGCACTCACCCGCCGGTACGTCGAGCGTCTCGATGCGGCTCGCCTTCCGTTCTAGGCGCGAAACGAGCGTCTTTCCCGTAAGCGCCGTGCGACGGTAAGCTCCCCGACAAACCGGGGAGGTCGAGGATGGTCGAAGTCAGGTTGGGCGCCGGCACGGCCGTGCGCATCGAAGAGAGTTACGAACCGAACTTCGACGCCAGGACGTTTTTCCCCGACTGGGATCCCGTCGTCGTCGACCGCCATCGCAACTGGCTCGTGCCGGCGCACTATGACGAGGCATCGGGCTTCCTCAAGCTCAGTGTTCACAGCTGGCTGCTGAAGATCGGCGGAAAGACCGTGCTGATCGACACCTGCGTCGGCAATCACAAGTCGCGTGCCCATCGTCCGAAGTGGCATCTGATGGAGACCAGGTATCTCGAGCGGTTGAAAGCGGCCGGGGTCGAGCCTGACCAGATCGACATGGTGATGTGCACGCATCTCCACGTCGACCATGTCGGCTGGAACACCAGGCTCGAGAACGGCAGATGGGTGCCGACATTCAGGAACGCGAGGTACGTGTTCAGCCGGGCCGACTACGATCACTACCTCAAGCTCGACAGCGATCCGGCGACCGGCCCGGTCAATGCGGGCTCCTTCCGCGACTCGGTGCTGCCGGTGGTTGAAGCGGGACTGACGCAGATGGTCGACGGCGCGACCCGGCTCGACGATAATCTAGAGGTCGAGCCTGCGCCGGGTCATACGCCGGGCACCATCGCCATCAAGTTCGAATCGCGCGGCGAGAAGGCGCTGTTCTGCGGCGACATCCTGCATCATGCGCTGCAGGTCCATCATCCGGAGTGGAACAGCTTCGCCTGTGCCGACGCCGCGGGCGCCCGCAAGAGCCGGCGCGCGGCGCTGGAACATTGCGCCGGCAGCGGTGCGAGGCTGATGCCGTGCCATTTCGGGGCGCCGTTCAGTTGCCACATCGACCATGAGGGCGATGGGTTCGTGCCGCGCTTCGGCGGGCAATTCTAGGGAGAGAGACGATGATCTATGAGATGCGGGTCTACCGCTGCGTGCCGGGCCGTCTGCCGGCGCTGCTCAACCGCTTCAACACCATCACGCTCAAGATCTGGGAGCGGCACGGCATCAAGCAGGCCGGCTTCTTCACCACCCTGATCGGCGAGTCGAACCAGGAACTCACCTACTTCCTCGCCTGGGAATCGCTCGCGGAGCGCGAGAAGAAGTGGAACGCCTTTGCGGCCGACCCGGAATGGCTGGCCAAGCGCGCCGAGACAGAGAAGGACGGCGCCATCGTCGAGAACGTCTCGGTGCAGATGCTGACTCCGACGGGCTTCTCTTCGGTCCAGTAGAGGCTGGCTTTCCCTGTGCCGCGCTTCCGTCGCGTTCCGGGAGGAACGCGGCGAAGGTGCTTGCTTTTGCGTGAAGTATGCTAGGCTTTTCGCAACACACAGGGAGGAAACAAAGAATGCAACGTAGGACTTTTGCGACCGCGGGTGCGGCGGCTTTGTTCGGGTCGCTGGCCGGTTGGCCGGCCCTTGCGCAGAAGATCAGCGGCGACGTGCGCTTTCTCTGCGGCTTCGCGCCGGGCGGTACGGCCGATCTTCTGTGTCGCATCGTGGCCGAGGCCGTCACCTCTGAGGTCGGGCAGAAGGTGATCGTCGACACCAAGACCGGCGCCAGCGGCTTCATCGCCAACGAGATCGTTGCCAACTCCCCGCCGGACGGGCGCACGATCGGCCTCGCCGCCATGGCGGCGCTGTGCGTCTCGCCGGTGATGCCGGGGCAGAAGCTGCCGATCAACGTCGACACCGACCTGACTCCGATCGCCAACATCGCCGGGGTCACCAACATGCTGGTGGTCGGGAAGCACATGAAGTATCGCACGGTTCCGGAGATCATCGACTTTGCGAAGAAGAATCCGGGCAAGCTCACCTACGCTTCGGCGGGCAACGGCACGTCGCAGCATCTGGCCGCCGAACTCTTCAAGAAGATGGCCGGTGTCAACATCCTGCACGTGCCCTATCGCGGCGGCGCGCCCGCCATCCAGGACATGATCTCCGGCAATTGCGACATGATGTTCGGCAACATGCCGGAGTTCCTGGGTCAGATAAACGGCGGCGGACTGATTCCCGTCGCATTCGGCTCGCCCAAGCCTTCGCCGCTGTTTCCCAACCTGCCGCTGATGTCGAAGTTCCTGCCCGGCTTCCAGGTGGTCAACTGGTTCGGCGTATTTGGTTCGAAGGGGCTGCCGGCCGATCTGGTCGATTTCTGGAACAAGGCGCTCCGGGCGGCCGTCGCCAAGCCGGACGTCCAGAAGCGCTTCGCCGAGAGCGGCATGGATACGATCATTGGATCGCCGGCCGAGTTCAAGGCGACCATCATGGCCGACCGCAAAAAGTGGGAAGAGGTCATCAAGGGCGCCGGCATCCGCGCCGACTGACGATGCCTCTCGCCGCCACCGCACACGGGTCCCTCCACTACGACCTCGTCGATCTCGTGACGCCCTGGCAACGGCCGCGCCTGCCGATCCTGTTCCATCACGGGATCGGCGCCAGCGCCGGAATCTGGGCGGGGTGGCGGCCCGCGCTGGCCGATGCCTATCGGCTCGTCACCTTCGACATGCGCGGCTACGGGTGCGTGAATGTCCCGGCGGCGGACTTCGAATGGTCGCTGGACCTGCTGGTGGAAGATCTGTTCGCGGTGGCCGATGCAGGGGGCGTGCCGCGTTTCCATCTGGTGGGTGAATCGATCGGGGGGACGGTGGCGCTGGCGGCGGCGCTCGCCCGGCCGGGGAGGATCGCCACCCTCACGGTCAGCAACGGTGCCCATGGGGAGCCTCGATCCAAAGGGTCGAAGCCTGGCGGCGCCAGCTCGATGAAGGCGGGTCGAAGGGCTGGTCGGATGCCTTCATGAAAGACCGCTTTCACGACGATGGATTGTCGACCGAGCGCCGCGCGTGGTTTGCGTCGGAACAGGAGAAGTGGCCGCGCGACTCCATCCTGAATGCGCTGGGCGTGCTCATCGGCACCGACCTCACACCCCGGCTGGGGGAGATCAGGTGCCCGACGCTCTTGCTGCACCCCGACGGCAGCCCGTTCATTCCCGTGAGCGTCATGGCTGCACTGCACGGGGGGCTCCCCGACAGCGAGCTCAATGTCTTCGGCCGGTCGCGCCATGGCCTGCCGTTCTCGCATGCTGCGCAATGCGCGCAGGCCTTGCGGACTTTCCTCGACTCGCGCAAGGCGGACTGATACCCGGATCGTCAGGCAGCCTTGAAGCGAGGAAGCAATGAGACGGATTCTGGCTGGCGCTGCGGCTTTGGCGATCGCCTTCTCGGCCGCTCCGGGCTTTGCCCAGGAGAAGCTCGCCGTCTGGTGGGTCAAGGGCTTCTACCGGGCCGAGGACGAGGCGCTGCTCGCTGCGATCGGGAAATTCGAGGCCAGGACCGGCGTGAAGGTCGACCTGTCGCAGTATGCGGCGGAAGACATGATCCCGAAGACGGCTGCCGCCCTCGAGTCCGGTTCGCCACCAGACATTGCGTATTCGGACACATACGACGTCCAGGTCGCGGCCAGATGGGCCTTCCGCGGCAAGCTCGAGGACATTTCCGACGTGATCGAGCCGATGAAGGACAGGTTCCTGCCGGCCACCATAGAAACCGCGTATCTCTACGACGGCAAGGCGAAGAAGAAGGCCTTCTACGGTTTCGTGCTGAAGCAGCAAATGCTGCACGTCGAATACTGGAAGGACATGCTGGCGACGGCTGGCTTCAAGGAGAACGACATTCCCGGCACCTGGAAGGAATACTGGTCCTTCTGGTGCGACAAGGTCCAGCCGGCCTATCGCAAGGCGACCCGCAGCCGCGTCTATGGCGTCGCCAGGCCGATGGGCGTCGACTCGACCGACTCGTTCAAGTCGTTCATGAGCTGGGTCGACGCCTACGACGTGAAGCTGGTGGATCAGTCGGGCAAGCTGCTGGTCGATGATCCCAAGGTGCGGGAGGGGCTGATCTCCGCCCTGCGCGACTACACCGACGTATATGCCAAGGGCTGCTCGCCGCCCTCGTCGACGGACTGGAAGGACGGTGACGGCGATCTGGCCTTCAACGATCGCACGACGGTCCTGACCCACGACTATTCGATCGAGATCGCAGCCAAGTGGCTCGATGACGCCAACAACCCGCAGCGCACACAAGCGGAGCGCACGGCTGGTCGCAGGGCCTACGACGAGCTGCTCGCGACGGCAGGCCTGCCGAAGAAGCCCGATGGCACGCCGATGGTATATCGCACGGTCGTCAAGGTTGGCGTCATCTTCCAGGAGTCGAAGAACAAGAAGCGTGCCCGCGAGTTCCTGAGGTTTCTGCTCGAGGAGGAGAACCTTCGCCCCTATGTGGAGGCCGGACTCGGTCGCTGGTTTCCCGTCACCAAGGCAGGCCGGGAGAGCCCCTTCTGGCAGGCCGACAAGCATCGCAGGGCCGTTTACGACCAGTTCAAGACGTCACCGCAGCCTTCCGAGTTCGCGAAGAACTGGAAGTTCGCGCGCCTCGACGCAGAGAACGTCTGGGCCAAGGCAATGAACCGCGTGGTCACCGACAAGGTGTCCGTCGAGCAGGCCGTCGACGAGCTGATCGCGCGCATCAAGGAAGTGGCCGGGTAGAGCGGCTGACGAGACGTCCGTCGTCACCTCGGCGACGTTCGGCGGCGGGAAGCAAAGGACGCCCTGAGCCGGTCGGCGAACTGCTCGACCTCCGCGCGCCACCGAAGCGCCGGGTCCCAGATGGCCGCGAGATCCATGCCGAGGACGATGCCGTTGGCAATGATCTTGGCGGTGTGCAGGTCGGTGCGCGTGGTCGCCGGAATGACGGCGGTCCCGAGACCGGCTCGCGCCAGCGCCAGGATCACCGTTCCCGATCCGCCTTCGTGGCGGATGCTCGGTGACAGCGACAGCAAGCGCAGTGCCGCGTCGAGCGTCAGGCGCGACTGGTATCCACGGTCGAGCACCAGCAGATCCCGCTCGCACAGCGCCCGGAGATCGATGCCGTTCCGGCGCTCGGCGGGGCTGAACGGTCTCGGCGAAGCCGCCAGGATGTCGAGGCGAACGATATGCTGATCGACCAGGCCTGCGTCGTAGCGTGGCCGCCCGGTGATGCCCATCGAGGCGTCGCCGCTCAGCACGAGATCCTCGATCTCGACGCCATTCGCTTCGACGACGCCGACGCGGATGTGCGGTTTCGCCGCCGTGAATGCGGCGATTCCGGGCGCCACGACCGTTTCGATCGTGTGGGCGGTTGCGGCGACCGTGATCCGGACCGCGGGCTGGACGCTGTTGGCCCGCGCCGCAGCCTCCAGTCGCGCGATGCCCTCGAGAGCCGATGTGGCGAGCGGGAGCAGATCGTGCGCGTCCGTCGTCGCAGCCATGCCCCGTCCCGAAGGCTCGAACAGGGTCAGTCCCAGCCGGTGCTGGAGTTCCGTGATGCGGCGCGAGAGGGCGGATTGCGAAATGTTGAGGCGGTCCGCGGCTTCGACCAGAGATCCCGATCGATACACGGCCACAAAGGACTCCAGCAGCCGCTTGTCCATTCTTGCACGATCCTCAATTGTTACTCTGCAAACAATGCACTTCATGCATAAGGTGAATCGGTGCTAGCGCTGCGTCAACCGCACCCGCCACGGGGCGGATCGAGAAAGGAACCAGGGATGAAGCGCCGCCACCTCCTGTCGTTCGCGTCAGCCGCCGCCGGATCCATGATCGCAAGTCCGGGCGCGCGGGCGCAGGGTGTCTATCCCGACCGCCCCATCACGCTCGTGGTCGCTGCCCCGCCGGGCGGCGGCACCGACATCGTCGGCCGCATGTTCGCGGAACATCTGTCCAAGGAGTTCGGGCAGCAGGTCATCGTCGACAACAAGGGCGGGGGCAACGGCAACATCGCCACGGCGATCGTCGCGAAGGCCAAACCGGACGGATACACGCTGCTGATGCAGTACTCGTCGTTCCACTCGGCGAATCCGGCGATGATCAAGAACCTGAACTGGTCGCCGAAAGACCTCACCGGGGTCGCAATGGGGGCGATCGCACCGCAGCTCATCGTCATCGCCAAGCGGGTGCCGCCCGACAATCTGAAGGACTTCATCGCCTACGCGAAGGCCAATCCCGGCAAGTTGAACTACGCGTCGTTCGGGCCGGGCTCCGTCGCCCATATCGGCGGCGTGATGCTGAACAAGGCCGCCGGCATCGATCTGGTCCACATCCCGTACAAGGGTGCCGGACCGGTGAGTGCCGACCTCGTGGCCGGTCAGGTCGAGCTGGCGGTGATGAGCCCGCCGTCGCTCGCGTCGCACATCCGCAACGGCAACGTGAAGGCTCTTGCGCTGGCGAGCGACGCCCGCCTTGCGGCCTTCCCCGACATTCCCACGACGGCCGAAGCGGGCCTGCCGAGCTTCATCTTCGATGCCTGGTACGGAATGTTCGCTCCCGCCGGGACCCCGAAGCCCGTGATCGACAGGCTGAACGCTGCCATGAGGAAGATCGCGAAGTTCGACGTCGTCGTCGAACGGTCGAAGCAGCTCGGGATCGTCCTGAAGGACTGGTCACCCGAACAGTTCGACAAGTTCGTCGCCACGGAGGGCGACGTCTGGTCGAAGATCATCAAGGACAACAAGATAACCCTCGACGAGTAGGTCAACGGAGACAGCCATGACTGGTTCATTGAACGCCAATGCCGGACCTCGCATCCGCTACAACGCGGATGAAAGCGCGCCCTACGAGACGATCACCGTCGACAAGCTGACGCCGATCATCGGCGCCGAACTCGGCGGCGTCGACCTCAGCAATCCGCTCTCCAATCGGCAGCAGGATGAGATCCACCGCGCGCTGGCGGAGAACCTCGTCATCTTCTTCCGCGATCAGGTCCTCACACCCGAGCAGCACATGGCGTTCGGCCGCCTGTTCGGCGATCTGCACGTGCATCCGGCGGCGCCGCACGAGCCCGGCATGCCGGAGATGATGATCATCCATTCCGACAAGAACAGCCCGCGCGCCAACGGCGAGGGCTGGCACACCGATGTGAGCTGCGAGGTCGAGCCGCCGATGGGCTCGATCCTGCACATCAAGACCTGCCCGCCGCGCGGCGGCGACACGCTGTTCGCCAACATGTACGCGGCCTACGACGCCCTTTCGGACCGGATGAAGGCCTATCTCGAGGGGCTGACCGCGCTGCACGATGGCGAGGTCGTCTATCGCGGCCTGTTCAAGCCGATCGGGGTGGCCGACAAGCCGGAGTATCCGCGGGCCGAGCATCCGGTCGTGCGCACCCATCCGGTGACCGGCCGGAAGTGCCTCTACGTCAATGCCGGCTTCACCAGCCGCCTGATCGGTGTGCCGCGCGACGAGGGCGACGCCATCCTGCGCTACCTCTACCAGCACATGGAAAATCCGCTCTTCCAGTGCCGCTTCCGCTGGCGCGAAAACTCGATCGCCTTCTGGGACAACCGCTGCGCCCAGCATCGCGCCATGTGGGATTACTGGCCCCACACGCGCAGCGGCCATCGTGTGACGGTCAGGGGCGACCGTCCATTCTAGCCGTGCTCAGGCCTGGACGGGGTGCAGGGCCGGGGCGGGAACGGCGTGTGCCGCCAGTCGCTTGCGGTCGGCCTCTGGGCGGATGAAAAGCAGGCCGATGATGCCGCCTGCGAGAAGCAGTACGCCGAGAATGACGTAGCCGTTCTCGTAGCCGGCAAGCGGCGCCGAGGCATTCTGGATCATCGATCCCATGATCCGGGGCGCGAGGACGCCGGCGAAGGTCACGACCGACGTGGTGATCGCCAGCATCGCGGCGCGCTGCGGGTGCGGGGTGAGCTCGCTGATGATCATCGGCAGGACGACGTAAATCGTGCTGCCGATGGCGGAGCCGAACACCAGGAACGCGATCTTGAGACCGTCGGTCGGCATGGCGCCGACGAACGGGAGGGCACAACCGCCCGCGACGATCGCGAGACAGGGCAGTACGCCGCGGCAGACGCGACTGGACACACCCTTCCGCTTGAGGCGTTGGGAGACATAACCTCCGGCCAGCACGACGAGGGCGCCGAAGACCCATGGCAGCACGGTGAGATTGCCGCCGAGCTTCTGGCTGAAGCCGAGACCGGCAACGAGATACGATGTGAACCAGGTGAGTCCCAGCGCCAGGCCCCAGTAGCTGGCGAAGCCCGCGGCGGAGACGGCGAGGATGGTGGGGCAGGTGAGCAGATAGCGATAGGGCACGCGCTCGCTGCTGCCGCTGGTGCTGACCGGCGGATCGACGAGGGTGCCTTCGCGGCCGAAGATCAGCCAAAGGACGGCCCAGACCAGGCCCGCGATTCCCAGCGCGCCGAACGCCCAGTGCCAGGAGTAAGTCTCGATGATCCAGTTGAGCAGCGGGACGGCGATGATGACGCCGAAAGCCGAACCCTGGGCGATGACGGCCGTCGGCAATCCGCGCAAGGAGTCGGGAAACCATTTGTAGATGGCGTGGGTTGCGACGGGGCCGGCCGGACCTTCGCCGGCACCCAGGACGATGCGGCAGACGATCAGCGTTTCCAGGCTCACCATGCCCAGCATCGGGAACTGCACGATCGACCAGATGATGGCCATCACCAGCAGCGTGTGCCTGGTCTGGACACGGTTCGAGATGAAGCCGACGACGATGGCCGAAATCGCGAAGAGCAGGAAGAACGCGGAGCCGATATCGCCGAATTGCTCCGGCGTCAGGCCGAGATCCCGGGTGAGTGGAACCGCCGCCAGGCCGACCACGACCTTGTCGGCGAAGTTGATCAGCATGAAAAGGAACAGCAGGGCGGTCATGCCCCAGGCGCCCTTGAGGGGGCGATCGTGGACGGTCACGTGGACGTTTCTCCTCGGCGTCCTGTTGGCCGGACGCGCATCTCCATCTGACAGGCGATTGCTCCGCCGCGTCAAGGATCGCCGGGCATGCGGCGCAGTTCTGGTCGCGCTCAGGCACGAAAAAAGGGGCGCCCGAGGCGCCCCTTCCCGAAGATCACGAAATGACGGCGATCAGTTCTTCACGAACGGGCACTTGCCGTCCTTCATGGGACGATAGGCTTCACTGCCCGGCACCGTGGCGATCAGCTTGTAGATGTCGTCCTTGCTCTTGGACTCGGCCGGCGTCTTGACCTGGAAGAGGTACATGTCGCGCTCCAGGCGGCCGTCCTCGCGCAGCTTGCCGTTCTTGGTCATGACGTCGTTGACGGGAATCTCCCGCATCTTCGCCATCACCGCCTTCGGCTCGTCGGTGCCGGCGGCCTGCACCGCCTTGAGGTAGTGCAGGGTCGAGCTGTAGACGCCGACCGTCAGCATGCTGGGGATCTTGTCCTTCTTGGCGCGGAAGCGCTTCGTCCAGGCCCGGGTCTCGTCGTTGAGATCCCAGTAGAAGGCCTCGGTGAGGACGAGGCCCTGCGCCACCGGCAGGGTGAGGGCGGCGACGTCGGTCGAGAAGACCAGCAGGCCGGCGAGGCGCTGGCCGGCCTTGGTGATGCCGAATTCGCCGGCCTGCTTGATCGAGTTGATCGTGTCCTGGCCCGCATTGGCGAGGCCGATGACCTTGGCCTTCGAGGCCTGGGCCTGCAGCAGGAAGGACGAGAAGTCCTGGGTGCTGAGCGGATGCCGGACGCCGCCCAGGACCTTGCCGCCGGCGGCGGTCACAACCGCGGTCACGTCACGCTCGAGCGCATGGCCGAAGGCGTAGTCGGCGGTGAGGAAGTACCAGGAGTCGCCACCGTCCTTGACGACCGCGCCGCCGGTCACCTTCGCCAGGGCGTAGGTGTCGTACACCCAGTGCGCGCCGGTCGGCGAGCAGGCGGGGCCCGTCAGGTCGGCCGACGCCGCGCCGGTGTTGATGTCGATCATGCCCTTTTCCTGGGCGATCTTGCGGACGGCCAGCGCCACCGAGGAGGTGCCGATCCCGGTGATCATCTTCACCCCGTCGACATCGTACCACTTGCGCGCGATCGCCGCGCCGACGTCGGGCTTGGTCTGGTGGTCGGCCTGCAGGACCTCGATCGGACGGCCGAGAACCTTCCCGCCGAAATCCTCGATCGCCATCTGGATCGCCTCGACCTCGCCCTGGGTGAGGTCGCCATAGACGCCGGAGAAGCCTTCCATGACGCCGATCTTCAGCGGCTGGGGCGCCTGGGCCTGGGCATAGGTCGCCAGTCCGATGACGGCGAGGCCGGCGACGGCGGCCGCCGCTCCGGCATGCCTGATGCTGGTTGTGAACTTCACGGTCTTGATCCTCCCAATGTTTTTCCCCGTTTCAAGTTCTGGAAATCTATCCATGTGTCGAAGCCGACGCCAGTGCTGGACAGCGGCGCAAAGCTTCGATTTATTCGCGAGACAGGGAGAGCCGATGGCCAACGAAGAAATAATTCTCGAGGCAGCCGGACTGACGAAGGAGTTCAAGGGCTTCGTCGCGGTCAAGAACGTCAATCTACGCGTGAGGCGCCACACAATTCACGCGTTGATCGGGCCAAATGGCGCGGGCAAGACGACCTGCTTCAATCTCCTGACGCACTTCCTGACCCCGACGGCGGGCCAGATTCGCTTCAACGGTCGCAACATCACCGGCAGTTCGCCGGCGGCGATCGCCCGCATGGGGCTCGCCCGATCGTTTCAGATCTCGGCTGTGTTTCCCCATCTCACCGTACGTGAAAACGTCCGCGTGGCGCTGCAACGCAAGCTCGGGATTTCCTTCCAGTTCTGGCGCTCCGAAGGCGTGCTGGGCCGCCTCGACGCGCGGGCGATGGAGCTGGTGGGCGCCGTGGGCCTCGCGGACTTCGCGGAGGCGCAGGCCGTCGATCTTCCCTACGGCCGCAAGCGTGCGCTGGAGATCGCAACGACGCTCGCGCTCGAGCCCGAGATGATGCTTCTCGACGAGCCGATGGCCGGCCTCGGCCAGGAAGACATCAAGCGCATCGCCGCCCTGATCCGCACCGTCTCGAAGGACCGCACCGTCCTGATGGTCGAACACAACATGTCCGTCGTCGCCGACCTGTCGGACACGATCACCGTGTTGGCGCGCGGAGAGGTGCTGGCCGAGGGGCCGTATGCCACGGTATCCAAGCACCCGGCCGTCATCGAGGCTTATGTCGGAACCGGTCATGGCTGAGACCCTGTTGAAAGTCGCCGGCCTCCAGGCCTGGTACGGCGAGTCGCACATTCTGCACGGCGTCGATTTCGAGATCCGCCGCGGCGAACTCGTGACCCTGCTGGGACGCAACGGCGCCGGCAAGACGACGACCCTGCGCTCGATCATGGGCATCCTGGGCAAGCGCACCGGCTCGATCACCTTCGACGGCAAGGAGACGATCGGTCTGCCGTCGGATCACATCGCGCGTCTGGGCATCGCCTACTGCCCCGAGGAGCGAGGGATCTTCTCCAGCTTGAACGTCGACGAGAACCTGCGCCTGCCGCCGGTCGTCAAGCCGGGCGGGCTGAGCATCGAGGAGATCTACAAACTCTTTCCCAACCTGCTGGAGCGGCGGCACAGCCAGGGCACGAAACTGTCGGGCGGCGAGCAGCAGATGCTGGCCATCGGGCGCATCCTGCGCACCGGCGCCACCCTGCTTCTGCTCGACGAGCCTACCGAGGGCCTGGCGCCGGTCATCGTCCAGCGCATCGGCGAGATCATCCGCCAGCTCAAGAGCCGGGGCTTCACCATCCTGCTGGTCGAGCAGAACTTCCATTTCGCCGCCACCGTCGCGGACCGCCACTATGTGATGGAGGACGGTCGCGTGATCGACACGATCGCATCGGGCGACGTCCAGCAGAGCATCGGCAAGCTGCAAACCTATCTGGGGGTATGAGGCCGCCATGTTCGAACTTCTAGGTATCGCTCCCCAGGCGCTGTTCGGCCAGCTCCTGCTCGGCCTGATCAATGGCGCATTCTACGCCATGCTCAGCCTCGGCCTCGCCGTGATCTTCGGCATGCTGAACGTCATCAACTTCACGCACGGCGCCCAGTACATGATGGGCGCGTTCGCGGCCTGGCTGCTGCTCGGGCTACTCGATGTGCCGTTCTGGGCGTCGCTCGTTATCGCCCCGATCATCGTCGGCCTGTTCGGCATCGTGCTGGAGAAGCTGATACTGAAGCGCATCTACCATCTCGACCATCTGTATGGATTCCTCCTCACGTTCGGCCTCGCGCTGGTGATCGAAGGACTCTTCCAGTGGAAGTGGGGTTCCTCGGGCGCGCCCTATCCCAACCCGATTCCCGGCGGCTACAATCTCGGCTTCATGTTCCTGCCGACCTATCGCGGCTTCGTCGTGGTGGCGGCGCTCGTGATCTGCCTCGCCACCTGGTACGGCATCGAGCGCACCAAGCTCGGCGCCTACCTGCGTGCGGCCACCGAGAATCCCACGCTGGTCCGCGCCTTCGGCATCAACGTGCCGCGGCTGATCACGCTCACCTATGGGCTGGGCGTGGCGCTTGCCGCGCTGGCCGGCGTCCTCGCCGCGCCGATCCAGCAGGTTTCGGCACTGATGGGCGTCAACCTCGTGCTGGTCGTCTTCGCCGTCGTCGTGATCGGCGGCATGGGGTCGATCATGGGTTCCATCGTCACGGGCTTCGGGCTCGGCCTCGTCGAGGGCCTGACCAAGGTCTTCTATCCGCCGGCCTCCAACACGGTCATCTTCGTCGTCATGGCGCTCGTCCTGCTGATCAAGCCGGCCGGCCTGTTCGGGCAGACCAAATGAACGCGCAACGCCTCCTCATCGCCATCCTGGCGGTCCTCGCGCTGGCGGCACCCTGGTTCGCCTATCCCGTGTTCCTGATGACGGCGCTGTGCTTCGCGCTGTTCGCCTGCGCCTTCAATTTGTTGCTGGGCTATGTCGGACTGATGAGTTTCGGCCATGCCATGTTCTTCGGCACGGCGGGCTACTTCTTCGGCCATGTCGTCAAGGCCTGGGACATGCCGCCCGAGCTCGGCCTGCTGGCCGGGGTCTGCGGCGCCGCGCTGGTTGGGCTGGTGACGGGGGCACTGGCGATCCGGCGGCAGGGCATCTACTTCGCCATGATCACGCTCGCCTTCGCGCAGATGATCTACTTCTTCTGCGTCCAGGCGCCGTTCACGCACGGCGAGGACGGGCTGCAGGGCATTCCGCGCAAGGCGCTGCTGGGCGGACTCATTCCGACCAAGGACGACCGCGTCCTCTACTACGTCGTGCTGGCCATTTTCCTGTTCGGCTACTTCGCCATCTACCGCATCATCCATTCGCCGTTCGGTCAGGTCCTGAAGGCCATTCGCGACAACGAACAGCGGGCCCAGTCGCTGGGCTACGAGGCCGACCGCTACAAGCTGCTGGCCTTCGTCCTGTCGGCGGCGCTGGCCGGCCTCGCCGGCTCGACCAAGGCCATGGTGCTCCAGTTCGCCACGCTGACGGATGTGAGCGCGGCTATGTCGGGCGAGGTCGTGCTGATGGCGCTCGTCGGCGGCCTGGGCACGATCGTCGGTCCGGTGGTCGGCGCCTTCATCATCATCACGATGCAGAACTACCTTGCCGCGACCGGCGAGTTCGTGCTGGTCATCCAGGGCGCGATCTTCGTGGTCATCGTGCTCGCCTTCCGCAAGGGCGTGGTCGGCGAGTTTGCGGAATGGTGGAAGCGGAGGCAGGCACGTTAAGCGGCGGGGGCTTGCCCGCTGCTTGCAATCGCGCGAAGAACGGGCCTGCACCCAGGGGGAAACCATCGAGATGACCGAGCTTTCCGAAGACCAGTTGTTCGCCGAGCTGCGCAAGATCGACACGCCGACCATCACCAACGTGGTCGCGACCTATCCGAAGAATCCCCTCTGTCTCGGCCTCTACAATCCCTGGACGGAGAACTGGTACACCGACACGTCGATCCGCTGCATGTACCCCGAGATGGGGGCCATCATCGGCTATGCGGTCACCTGCGTGTACGGCCTGCCCGATCCGAACTTCGCCGGCCGGCTGACCTTCATGGACGTGGTCGACGCACTCGACGCCATGAAGAAGCCGACCATCCTGGTCATCCAGCAGAAGTGGCCGCCCGAGCTGATGAACAAGGCGGGCCTTGCCGGCGAGATGATGACGACCTCGATGCAGGCGGTCGGGTGCGTCGGCCTGCTGTCGAACGGCCCGTCGCGCGACGTCGACGCGATCCGTCGCATGAAGTTCCAGATGCTGCTGG
>VFQN01004464.1_pt1 | contig 18423 bp, 21 predicted proteins | sample 3512371 | NCBI WGS metagenome assembly VFQN01 (sample SAMN10412370, study PRJNA504923) | tailings metagenome | isolation source: Replicate 2 from Balatoc abandoned mine | place: Philippines: Itogon, Benguet | collected 2017-08-28 | reverse complement strand
ACCAAACCGGCACCTCGTCCTTGCCGTCCTCCGCCGGCCCCCTCCCCTTTAAGTGACAGCTGTTTGTACTCTTGTGTATACAACTTCCCTGGCACGGCAGCTGCCCTAAAGCCAAGGCAACCATATGTATGTGCCCTGTCGCCATTCTGAGCATCGACTGCAGGTTCCTGGGTCGCTCCCTCGTTTCGCAGCCGTGGATCGCCACCCAAATACTGCAATCGATCGCCTGTATTGACGTTGTCGAGCTATGCTGTAGCTGAAGTCGAGTGCCAGAGGTTTCCGCAACAGGTCGATGTTGACCCAGGCGTCGTCGCTATCCTTGCGCACTTTCCAACCAAACTCAACAGCCCCTTCTACGATGATTTCCTTGCTTACTGAAGCATTGCAGCTCTATGCATTGATCCTGTCGATGAGTACGCGTCGCTGTGCCCGGGAGGGCGGCGGATGTCGGTGGGCTTGCGCAAAAGCGCCTCGCCCCCGTCAGAAATACTGTAATAAGCAGCAATAATGACGCAGGTGAGATTTGAACTCACGCCCTTTCGGACTAGAAGGTTGCCCCATATTTGATATGGTAGTCCTGAATCTAGCGCCTTAGACCGCTCGGCCACTGCGTCGCTGCCCGGAAATTAACGGAAGCTCCCAGGATGCGAAACACCGCAAATACATACATCATATAGCTAGCGACATAGGCCATCACATGACCGCCTCGCGCGGCTGAGAATGCAGTCCCATGGGTCCAACCGCATGTGCCGACACCCGACGCCTGCCTGTAGGCGACGCCCCGAGTCAGCTCAATTCCCGGCGGGTAACCTCCTTTCCCGTGGGGCGCACTATACCGGTACATGGTTTGGTGAACTGATTGTCCCATTTAGCCGGACAGCAGGCACCAGCCGCACCTGCCGCCTGCTGGGGTCCATGGCCCAGCCAGTGCGGCCCAGCCCTGCTGCAGCAGCAGGCTCCTGCCTGCACCTTCTGGGTCCGCCGCACGCAGTGCGAACGCTTGCGGTTGTGGGTTGACAGCCCAGGTGTGTATGTAGTTACAGTCCACCCAGCTGGCCCAGGTGACACGGCACTATCTATACGACTGTGCTGCGACCTCGGTACAACGGTACAGTTCCATCCAGCCTCCACGTAGGCAGGCTTTGGTGTGCCCGTCTCATGGTCGGTTGGCGTTACCGTAACTTGTTTGGGCGTTAGATGGCTAGCTACCTAGCTGCCACGCTTTCTCCTCCGCTGCCTAACCCTAACCCCCCAGAGCTCGCACCTCCACCACCGCTGTAGCTGCCACCGCCCACACCTACACCGCTTTCGCTGCTGCCGTGCCATAGCCCACACCATCGCTCACAGGTGTACAATCTGCTTCGTTATCCACAACACCACCTCAAGACCTAGTACGGGAGAACGCACGGCAGGCGCGGATGGCAGCGCTGACGGCCGAGATGCAGAGGCTGCAGAGCGGACGGTGGGGCGTAGGGGGCAAACTGGTAACGAAGCACGATGGGCGGCACAGCTTCGCGCCAGGTCTTTTCCTTGCCAGGCCAGGGTACCGTCACAGCTCCCTAACAAAGCGTGTCTGCAGTTGTACCGTAGTCTGCCGTAGTAGGAAGCTTCTGGACAGGATATGTCAACCATGCAGGTTGACCAACACGCACCAGGGCTGGTTGTTGGGGCCCTACTTATTACCGTATGTCTACGCGACGAGAGCGGAGGCATGTGGAGCATGGCATCCTTCGGCCTTCCTATTACGGTATTCGTCATGTGACGGTCACACATTGGCCAAGGGGGCACGGCACGCGCACGACCAGGGGCGCAGTGGGCACGCAAGGGCATGGCAAGAGCGGCTGCAACCGCCAGAGGGAGCCCAAGCCAAGGACGGGCATTGAGGCCGGGCCCAGGCCCAGAAGGCAGGCCTTCTGCCCAGGCCAACACCACAACTCAGGGCACTGAAGCTCTGCCGCTGCAATTTTGGCAGCTGCGGGGCTACCTACCGCACACATGGCGATGCATACAAACGGTGCTGCCACTGCTGCTGCTGCCGCTGAAGCCCGCCCGCCACTCAAGCGCTGAGCTTCTGGCGTGCTGGGGTTTCTGGGCCCGACTCTGCAAGCTCCATCATTATTGTCCTTCAGCATGCATGGAGCTGGCTGTGTGCAGCGCAAGGCTGCTTGACGGGGTGTGCCTGGGTGTATGTGCGGCCGCCAGGCGTGGAGCCTGGCGGAGGCAGGTAGGGGATGCTGCCTGGTGGCTGGGGTCCACCTGGGTGTGCGGCCGCCAGGCGTGAGGCCGGGCAGGCGAGATGCTGCTTGGTGGGGAGTGTGTCAAGTAAGGAGTCGCAGGCGGTGGCACTACTGACCCCTGTGATGGCACACGGCATGAGGCGGTGGGGTACACCTTGCTGGCGCCCGTTGGAAGTCACGTGGCGAGTGCTGGCTGGCCAGGGTTGGCAAGCGCAGGGAGGCGGTGCCTACCTATGCTGGTGGGTTAGCTGGTGCGCCTTCGCTCGGCGTTCACTGTGCCGCTGGAGCAGGAGAGGTGCTGGGGCTGCTGGCGCATGGTTTTGGAGGGGCGCATCCAGGGTAAGCTGTCGGGTACGGCCCATAGACCTTTAGACCCACGGGCCAGCACAGACCACCAAACCGGCACCTCGTCCTTGCCGTCCTCCGCCGGCCCCCTCCCCTTTAAGTGACAGCTGTTTGTACTCTTGTGTATACAACTTCCCTGGCACGGCAGCTGCCCTAAAGCCAAGGCAACCATATGTATGTGCCCTGTCGCCATTCTGAGCATCGACTGCAGGTTCCTGGGTCGCTCCCTCGTTTCGCAGCCGTGGATCGCCACCCAAATACTGCAATCGATCGCCTGTATTGACGTTGTCGAGCTATGCTGTAGCTGAAGTCGAGTGCCAGAGGTTTCCGCAACAGGTCGATGTTGACCCAGGCGTCGTCGCTATCCTTGCGCACTTTCCAACCAAACTCAACAGCCCCTTCTACGATGATTTCCTTGCTTACTGAAGCATTGCAGCTCTATGCATTGATCCTGTCGATGAGTACGCGTCGCTGTGCCCGGGAGGGCGGCGGATGTCGGTGGGCTTGCGCAAAAGCGCCTCGCCCCCGTCAGAAATACTGTAATAAGCAGCAATAATGACGCAGGTGAGATTTGAACTCACGCCCTTTCGGACTAGAAGGTTGCCCCATATTTGATATGGTAGTCCTGAATCTAGCGCCTTAGACCGCTCGGCCACTGCGTCGCTGCCCGGAAATTAACGGAAGCTCCCAGGATGCGAAACACCGCAAATACATACATCATATAGCTAGCGACATAGGCCATCACATGACCGCCTCGCGCGGCTGAGAATGCAGTCCCATGGGTCCAACCGCATGTGCCGACACCCGACGCCTGCCTGTAGGCGACGCCCCGAGTCAGCTCAATTCCCGGCGGGTAACCTCCTTTCCCGTGGGGCGCACTATACCGGTACATGGTTTGGTGAACTGATTGTCCCATTTAGCCGGACAGCAGGCACCAGCCGCACCTGCCGCCTGCTGGGGTCCATGGCCCAGCCAGTGCGGCCCAGCCCTGCTGCAGCAGCAGGCTCCTGCCTGCACCTTCTGGGTCCGCCGCACGCAGTGCGAGCGCTCACGCTGTGGGCTGAAAGCCCGGGTGATACCTGTACGGTACCACCTATTCTCCTTCTGCGCTGCGACCTTGGTACTATGGTGCACTTCCCTCCACGTAGGCACGCTTCGCTGTGCCCTGTTTGCGGTTAGGGTTCGTGGGGTTGCGTGTTAGGTGGCTAGCTGCCTAGCTGCTGCCGTATTACGGTGCGCTTCCCTCCAGCCTCCACCGAGGCAGGTTTTGGTGTGACCTAGTTGTGGATACCGGTACGGTCCACTGAGCTTCAGGTGTTGCTGGTACTTGCAGGTGCTGGTTGGGCATTGTCGCTGGTCTGTCCCTTCCCTTCCTTCAACCCGTTCGCCTTTCACGACTGTTGAGAAGGAGGCTGCCGCTAGGCCAGGTCCAGGCGCTGGAGGCGCCATCTTGCAGCAGCTCGCCAACTACGGTGCCGCTCCAAGCACTGCGTCTTGTTCTTCCGGCGAGCGGCAAGGTTTCAGCAGGGCCTTAAGAGAACCCTCCGAGCAGTAGTACTGGGACGGCCGTCAAGGGCCCTTGACCTGGCACTGCCCCAGGAGGCTAGGACTCCCCTGCTTGCCGCCTTGGCCGCCGTCTGCTGCCGCCTGCCCCATGCTGCCCACGTGTGCCTAGGCGCACAGGCTTGCACCCTTAACCTCAATTGCTTACTATACGTCTGTACTAGACTCCAGCACCGCCCACCTGCAGTACTAGACCCTGCCCTGCGCGGTGCGCCCAGCCCTGTGCCCCCCGCCAAACACATTACACCCCATGGTGGCCACCTGATGCCACCAGGTGGCCACCTGATGCCTGGTCATCAGCAGGTGCACGAGCTGGTAGGAACTGAGGGTGGACGTGGTGCTTACGACAGGTGTAGAGGGGGCCACTCCACAATTAACATACCGTCATGGCATATTGCCAGCTGGACCACGTGTACCGTACAGGATGTACTTGTGGATACACAGCGAGCTGCCCGCGTACGGCAGCGCATTCGTCCGGCCAGATAGCAATAAGTACGTACAAAATTGTAAGTGTGCGGGTGTGGATGCCATGGAGATGTCAAAGCACATCTTATGGGGCGCTGCGCGCGGCGGGCGCTGGAGGCGTGCAGCCACACCCTTCAAATGGCCTGGCGGACACGTGACAGATAGACAGACAGACCAGGACAGACAGGCGCGGCTTCTGCGGCCGGAAGCCATTAGTGCGGCAAGTCCTGTTACCTACCAGCGGTAGCTTAAGTAATCTCCAAGGCACCTCGTTCACACGGCGGCGTCGGGCATTATTTTCCCGCCATTACCACTAGCATGCATGTAAGGCCTGCAGCCCTTTCTCAACACTACGCGCTACCCGATTGCATCATTTATATGTGTTTTTAAGCAAGACATTGATTTGCTTTAGAGCGCATGTTGCGCTGCTGTTCACCTCGCGCGCTATTGGTTTCCGATTACCGTTTTGGCTGCGCATTCACCATGTACGGTACTAGGGCGCACTGACGTGCAGTTCGCTTACCTACCTTTACAAGATCTGTTGCCGCACGGACAGCAGACACTTGACGTGTTGCGCGACTTTGCACGCCAACCTGTGCCAACACAGCGGCGTACCGACCAGAATGACACCCCACCTCGAAGCTCCAGGGCCCTGCAGGGCCACACGCGTCGTCTTGCATGACAGGCTGGCGTCCACACACAAGGAGAAGTTCTTATTGGGTTCTCCCTTCCTCGTTCCAGGATGGTCAGGTGTACCTGCAGCTGGGGAGATAGAGCAGGTCCGCTGGCCAGTTGGCGCACGAGTAGACAATACGGGTCACCGCAGCTGGCCCCTGTATGTCCTCCCCTGCCTGGGCCATGGCAGTTCGCAGTCGCCTTTACGGTTGTACAGGGCGCGCCTTGAGAGACAGGGGGCCACAAGCAAGCACGAAACATAGGACAGGGCACCTCATTCAAAGTTTACAGGGCTATCCTGTGGCGCAGTGCCGGAGTACTGGCACGTGCATTCCGTGGGCAGACCATGCGGCCGTGCGCAAGCAGATACCGTATTCCTGTTGCTGTCTACGTTTGTGTCCTGTCTTCAGTGCTGCTGGCCAGCTGTCACAGCAACACAGCGGCAGCGGACAGGCTGCCCTCAGTTGTTCCTGGTTGTGTCCACTCAGGTTTGGGCCAGGCCTCAATCAACTGGAGCGGGACTTGCCGTGGGGGACACGAGGGAGAGGATGCCACCTGGCAACGAGACCCATCAGGTCCTTTCCATATGCTGAAGGAAACAACAAGTTACCAAGAAAACTTCAAGATGCATCACTCGACAGTTGTACCGTACATCATGGCAGGTTGGCCCCGCCAGGGACGAGATCCTGCGCTGTGGGTCCATGCAAGGGTACCTAGCCATTGCGCTTTGACACTTGACCAGCCTGGACCAGCATCTACTTGTCGTGAACAGCTGAGGAAAAAGCCTCGAATTCTTCATGGCAGGCTCTGGGGTTTGATCCTACCGTATACCGGTATGCTAATGAACGCAGTCACACGACCTCTGCTTGCCCTGCCCTTGCCCTGCCCTGGCCCTGCCGCTGGAGCCGAAGCCGGACATGTCAACCACCACGCCAAGACAAAGTTCCGTTCGGCAACGGCATGTAGACTGACCAAAATGTTAATGAACGTTGCTGATTATCAGGGTGTGGGACCTGGAGTAACACATGCCACACCGTGCGTGGAGATTTGTGAGCGGGGCATCAAGTAGATTGGGCAGTTGGTCACCCGCTTCTGCTTGTCGCATGCATGCAACTTGTGCAGCCTGGGATCTGGGGCCTGTGCGGCTTGGTGGCTGGGCACACGGACGCTGCAACCTAGTGTGATGCAACCATGTGCAACCTACTATGACGCACTTTTTGTGGCCCTGCGTTGTGCTGCGTGTCAGCATGCCGGTTTCTTGGGGTGTGCTTTGTGGTGCCCTTGTCCCTCCGTCCTTGTGAGCAGCCAAACAGGTAACACAAACAGCACCGCAGTCGTGCTGCACGATAAATGCACCCGGGATCAGACGGAAGGTCTGCCAGTGATAGCTTCTTTTAGCTGGTAGAGATTGGTTGGGAGGTTGCTGCACCACGTCATTCGCATCACACGATGCATCCGGCCTGATCTGGCGGAAGGCTGCAAACAGGGGGAGGGCCATGCTAACCAGATAATAAGGACGAACGGGTAAGCGACCGTGGTAGGGCACGCGTGGCGTCCCGAGGGCCCCTTGGTGGCCCGAGCCGCCTAGCTGTTTGAGGGCGCGCGTGGCGTCCCGAGGGCCCCCTGGTGGCCCGAGCTGTCTCGTGTGGGGGCTGCTAGTCTGCGGCCTCAGCCTGTGGCTGCGCTGGTGGGGCCTACGGCGCCTTGGCACCCTAGCGCCCCGCCAGCTGGCAGGTAAGACTGGGCGGCTTGTCATGCAGTACCGACCCCTCTATGCACAGTTCGCACAGCGGTCGTGGCAGGCACAATAATGTTACAGCCTTTACGCCACCGAACCCAACAAGCTGAGCCACTCACACCTTCCATCTTTTTCAGCAGCAATTACCAGTGACAGACCGGCTAAGCTTCCCCTCTATGCACAGGGACAGCAGCTGTGGCTCACCCCAGCGTGGCTCCCCTGGGCTCCACTGCTGCCGCCCGCGTTGCACGCTGGGACAAGTGATGCTTGGAGACACTGTCCACCAGGCTTTTCACTCGCTGTGGGCGGGTTCAACACTCTGTGTATCGAGTGTCACATGCTAGGTGCCTGGAGCACAGCACGTGTGGTCGGGGCATAGAGCAGTACATGCAGGGAGGTCTGGCGGCACGGCCAGCCTGCAGCCAGCTGTCTTCACAGTCGTTAAGCAGGATGTGTCTTCACTGTCACAGTACCGTATGTACGCATTCGGCAACCAGACTCGCAGGATGAGAACAACGTGCGCTTACGTGTGGAAGTGCATTATGTCACGTGCGACCTGCAGCTGGGTGACGTGCCGTAATGCTCTTGTCTCTTGGGCACCTGGGAACCTGCCGTAATGATTTGGCGCGCGTGGGAGCTGGAATTGGCTGTGGCATAGCTCATAATCGGACATAAGCAAAGTGTGCAAAATTATTATTTTGCCTCTCTGCCGAGCTTGGCGTCTCAGTACAGCAAGGCAAGGAAGCTGGCGCAGCGCCGTGTACTGGCAGCACTGGCATGGAAGTGACAAGCTCGCACGTAGACCAGGGCGTAAAAGAGGTTTCGCAACTATTGTATATTACACCTCAATCGACAGCGTTCCAAGGCGTCTCCACAGAGGACTTGGCGTCAGACGTAAGCACTCTTGTAACGAACTGCGAAAGTACGTACCCAACAGCCCAACGCTCCAAACCGCGCCAAATGTGAGCAAGGCCCACGACTGGCACAGCTTGATTGAACATGACGTAGTAAAATCCTGGCTATGCAATACACCTGTCATCTACCTGGGCAGCGACCGCAAGTTGGCAACAGCGCGCGATGCTAGACGACGACTGCAGCGAGCGCCGCAGAGGCGCATCGCTGCTATCACTGCCAAATGAACTCCTCCAGGTGGGGATCTGGCGTCGCACTGGCTGCGCCAAGGCAGCGTGAATCGCGCGATTCTCGAGTATGGAGGACAGGCCAACTGCAGGACCTTGTGTCACAGCTTACACGCAGTACCTGGTTTTGGAGGCCTATGCTTCGGCTCGGGCGTACTGACGGTCGCCGGTTCTGCGCCTTGCAGACCATCGTGCTCTTTGCCCAATCCAGGGGCGGCGCGGGCACCAAGGCCCTCAGAACTGTCTGCAAGACATTCTCAAAGCTAATAGCCAGCAACACCAGCACCATCTCAGTCATCGGATGCAGGTGCGTGGGGTGTGCAGGGCTTTCTTTCCAACGGTCATAAAAGCGATTGACGAGTTAGAAATCCAGCGCTTGCAGAACCCTTAGCTATACTATTCATGTTCTCTGTACGTCTACATGGCTGCCGGGGGCTCCGGGGGCCTGCCCAGCGTGGCCTACCCCCGCGACAATCGCGACCAGGCCGTTTGGAAATCTGCCCACCGCGAACTGACCAGCTCCCCTGCTAACTTCTCACAGGCAAGACGTTCTGGGCGCTCTCGCCGCGTTCCCAAACGCCACGCGGGTCATTCTGGACGCCTCGGCGCCTTGCCCGGACCCGGCTGCCCAAGAGACCGCCCTCCTGGACGCCATGGCCGCCCTTGCCAGCGCCCCCACCAGCAGCCCCACCACCATCCGCAGCACCATCACCTCCCTATCCGTCGTGCACCTGAGCTGCAGCGTGCCGCCCGCAACGCGCCTACCCCACCTGTCCGCCTCCCTGACGGAGCTGGAGCTGTCCGACTGCAGCTACACCCACGCGGTGGAGCAGGGCGCGGTCAACGTGCTGCTGCAGCACCCCAACGACGTCATCGACCGCTCAGACGCCATGGTGGAGTTCGCCCTGGCCATGCCGCACCTGCGCCGCTTGTCGCTGTCGTGCGCGGCCTTCTCTGCCGACAGCCTGCTCCGCCTGGCTTCGCTACCCCACCTGGAGTCCCTCAGCATCGCGGGCGCCATGACCTGCATGGAGGGGCCCGCGGGGGCAGCAGCAGCGTACCGGGCACTGCTGGCAGCCCTCCCGCGGCTGCGGCAGCTGCGGCTGCCGATGGCGGTGGACGCGCCGGGCTGCGTGCGGCGGTGGGACGACAGCAGCGACAGCGAAGGGGAGGGGGAGGAGGAGCAGGAGCAGGAGGACCGGGGTGAGGGGCAGGGAGGCGGGGGAGCACGTGGGGGCTTGCAGCGTGAGCAGCGGGGGGAGGGGCACGGGCGCGACTCGGACAGCGACGGCGGCAGCGAGGCGAGCGATGAGACGGCCGTGCCTCCCGCCCTGCGCGGCGCCCGTGCGCTGGGCAGGACCAGCCGCAGCAGCAACAGCGGCAACGGTGCGACCAGGTGCATGGCTCTGCAGTCCAGCCTTGAGCAGTCCGACCAGTCGCCAGAGCCGTCCCCATTCTCCTCGGCGCAAGGCTGGGCAGCGTGCCTGGCTGCATCCGGGCCCTCGGCGCTCCTCCATGTGGCCTCTGGCAACGCGGGTCAGCCCCCGCGCGCCGCCTCCGCGCCCGCCATCGTGACACGTGCCGTGACACGCGCTCGGCAGCGTGCGACGGGCGTGTACAAGCAGCTGAAGCAGCAGCGCAGGCTGCGGCTGCTGTCGCGCGTGCCGCCGCCCTCGGCGTGGGTCTTCCCTCCGGGCCTGGCCGACCTGACCATCCCCCTGTGCAGCATGAACCGGCCCGTGTTTGAGGCGGTGTGCGCCGCGTACGGCACCAACACGGGCGTCGCGGGGGCCGGCGCCCCGGTGGTGCCTCCGGGCGGGCAGCTGACGGCGCTGCACCTGCCGGCCCTGGGCGGCTACACGCACTGGGACGGCAGCTTCCTGCAGGTGCGCCATATGCGTGTCGTTGTGTGCATGTGGGACACTGGCCTCAGGCAATTGCCGCACGCGCTGGATACCCACATACCGTATTGGGTGCAAGCTTGGGGATCTCAGGGCTTCACTTTACCACACGTCCATTTCACCTGCCGCCGTCCTGACAACCTTTTCCGTGCCCTTGCTGCCCCCTGCTGCCCCCTGCTGCCCCGCGCAGACCCCCCGCGATTTCGACGCGCTGTCGGGCCTCACCTCCCTGCGCCTGCTGCACGTGGCGCTGGAGCCCGCCGCGCTGCGCCCCGGGGCTGCACAGCGGGACACGCTGCGGGGCTGCTTCACGCGCCTGCGGGCGCTCACGCACCTGCAGGTGGGGCGCACACGCGTTGCATGGTTTCGCGCAGCCGTGCGTTGCGCCGGCGCCCGAGTTTGTGCCCAGCGCGTGCTGTCGTAGTAGTCTGGCGTCAATGGTGCAGTTGCACGAGAGGGAGGAAGTAGACACCTTCGCTACAACCTGAGTTTCCCCTGCCGACACCGCTGCGCTCGGACGTGACTGCTGAGACAATTCCAAGTACAGCTGCGGTCCAGTCGGCCAACCTGCCCTGTACCCATGTATCCCTCCGCCCCCGCTCCCCCACACCCTCAGGACCTGCGCATCACCGAGGCCCCCCAGCCCGTGTGCTTCGCCATGCGCAAGAGCCGCCTGCCGCAGCCCGCCGCCAGCGCCCCCCACCACCCCTGGAGCCTCAGCAGCCCCGCCGCCGGCCCCCAGCACCCCTGGTCCGCGCCCGCCGCCTCCCTGCACGCCTCCCTCCCGTCCATCCTGCCGCGCCTGTCCCTGGATACGCTGCTGCAGCTGCGGCGCCAGTGGCCGGACCTGCAGCACCTGCAGTTCTTCAGCCAGGCGGCACGCAGCGAGGACTTCGCGCACGCCGCCGCCGCCGCTGCTGCTGCTGCCGCTCCTCCTGTTGCTGCTCCACCTGCTTCACAGTGGGGTGCAGCGGCGGCGCCTGGGCCGCTGCCGCGTACGCCGTCGTCGGGCAGCAGCCGCCAGGGGCTGGGAGCGATGGTGGTAGCCGCTGCGGCTGTGGCGGAGTGGCGTGAGCGGGAATGGGAGAGGGAGAGGGAGGAGGTGGGACGGGCGCTGTTGGCCCCAGGGCTGCGCGGAGGGTGCGTGTGCTGCTCGGGGCCGCACATGGTGGCGGTGGCGGCGGGGTGCGTAGGCGGCTGGGGGCCGGCGAGGGGCAGGAGGTAGTGCGCGAAGGGGTCGTGGGCGGGGGAGCAGAGGGCAGTACCAGTGTTCATGCCGCTTGGGAGGTTGCCAAGTGCGCCGGTGTTGCATGCATGCAATGCTCCGTGCCTCAGTATCGCGGTCTGGTGACATGAGATGCCTAACGGGATACGGCAGGGTCAGAGCAGCCTCCCTCCGAGCTTCAGGCCGGCTGTGTGTTTTTGAATTCACCAGTGCGGCATTCGAGTGCACTGCTGCTGCAGCGGTGTCTACATGTTTGGCGATGCAAACTCTCCACGCTAAATCTTTCCTTATCTTCTCCAGAGCGTGGGCTGCGTATGTGTCTTATTCTCCTTTTATGCATCCATGCTTGTCATGGGTACAAGGATTTGATGGGGCCTGTAGTGCCTGCGCGCTGTCGTACAGTTGAGCGCGTCGCGGGTGGGTAGGAGGTGAGGTGTGCGCATGCGTTCGAGAGGACGGAGCATCGCGTTAGAGCTAGCAAAGCCGTGCAGGTTGTTGCAGAGTTGGACGGAGCATGTGCAGGAGTTCGCAGTATGGCGCTTGCAACGCACTTTTACCTGGTGTGTGTGCCATGCGTTCGGAGTGCGTGCGATACCACAGTACAGGAGTCGCTGTGTGTGTCTGTGTGTTCATTGCAGATCGGCATTGTTGTTTGCTCATAGGAACCGGTTTACTTGTCCCTGAGTAGTATGCCTGTAGATTAGCTTAAGGAGCAAAGCAGTCATCTGGGCCAGGGTGTTGTTAGAGGGCATGGGAGGCGTCGCGGTATGTGCCCTTAGCAAACAGTTTCAGGAACCTGTTAGAACGCCGTCAGCCGCGAGCTCCCCTAGAACGTGTTTTGAGTTGGTAGGTAGTACCCACACTATGAACGCACGTGCCAGGTTTCACGTCGAGTGATGTGGTTCAAACTCGAGCGTCCGTACATGTGACCTGCAGTGTGCGCAGCAGGCTTCTCCGTTGGGCTGGTGGTGGCGGGGCGTGCGGTGCATCATATGCACCGCGCAGCACACAACCTTCAGTCACACTTACCTTAAGGCTGCTGAAGAAGAGTTGGGCTGCTGCAGCGGCCTTGGGCATCTGCAGGATGTACCATACCCGTGGTGGTTGCCTTGCGTGCATGGGCCTCGATGCTCAGGTGGCACAGGAGGCAGACGATTGGAGCTCTTGCAATCCAATTGTTGCGCTTGCGGGGTGTGTAGCGATGCAGTTGCGTGGACACGTGGCGTTGTGTGTGCGTGCATGGGCGTTGCCAAGTTGCTGGCTCAACGACAGGAGTGGAGGGCTCAACTACAGGAGTGGAGGTAGGATTGTTGGAAGCAAGGGTTCATGTGCAGGGATTGCGAGGGAGTTCGTTTTGCACCACCAGGCGGACTTTACGTGTCTTCAACTTGAGGGCGCTGGTTAAGAGGAGGGCCCTGCCGGCCGCGCGGCGCCAAAAGTTTGCGGTTAGAGGTACTGGCGAGCACGGCTGTTCTGTCGAGTGGCGTTCGCGTTTGCGGGTGCGGCTTCACGCGTTGTTCCGCAGGGGCAATTCGTGCTGTCGTTGAGGGCTGCCGAGCTGCGAGCTGAGGAGGTGTGTCTGTGGGGTTCACGGGTGCGCTCCGCCTTACCACTCCTTACAATATCACATATTGACTAACATATGGGGATTCAGAGGTAGCATTCAGAGGTATCTTCGGGACCTCGGCCATGCACGCCTGTTGCATCGGGTTGTACGAGGTGACCGTGGTGTGTCGAGTGTATTTTAGGGTAGTGCAGCCGCCTGGGGCCTGGCACGTGGCGCGTGGCGTGTAGAGGCCGGGGTGGATACCAGCATAAGGCGTGTCGATTGCCTTCGACAGGATAGGTGTGCGGCTGCGGCACAGTGTACAGCGCCGCTTTGCTCAGGGTGACCTAGTGCATATATTCGGATTGGGACGGGGGGCAGCTGCCGGGCTGCGCTGACTTGAGGTTTTCGCCCATCAGTTCGCCCCCTCCATGCGTGCATATTTTTTGTTCAATTTCCACAGCACTTGCTGCTGTGTTTCTACAGGTTGGCAGTACACCTTGACCTGCAGAGCGGTCGGTCGGGGTAAGGGCGGCTGTGTCTCACCCCTCGGATGTGGTATTAGTACGGTCACTTGGCAGGGCCGCGAACTTGTCCTAACGCTCACGGGATTTTGCCCCTGCGCCAGTGGGCTTGGGGCTCCCCCTTTTTCTTTACACCTCATTTTCATGTACTAGGACTTGTACGTCACTGTCTCGACTTTGGCGTGGGCATTCTTCCATCGTCGTCAGGCATTTGCCTAGGTATTCTAGTGGAACTTATCAGGGGAGCTCCCCTGGAACCCATCCTAGCGCTGTACCTAGCGCTGTGCCTGGCGCTATCCTGAGATCCTGTCCAGGCACCCCTTGCGCCCATTGGTCCTCGGCGTGATGCCCTAGCCGCTGCAGCTAGTCATGCGAGGTTGCCATGTCTGGAGTGGAGAGTTGTCTCGTTGGTCTGCGTAGCTGAAGCCTCAGAGCGAGCCCTTCCGTGGTGTGGTCTGGCTGGGGGCGCCATGGCTGGCTGCGGGCGCCCCATGCGTCCCTCCTGTCCCCTGCTGCATTTTGCCATTCGGGGCTGCTGTATCAACCTGTGATGTAAGGTGAAGGGGAAGGAGCGACGCCCACGTGTCTTTGTTCTGCCGGTTGGGAAGCTGTGCAGTGCCCCTTCTTGCGGGTGACGGGCTTTGACGGCCTCTGGTGGTGCTGGTATCGCATGAAGGGTTACCGCCAGGGGACCTCCGCTTTTCCCCTCTTCACGGCAGGTCGAAACGGACGTGCAGCCTCCGGACAACGGGACAATAAGTGTTCTATAACGAACGAGTAATGCAGATAGAGCCTGAGCCGTGCGTAGCGTATGGTAGCTATAGTGCGGGGGTTCGTGGCGGCGAGCCACCGTGCACGGAACCCTGCTATGTGGGCAGCCAAGCGCACGATTCGCTCCGAAGCTGCTGTATGCCCGTGCCTGTGTAAACGGCTGTGTAACTTTCTGGTTACAGCATGCATGGTATACAGTATCGCTTGCCAATTCCATATGCGTCCCCAAGTCGCAAGCGTCGCGCGCAATACTCTGTTGGCAACGTTTGCAGCTGATAGTCCGCTTTACTGCCTCTTGCGCTACGAATATAGGAGGTTTGACATCTCAAATATCATAGTGCGATAAGGTGAGAGCACCCGCTGCCCCGTAGAAAGCCGCTCGTCACGTGCGCGCCACCAGGCGCCACTCTTGCCTCAACATGCGGGGTGGCCGCGAACCGTGTTAGGACACACGCTGCCACCCAACAACTAGCTTTGGGACCTAAACGAGGTCTCATAACTGTCTTAAAGCCATGTCAGCTTTGTAGTGGCAGGTCAAGGTTCTGTTCCTCGGGGGTTCGAGGGGTGCGCACCTCGCTCCAACACCAGGTCTCACCCCTTGCCACACCGCCGGGGCCGTAGAGCCCCTCGCCTTTGTGCGGCATGGCCAGCATGGCACACCCTGCCCAGCCCTGTGCCCCTGGCACGATCTTGCGCTGCTTTATCTTTGACCCAGGTCCCTTTGCCCCACATGGGAAGCTAGAGCCTTCACGTCACCAGGCGAACAGGCCCACCTGGGGCCACCAATGGCTGCCGCAGGACTTTCCCCTCCCCCTCCCGCAACTGACGTACACCTCCCGACCTCCGTCTCTTACTTCCTCCACTCCCCAGGCAGCTGGCAACCTCCAGGGCCTTCCAGTGGCCCACCTGTGACGCACATCAGGTCCAGCTCCACAACTTGGCGGTCGGCCGCATCCGCCGCCGCTGCCGCAATGACTGCATCCTCCTCCGACAAAATGGCAACGACCGTTGCCGCAGCACGCTGCCCCTGGCCGCTGCTCCTTATATCATTTGTGGCGGCGTCAATCCCGGGCCCTGCCGCCGCCATGGTGGTTGGCGGCGCCGTCATGCCGCACGGCGGCGTCGTACTCAACCCCGCCAACCTCCGTAACGCCAGCGGCCCCGCCGCCGCAGAGGCCGCCGCCGCCCTCCACTCCGCCGCCCGCGACGCTGCCGACTTTCTGCTCTCCCTCCAGCCCGACGTCGTACTCTTAGTCACCCCCCACGGCCTTAGTCATCCCCGCGACTTCCTGCTGTACTACACTGGCTCCGCCGCCGGCACCGTAGACCTGGGTACGACGCTCGCGACGCAGGACGAGTGCGGCTACCTGCAGTGTACGGAGCCGCCGTGCTCGTACAACGTGTCGGTTGAACTGTCGGTATCGGTTACGGCGGCACTGGCGGCGGACCTAGTCAGTCATGCGGTGTCCCCCTTGTCAGGGTTCGGGCCCCCAGGCCAGGGGGACCAACCACTGCCGCTGGGCTGGGCCGAGGTGGTGCCGCTGTGGTTCCTGCAGCAGGCGTACCAGCGGGCTAATACACAGGGCGACAGCGCCTCTTGGGGGCCACAGCAGCGAGGGGAGGAGCAGCAACATGGTAGGACAGCGGGGAAGGCAGGGCAAGGGGCGGTCGGGGAGGCGATTGGTGCACAGCGCCGGCACGGCGGCGCGCGGCGGCGGCGGCGGGTTACTGCCAAGTACATGGCCGCTGGTGTGGATGTGGGCGGGGGTCTGAGTGGGGCTGGATCTGGGGAGTGGCGTGGAAAGGAGGCGTGGGGGACAGGGGAGGACGGGCGGGAGGCACAGACAGCAAGGAGGGCGGCGCTGGCGGCGTCGGAGTCAGTGGGGTCGCTGCATGTGCTGCGGAAAGGGGGCGCTGTTGGCGGGGGCGGCGGCAACGGCTCTAAATCAGGAAGCAGCGTGGATGGCTCGGCAGCTGGAGCGGCAGGAGGAGAGGCAGCGGATGGGGCGGGGACGCGCTCGGCGCCCAGCATGCCGCCCGTTGTCGTACTGAGCCTGCCGTCCCGGCGGTACGACCACAGCGTGTCCATGGTGGACGAGCTGCTGGCCCTGGGCCGTGCCGTACACGGGGCGCTGGACGAGCTGGACGAGCGGGTGGCGGTGGTGGTGTCGGGGGACCTGGCGCACACGTGGGTGGTGCAGACGCGTGGGTGCTGCGAACAACGGTGACACGCTGGCGTGTCGTGTGTGTGCGCGGGAGGTGCCCCCTAGCACCCTTGGCTTTTCCTGCTCTTGCTCCCGAACGCTCTCAATGCAACGCCTTACCGCCGCGTACTGTTTCACTCGCCTTGGGTGTCCCTACCTCCCTCACACGGCCCGTGCCTGCTGCTTGCTGCCACGTGTCAGGTGGGACGCGTGCGGCCCGTACGGCTACTCGGAGCACGCGGCCAAGTACGACGCAGGTGCGCAACTGCAACGAACCTCACGCCACATGCCACGTGTCGGTCGGCAGCCAGCAGCTGTGTAGCGATGCAGCTGCAAGGTAACACTCGCAAAAGCAGTGTAGGTTTCAGGAGAGGAGAGCCCGCAGCTGTGTGGGGCTGCCCTGGCGTGGGACCCTTGCCCTGCCAACCCCTGCCCGTCACCTCGTAATCCCCCGTTGCCACGCACGTTAACGAGTTTGCAACCCGTGTCCCCGGCATCCATCCCCTTCTCTCCGCCTGACGCTTAACCGCGATGCGACCGTCCTTCCAGGTCCCATTGTATCCTACTGCAAGACCGACGTGGCACCTCTGCCCATGCCCCTCTTGACTCATGCCGTACGGTGCGGCTTTAGTGCCGTAACCCTCGCAGCCATGCCGGCCTGACTGGACCTCTGCACGCTACACGGCGCGGCACGCCTAAACCCCCTGCGGATGTTGTACTTTACGCCAAGCTGGGTACCTGGGACGCCGTGTGACCAACGCCGCCGTCTCGTCCTGGCTGGGCAGTGGACACCCAGTGCAGCTGCACGCTGCTGCGGGACGCATCACGCCTCCATGCGCACCGTGCTGCACACTGTGACTGCATCTGCAATGCCCCCTACCCCGCGCAGCCGTGTCGTCCTGGCTGGGCTCGCTGGACCGCTGCGCGCTGCTGCGCGACGCTGCACGGCACGTGGGTGCGGCGCTGTCGTGCGGCTTCCCGGGCTTCGTGCTGCTGCAGGGGGTCATGGACCAGGTGGGCAAAGTTGTGTATTGACAGGGCGTGTGTTACGGAGTGCGGCTTCTCCGGCTTCGTGCTGCTGCAGGGGGTCATGGACTAGGTTGGAGGTTGCGTTCTAGCGGTGTCTGTTGCAAATATGAAATTGTGCGGCTTTCGTGACATGGAGCTGACGCAGACCTTAAGCGGGTGGGTAGGTGGGCAGGTCGGCAGGTGGGCAGGTCATGGGATGTCTTGTCAAGGGGCGCAACGTGATGACTGCCCTGGAGCTTGTGTAGGGAGGGGATACGGGAGTGCACGGGGAGACACGGGGTAAGGATGGGGTGTGAGTGGGGCTGGGGACCAGGGCGAGGGAGAGAGAGTTCCGCGGAGATGACAGGTGAGCAGTGCAGTGCAGTGCGGTGCTCCCCTGTCTCCAGGTGCTCCCCGAGCCCCGCCACCGCTGCGCCCACCACCTACCACCACCGGCCCCACCAACCAGCAGCGCGAGCTTTGCTGCCGCTGCGCCCTCCTGACACCCGTTGCTACTTTGGCCGTCACCATGCCAAGTCGGTGGTCGCACACTCGCTGCTGCCCACGGTTCTTTCACCGTGCACTGCCTCTTGTTGCTAACACTCCCCGTGGCCGTACCCCCTGCTCCCCTCCCCTCGTCCTCCACGCTGGACCCCCGGACCCCCCGGAACCCCAGGTCAAGCCCGACGACATGCACTCCGTGCTGCTGCATTCCGCCCACGTGACGTACTACGGCATGATGGTGGGCCTGCTGGACTTCCAGGGCGACGCACTACGGCGGTACGGCAGCAGGACGGCCGAGTACGGCAGCGGGACCGGAGACGATGGGGCGGGGGCGAGGAGGGAGGGAGTGGAGGCTGAGGAGGCGGCAAGGGGATGGCCGCTCGGTGGTCTGGATGGGGAGGGAGGGAGAGAGGGCGGATTCGTGTCTGGAGGCAACGGACGAGGGGCGGCGAAGCGAGGTCGCGGCTTCAAGGGTGATGAGGAGGCGGGATTGGGACCCAGTGCTGCCGACTGGTGAGAGTGACCTCCGGTTTAAGGAGCGGGGTATGCGTTCTATCATGATGGAGGCACCCCCGATG